>Ga0256913_10001413_pt1 | contig 12318 bp, 13 predicted proteins | sample Axial_MatmetaG_FD_185970 | JGI IMG/M metagenome (GOLD analysis project Ga0256913, IMG submission 185970) | Deep-sea worm associated microbial mat communities from Axial Seamount, Juan de Fuca Ridge, Pacific Ocean - Axial_Mat | ecosystem: Environmental > Aquatic > Marine > Oceanic > Microbial...
AAGATTTGCTGAAATCACACTGCACCCCGGCCTTGGCAATTTCAGGCCCATCGAAGTGGAAGACCTGACCAAACACAAAGTGGATTCCGAAGAGCTATACATCAATCAGGAGGCAGCCAACATTATCAATGCTGCTAAAAAATCAAAACACCGCCTGTGTGCTGTGGGAACGACAAGTCTGAAAGCACTGGAAACAGCTGTATCCATTACGGGAGAGATTAAACCGTATAACAGCTGGACAAATAAGTTCATCTTCCCGCCTTACGAATTCAAAACCGCCGACGCGCTGATTACCAACTTCCATCTGCCCATGTCGCCGATGTTGATGATGGTTTCAGCCTACATGGGTTACGATTTCACCAAAAAGGTTTATGAAACGGCCATCAAAGAGAAGTATAGCTTCTTTACATATGGCGACGCCATGCTGATCAAATAGTACCTGGCCGTAAAATTTGTTTTAACAATTCAACCATCCACAACCTGTCCGGTATCGGATGTTATGATTACTTTTACCATTGAAACATTACTTATCCGTTTGTTATGGATAAATATCTGATCATTGTAGCCGGTGGCAAAGGGGAACGCCTGTCGGATGAATTACCTAAACAATTTACGGAAGTAAACGGCCGGCCCCTGCTGATGCATACATTTGACGCATTTACGGATATCCGGTTACACCGAATAATACTTGTACTAAACCGGCATTATGTCCGCTACTGGAAGGAACTTTGCGAAAAATACCGGTTTTCCGTACCTCATGAAGTTGTTGAAGGCGGCCCGAAACGCTTTCATTCGGTTAAAAGCGGACTGACAGCCGTACCGGACAATGTTCTGGTGGCCATCCACGACGGGGTAAGACCCCTGGTTTCTGCAGATATGATAAGAACAGGATTCGACATTGCCTTAAGAAAAAGAAATGCTGTACCGGTTATTCCCGTTACCGATTCGATACGCGAAATTTCAGGGCCTTTAAGTAAATCCGTTGACAGAAACCGTTTCAGGCTTGTGCAAACCCCTCAGTTTTTTCAATCAACAATCATCAGGAAAACTTACCGGAAGCCCTACGATGAAAAATTCACCGATGATGCCTCGGTGCTTGAGACAGCAGGACAACAAATTTACCTGTTCGAAGGAGATCCCGCAAACATCAAAATTACGACCCCTGAAGATCTGGCATTGGCAGCAGGTCTTTTGTCATCCCGCTGAAAGATCATCTGAGATGTTCCCTTCCTTTCCAGGAAAAAGAAAAGAAAAAAGAAGTTACGGCAGCAGCAACGATATAAAACGGATAAACCCATCCGAAAAGGAATAAATAAAACAAGGATTGTTTTCTGCCTGCAAACTCCGAAAAATGCCTGAGCAACGGAAACTCCACTATTGTCTTCAGGACGATGAAAAGCAGGTAAATAATGATAAACCAGGTTCTTACAACGGCAGCCAGCAAACTTAAGATCAATAGTAAATTAAACAAAAACACTATCAAAGAAACAAAAACCGCCCACCACGACCTGTAGGCCGTTGCCTTGGAAGACCAGCGGACACGCTGCCTGAAAAACTGCCGGAAGTTTTCCGGGGGCTCAGTCTCAACCACAGTCTGCGTATCTTTAATAAAAGCAACTTCGCGAGCACCATATTCCTTTACAACGGCATGTAACAGAAAAACATCATCTCCCGAAGCCTTGTTTTGTCCTTTCTGCCGCGACAACACTTTTCGGTAAGTCTCTTTTGAAAACATCAGGTTGGCACCGTTGGCCATTAGCGGCAGACGCACCCCTAACGAGCCCGCCCCCGTTGCCACGAGGCTCATAAAATCCAGCATAAAAAAATGTTGCCGCCATCCTTTTTTCCGGCGGTAAACTACAGGACCGGAAATCAGTTTCGGGGATTTCAGCTCGTAAAAAGACGCCATCCTTCTCAGCCATAGTTTACCCACCGTACAATCCCCGTCGGTTGTTGCTATCAGGCTGTATTTTGCCTGTTCAATCCCGCTTCTGACGGCTGCTTTTTTTCCTGTACTTTTCGTTTCCGTCAACAGGATGTCGAGTGACTTATGCGTTTTGATAAATTCATTCAGTAATTCAACAGTATCATCTTCCGAGTGATCGTCCACAACGACAATCTGAACTTTATCCTGCGGATAATCCATGCCGGCAAATGATTTCATTAAAGAAATTATCCTGCGGTTCTCGTTACGTACGGCAACAACAATGCTCACTTCCGGCAGAGATGTTACTGTCCGCTGATGAAAAAACACCGTGCGAAACCACCCGAAAGTGAAAAGGAAGATGAGCCCCATGTAAAGCATTGAAAAGGCAGCCAACAGCCAGAAGAAACCTAAGATAACGGGAAGCATAAATTAAAATTTAAAGTACATTTCTTTTATGTAATTTTGTTTGCCTAATGAATAATGCAGCATTGAGTTCCGAACGAATTATCTTAGGTATTGACCCCGGCACCACGGTCATGGGTTACGGCCTGATCCACCAGCAGGGAAAAAAAATCTCGCTGATCACCATGGGGGTACTCAAGCTGAGTAAATACAAAGATCACGCATTAAAATTAAAAAAGATTTTCGAACGCACGCTGGGACTGATCGAAGAATATCATCCCGATGAGCTGGCCATTGAGGCGCCGTTTTTCGGAAAAAATGTTCAGTCGATGCTTAAACTCGGCCGGGCACAGGGTGTTGCGATGGCTGCGGGTTTATATAAAGAGTTACCGATTTTCGAGTATTCGCCGAAAAAAATCAAACAGTCTATCACCGGTAACGGCAATGCCTCCAAAGAGCAGGTAGCGGCTATGCTGGCTAATCTGGTTGTGTTTAAAGAAGAACCAGAGTTCCTGGATGCCACCGACGGCCTGGCAGCAGCCGTATGCCATTATTTTCAGGGTGGCTATGCCAAAACCGGAAAAAATTACAGCGGGTGGAAAAGTTTCCTGAAAGATAACCCCGACAGAGTCGGATAAAGGTCTTATTTTTCCGTTAAACCTTCCATAATATCTTCAATGTCTCCGGGTGTGCTTTTTATTTTCATAAAAGTACCCATTGACAATTCGGGCCAGAACAGGGCAATCCTGTATTTTCCGGCCAACATGGTAGCATCTTTCCCCTGTAAGATGATCTCATAAGGGAGATTGGCAATATGGCCTTCACCTACAATCGGCAGAAAATGCGCTTCTCCCGTTTCTTCATCCCAAAGACCGACACCAAAAACAGCAATCTCTTTTTCGGGGAAAACCAATTCGTATACTTTTTGTGTTTTTCCTTTTCCGCTGTTGAGGTTATCCCGAATAATCTTTAGTCCTTCTTCAAAACTGTCGAATGTGGCCAGTTCTTCGGGCTCGTCAAAATAGGGCATCATCATCATGTAATGGTAATGCGGAAGATCATCGGCATCTTCTTCGCCGCCATAATTCTGCAACGTACCGAATTGTTTAAAAACATTTTTCACTTTTTCCGAAGCCTCTTTCAGTTTTTTCTCCTGCCCGTTCAGCTGCTCTCCCCAGTATGCCAGGAACATATATTCGGGATTTAACAAAGTAAGGGTAACTTTCCCGTTTTCGCTGACAAAACCGGCTTTCATCGTTGCTGCCAAAGCTCCTCTGTCAGGAAATTCCAAACTCAGATCTTTTAACTCTTTATTTGTAAAACAAACAACATAAAAGTTTTCGTTTTGTGCCGGATGATAAGATCCGATTACCTCATATCCGGCATTTGTTACGGTATTTTCCACCTGTTCGGCTGCTTCCTGCAGGGAGGTTTCCATTTCCGCCACTTTGAAATAAGGAGATAAAGGCTGGGCTAAAAGCTGTCCGCAACTCCAGACTAATAAACTTGTAATAATTAAGATTTTTTTCATTGTAATACTGTTAATATTTTCACAGCCAAATTTACAACGAATATATGATCATATTTAAGTATGTAACTATTTTATAATGAATTGAAATAGGTGATACTGAAGCGAGAAGGTGTTACTCATTATCCCCGGCATACCACTCAGCATAAGAGGTTACGGTTTCGCGCAATAAAAGATACTTCAGACTAACGTGTTTCGGAAGCCTGCTTTTAATTCGTGCTGCAAAATCAACGATCATCAGCTCACTGGTTGGTTGATAATCCAGAAAAATCACTTTTTCAAATGCGTTTTTAAGTTCCGCAGAAAAGCCTTCCGGATATTTGTTGTTCAGAACCAGGGCATGATCGAATACGTCCACAATCGTTTCCCTGATGATTTTTTTCAGGTCGCCGAAATCCATCACCATTCCGTTTTTCGGATCGTTTTCATCCGTCACCGGCGTGCCTGCAATGGTAACTTTCAGCTCATACGAATGGCCATGAATATTCCGGCAGAGCCCGTCATAATTTTTCAGGGCATGAGCCATTTCGAATTTGAACTCTTTGGTAATTCTGATAACCGGAGGCGTTTTCATTTTTAACGGGTTGCTTTCAGCACTTTATATTTTTTGACAATTTTATTGTTTTCATCCTTCAGCAGTAAAATAAAGAAACCGTTTTCCATTGCCGCAGTGTTGACGGATGATTTTCCCGGTTCCAGGCTTCCTTCCTGATATACCCTGCCGTCAATTCCGGTAAGCGTATATGAAATCGTTGTGTTTTTCTGATATTCTACATAAAGATTATTGGTTACCGGATTGGGATAACAACGGACGAGCAATTCATCTGTAGTGTTGACAGCACTGGGATCACCCCAGATACTTTCCACATATTCGGGATGATCAATGAACGGGTTTCTGTTTTCCTGATAGGAATAAACCACATCATTGCGGTGTCTTTCAAAATCATCAGGCGGGTCCTGTGTATGCCACTGGAGCAGGGTGGATAATTTCCCGTGTTCAGGATTCGGATAAGTATTTACGGCATCCACAACGATGAGGTCAGGTTCGCCGGGATCTCCGTCATAACGTACATCCATGTATAAGATCATACGGGCAACATCACCTTTAACAGCGTCACGAGGTTCAAAAGAATCACCATCATAGTAACAACCGGGAGCACCAGGAACAGGATTGCCACCATTATCAAAATCAAGATGTCCGCGGAGGGAATTAACCTGCACATCCGCCGGACGGATATGGTGGGCGTCAGTACCTGCCGGAGGCGTAGTGCCGAAATTACCATGGGATTTAGCCCAGACATGTTCTCTGTTCCATTGTCCGACTCCTCCGCCAAAATTGCTCTTTGGTCTAGAAATTCCCGTGTAAATCAATATGACATTATTGTGATTATTGGGATCTTCATCCGATTCTTTCAGGATAAAATCCCGCAGATCACTGTAACTCCACTCAATATGATCTTTGATAATATCGTGTAAAGCGTTTTTTAATTCAAGTCCGGATAATCCTTCAGCTTCATCATAGTAACCCGGAGGTATCTGTGCTTTCACAGATAATACGACTAAAGCAAAACTGATAAATAAGAGTAAATTTTTATAATTCATGAATAATCTATTTTTAAACAAGGGGTGCAAAAATAAAGTAAACAGATGAAATAATGATCAAAATTCCGGCAATTAAATATAAAAGCGACGCGAATGCCAGGTTTGTTTTGGTAATTCCGGTAAAAGCACCCGCTGCTGCCAAAGCTAAAGAGGCAACCAATAAAACGATCGGAACAATGGTCATATCCACAGGAAGAAAAACAAGAAGCAGACCTGCCAGAAAAGTATTGACAGACTGAGCTACAGCCACCAGCAAAGCACTTTTTTCGCCTTCAGTTTCATACGTCCGCTGGCCCTTTCTTATTTTTAAAACTTCCATCATCATTCGGATGCCGATGATGAAAAAACCGGCAAACATAACCATCGCAGCATGATTACGTAACAGATGCATGAATTTATCTCCCAGATAGTAGCCTGCCAGAAACATGATGACCTGGGTCAGGGCAAGAATAATAACCGGCAATATGGATTTACCGGGAGTTTCTTTACCGGGAATACCCAGTGCCGCCGGGAAAACCTGAAAAGACAGCAATACTGCCAATACTATCGGAATGTAAGCTAACATGATCAATTCTTATGACTGCGGATGATAAACCAGATGAATTATTTTTTCGAGCCAGCGAGCATCGGTTTCGTCAAACGAATTTAATTCACGGCTGTCTACATCCAGCACACCACACAATTTGTTTTTTTCGTCATACAAAGGTACAACGATTTCAGAGCGAGAACGGCTGTCGCAGGCAATATGTCCGGGAAAAGCTTCCACATCCGGAACGATCACGGTTTTGTTTGAATTGACCGCTTTCCAGCAGACGCCTGTGTCCTTTTCCAGGTCAATACATGCCAGCGATCCCTGATAAGGCCCTACCTGCAGTTTCCCGTTTGTCAGCAAGTAAAAACCTGTCCAGAAAAAATAAGGGATCTTGTGATGCAGAACAGCAATCAGTGTGACCATGTTGGAAACAGGGTTATTACTGCTCTTTTTGATCAATTCGTCAATCTGACGATACAAGCGCTCATATTTTCTGTATTTCCTGTCGGACATACTCTGACCTTAATCGCTTAACTGTTCCAGTTCAACAGTAAAATGCCGCAAAATGGGAGCTTCTTTAATTATTTTAAAACCTCTTTTTATTTCGTGTCTGCGATCGTACACATTGGCCAGCGAGGCGAACACGTAATCCATGTGATTGTTGGTATATACCCGTCTTGGAATAGTCAGCCTGACCAGTTCCAGTTCGGGATAACGGTTTTTTCCCGTTTCGGGGTCTCTGTCAGCCAGAATAGTGCCTATTTCCACACCTCTGGCACCGCCTTCCAGATAAAGTTCCACCGCCAGTGTTTGAGCTACAAACTCTTCCACAGGAAAATGCGGTAAAAAGCGTTTAGCGTCTATATAAATAGCATGGCCACCAAAAGGATACTGAACCGGCACGCCGTAATCTTTCAGTTTTTGGCCCAGATAAGCCACCTGACGAATCCGGGTATCCAGATAATCAAATTCCGTAGCTTCGTATAACCCCTGCGCCAGTGCATTCATATCACGGCCGGCCATACCTCCATATGAAATAAAACCTTCAAACATTATGTTAAATATGCTGGCTTCTTCAAATAGTTTCCGTTCTCTGAAACCAATAAAACCACCGATATTTACAATAGCATCTTTTTTACTGCTCATGGTCATTCCGTCGGCATAGGAGAACATTTCGCGGACAATCTCACGGATACTTTTATCGGCATAACCTTCTTCGCGTGTTTTAATGAAATAGGCATTTTCGGCAAAACGGGCCGAATCGAAAAATACACGGATACCGTATTTGTCAGCCATATTGCGCACGGCTTTCATATTGGCCAGCGACATCGGTTGTCCGCCGGAAGAATTGCAGGTGATTGTCAGAATGATTAGCGGGATTTTTTCTTTAGGATGGCTTTTCAGCACGTTTTCCAGTTTGTTAATATCCACATTTCCTTTGAAAGGATGGTTCAGAGTTGTGTCAAAAGCTTCGTCAATCGTACAATCAACAGCATGAGCATGACGGAATTCTATATGTCCTTTTGTGGTGTCGAAATGTGTATTTCCGGGAACGATATCACCTTCTTTTATCAAAGCCGAAAACAGTACATTCTCGGCAGCCCGCCCCTGATGTGTAGGCAGGAAATAATCAAAGCCGGTGATTTCTTTAATGGCATTTTTCATCTTATAATAAGAGGATGCCCCGGCATAGCTTTCGTCGCCCAGCATCATTTCCGACCATTGTTTATCACTCATGGCGCCGGTTCCGGAGTCGGTGAGCAGGTCAATATATACCTGGCTGCTCTTTAAATTGAAAAGGTTGTATTTTGCTTCCCTGATCCAGGTTTCTCTTTCCTGGCGGGTACTGCGGTGGATATGTTCCACCATTTTGATTTTATATGATTCGGCAAAAGGTAAATCCATTGTTTTTGGTTTTTTATTATTTATGAATACAGAAAATATGAAAATTAACAGGCGGGGGAGCCATAATGTATTCATTAAAAGAGAGGGTCTCTTTTTTTAATATTCAAATAAATCCTTTTCCGGCTTATGTTGATGAGGATTACCATATTCAATCTATTCCGGTTTCAAAATTAGGAAAAACTTTGTAACCGCAGGAAACCATTGTTTCATAAAGGCAAATAGAAACCTTTATTAAATGTATAAGCATATTGGAACTGACATCAGTCTTCGTTTCGGCTTTATTTACAGGATTGTTATATGCTTGTCAGAAGAAGAAAGAACTAAAGACCATATCAGAAAACAGGTAAGTGAATTAAATGTGCAAATTCATTTTGATCCTGGAAACGACCATATCAATAGCGACCTGATTTTCTCCTCCAAGCGGGATGATTACATCGGCAAAAAGTTTTGAGGGCTCGATGAACTGCTCGTGCATAGGCTTCACATAAGTTTCATAATGTAACAGTACATCATTATATGAGCGGCCTCTTTCCACAATGTCGCGGCGCATGATACGAATCAGTCGGTCGTCATTATCAGTAGAAACGAACAGTTTGATATCCATGCGTTTTCGGAGTTCTTCATTCCCTAATATTAGAATACCTTCCACGATAACAACGGTTTTGGGTTCTACTGTTATCGTTTCTTCAGCTCTGGCACAGGTAACATAATTATACATCGGCATCTGGATGGTACGGCCTGACTTTAATTGATCGATCTGGTTAATCAACAGATCCCATTCGATAGAATTTGGATGGTCGAAATTAATTTTCAGTTTTTCTTCAGGTGTCAGATGTCCGTTGTCATAATAATAAGCATCCTGCGGAACAACAGCCACTGTTTCCTCCGGAAGTGCATTAACAATTTTATTGACAACTGTTGTTTTTCCCGAACCACTTCCTCCGGCAATACCGATAATCAGCATAATTGTTACTTTTAATTTGCGGCCAAATTTACACTAAAAATGGATTTTATGATTATTTGCCTTTATCTTCACAAAACTCTGTTAGTACACCAAAGGTTGATTTAGGATGCAAAAAGGCAATCTCCAGGCCCTCGGCACCTTTCCGTGGATTTTGATCAATAAGCCGGACTCCTTTCTGTTCCACCTCCTGCAGCGCCTTCTCAATTTCTTTTACGGCAAAAGCAATATGATGAACCCCTTGCCCGCGCTTTTCGATAAATTTAGCCACCGGACCATCCGGAGAAGTACTTTCCAGTAATTCGAGTTTTGTTTGCCCTACTTTGAAAAAGGCTGTTCTGACTTTCTGGTCTTTAACCTCTTCAATGGCGTAACAGGTTAAACCCAATACGTTTTCATAATACTTGACAGCCTCTTCCAGGTTACTCACGGCAATTCCGATATGCTCTATATGTGATAAGTTCATAGCGTATTTAATATTTCTTTTTTCATTAAAAACTTTACCAAAATAGATATAAATTTTATTTCCATACTAATTTAAGCGTCACGGATAAAATAAATCTTCAATTTGTTCATAATTATTTCTCCGTTTAAAAAAAGAGGGGGTACTAAAAAAGATAAGTAATATACAGTTCCCATAATTTATATATTATTTAAATAACATTTTTAATTATCTGTATTTCACCTGTTTACAAACGCCCTATTTTTATTATTTTACACTCCTGCAAATAAATAAAGCTGTTTTTTTATTGACTTCCTCTTCAAAATAATTATATTTGCGCTGGTTATTAACACGTTTTTAACAATTCTCACCTTGATAATCTAAAAAACTTGTTACATTTGCAGGCCAAAATTCGTTCTTACAAATTCAGATCCTAATTCTGAGACCAAGCAGGCAGGCAACATTACTTTACAAGCAAACTTTCCAATTAGTAAACATCTTTACAAGCAAACTTTAAATTGAAAAACAATCTTTTCAAGTTCTAATGTTATTCCATTAGAAAAAAACCATTTTTTGAAAAACAATCTTTTCAGGCAAAAGACCTTTTGTCAGGTCACTTCTCAATTATCAAAACAAACTTTTCGGGCACGAGAAGAAAATTAAAGGGAAATAATTAAGCATCAAGCTATGAAAAGATTTTACTCCTCAACGGAAATTACTTCTGATCCTATTTCCTATTCAATTTTCTTAAGAACAGCAGTTTAACTTGTTTCAGCTATCTGGAGCAGGAATAATTAATGAATTTAATCATTGAATTATGAAAAGATTATACTTTCTTCACGTATTGCTCGCTATTTTACTGGTCTTTGGCCAGGAAACTATTTATGCGCAGGGAGGTGGCCGTTCCGGCTCTTCCGGCTTTCAGACGAACATAAAAAGGACACCTGGTCCGTCCAAAGCTTTTAACCCTGGTGGCAGAGCCAGTATCTCGGTAACTCCACTTGACGGGACAACTACACCGGAAGATTTAGTAGAAAAGATTCTGGGCCCTGGTATTACATATAGTAATGTAACCTTTGTGGGCACTAACGGTACAGGAACTTCATCTGCCGGTTTATTCTCAGGTGGAAATCAGGCAGGAATGGATATTGATGATGGAATTATGTTATCATCTGGATACATCCAAAATGCCATTGGGCCAAATACAAATAATAATACATCTCAGAGTCTAGGACTTTCCGGAGATTCTGATTTAGGAGCGTTGGTCCCCGGCTATACAACTTATGATGCTACAATTCTGGAATTTGATTTTGAAGTTCCGGGAAATGAATTGAACATACAGTTTGTTTTTGGATCTGAAGAATACAATGAATATGTAGGAAGTGAATACAATGATGTTTTCGGATTTTATGTTGACGGAACAAATATTGCCTTTGTCCCGACAAGTAATGATCCTGTAACAATTAATACAATTAATAATTCATCAAATTCAGGTTATTACGTTGATAATGAACGGCCTAATGATAGTTATGATTTTGAAGCTGATGGTTTTACGACAAACCTGATTGGTAATATCTCAATTACACCTAATGTGACTCACCATATGAAGATCGCTATTGCCGATGCCGGTGACCACATTTATGATTCATGGGTGTTCATTCAGGAAGGAAGTTTTTCTATTCCGATAGACGTTGATTTGGGACCTGACCAGACAATTTGCGAAGGCGAATCCGTAACTCTTGATGCCGGTAACCCCGGTTTTAACTATTTATGGAGTCCTGGTGGCGAAACAACTCAAACAATCACTGTTTCGCCTGCCACAACAACAACATACTCAGTAATGGTTTATCTGGGAGGAAGTTCCGGAACAGACGACGTGACTATTAATGTAGTTCCTCCTCCAACTGCAGATGCCGGTCCGGATGCAGATGTTTGCCAGGGACATTCTTATACAATTCCTTCCGGCGATGCGTCAGCTACAAATTACAGTTCTCTCTTGTGGACACATAACGGGGCAGGTAGTTTATCAGATGAAACTACTTTGACACCAACATATACGCCTACCTCATCTGAAACAGGAACAGTAACACTTACATTAACAGCTTACGGTAACGGAAGTTGTCCTGACGCCCAGGATGACATGGATATTCTTATTACACCGGCTCTTCAGCTTTCTGGCGAAATTACACCGGTAACATGTGCTGGTAGTAATGATGGCGCTATTGATTTGACAGTTAGCGGCGGAACTACTCCTTACACATACAACTGGAATAATGGAGCAACCACACAGGATCTTTCAGGATTGGCAGGTGGTACTTATTCGGTCACAGTAACAGATGCCAACGGATGTACGGGAGTCGGTATTTATAACGTGCCTGAATCTTCAGCTATGCTGACTCTTTCAGCCGACATTACTCCGGTAACCTGTGCAGGCGACCAAGACGGTGCTATCGACCTGTCAGTTGCAGGTGGAACAGCTCCTTATACTTACTTGTGGAACAACGGTGAAACCACAGAAGACATTTCCGGTCTGACAGGCGGTGACTACTCAGTTACAGTAACTGACGCTTATGGATGTACAGCCAGTGAAACTTACAACGTTCCTGAATCACAAGACGTCGTAACACTGGATGCCGACATTACGCCGGTAAGCTGTGCAGGTAGCCACGATGGTGCCATTGACCTGACAGTTGCAGGCGGAACGGCTCCTTATACTTACTCATGGTCTAACGGTGAAACCACAGAAGACATCAGCGGTCTGACAGGCGGTGACTATACAGTCACAGTAACAGACGCTTACGGATGTACAGCCAGTGAAACTTACAACGTTCCTGAATCTTCAGCTATGCTGACTCTTTCAGCCGACATTACTCCGGTAAGCTGTGCAGGTAGCCACGATGGTGCCATTGACCTGACAGTTGCAGGCGGAACAGCTCCTTATACTTACTTATGGTCTAATGGTGAGACAACAGAAGACATCAGCGGCCTGATAGGCGGTGACTACTCAGTTACTGTTACA
>Ga0256913_10001414_pt1 | contig 12315 bp, 12 predicted proteins | sample Axial_MatmetaG_FD_185970 | JGI IMG/M metagenome (GOLD analysis project Ga0256913, IMG submission 185970) | Deep-sea worm associated microbial mat communities from Axial Seamount, Juan de Fuca Ridge, Pacific Ocean - Axial_Mat | ecosystem: Environmental > Aquatic > Marine > Oceanic > Microbial...
CTGGGGCTTTCCCTGCCGGGACTGCTGGGAGGCAGCGTCATCCTGGAGCAGATCTTCTCCATCGACGGGATGGGGCTGCTCTTCTACCAGAGCGCCCTGAGCCGGGATTATCCGGTGATCATGGGGATTCTGGTGACGGGAGCCTTCCTGACGCTGCTGGGGAACGTGATCGCCGACGCGGTGCTGCTGGCGATCGATCCCCACCGGCGGAAGTAGGGGTTGATGATGGTGATGGTGTTGGTGGTAGTGGCAGTGTAGCTGCTGATGGCGCTCCGGGGAGGGGGCGCTATTTGAAGAGGTTCTCCAGGGCGGAGAGGTCTTTGGTCTTCTCCTGGGCGGAGGTATCGGGGGTGCGTTCGACGATCCCTTCGACCTCGTTGAGCTCGATCTGGTACTTGGTGAGCATGGAGGCGAGGCGGATGTTGATGCCGCTCTTGCCGATCGCCTTGGCCTTTTGATCGCTGGTGATGTCGACGATCGCCTTCTGCTCGGCGGTGTTGTTGTTCTCGATGCGGACGTTCTGGACCACGGCGGGGGAGAGGGCGCGGGTGACGTAGATCTCGGGAATAGGAGAGTACTCGATGCAGTCGATGTTCTCTCCGCAGAGTTCGTCGCTCACGGCATTGATCCGCACACCCCGCTGCCCGACGGCAGCGCCGATGGGATCGATGTCGGGGCGGTCGGTCTTGAGGGCGACCTTGGCCCGCTCCCCGGGGATCCGGGAGGAGGAGATGATCTCCACGGCCCCGTCCTGGATCTCGGGAACCTCCCGCTTCATCAACTCTTCGAGGAATTTGGGGGCGGTGCGGGTGAGCTCCAGATACATTCCGTATTTGGGGTCAATGGTGACGAAGCGCAGGAGTGCCTTGAGCGTGTCCCCGGTCTTGAAGCTCTCCCCCTTGATCCGGTTGCGCTGGGAGAGGATCCCTTTGAGTTCGCCGATCTCCACGTAGGTGTTGCCGGCGTCGTCGACCCGGCTGACGGTTCCGATGATGATGGAGCCCACCTTGGCTTTGTACTTGTCGAAGAGGTCCTGTTCGATCCGGCGCTGAATATGGTACTCCAGTTCATGGAAGAGATTGGCAGCGGCGGTGCGGCCATAATCTTCCAGGTGGAATTCGCTGCGGATCTTGTCTCCGGGTTCGATCCCCTCGTCGTATCCCTTCGCTTCCTCCACCGTGATATAGCTCTCCGGTTCCTCCTTGGCCCGCTCGTCGTCGTTCTCCACCACGGTCAGGGTTTTATAGATATGGTAGTTCTGGGTGTCGTGGTCGATCTCCACTTCGAAATTCTCTTCTTCGCCGGCCAGGCGCTTGGCGGTCTTGATCAGCGCCTCCTTGAAAGCCTCCATGGCGCTCTCGACAGAGAGGTTCTTCTCATGGGCCATCGACTCGATGATCGAAAGAATTTTTTGCACGATACTATCCTTTGTCTTTTTGAGAATTCTGTTCCCGGCACACTGCTATCTTTCATTTTTTGACGACTGAGAGTTACGATTTGTGCAGGATTGTTCTCTTTTTGGAAGTAGTTTATTCTATCTCATTGTTCCTTTACGGAAAATAAAGTATAATCAAAATGAATAGAAAGAAGCCCCGTGAAGGGAAAGGAATCAACCATTATGAAACTCAAATTGGCGCGCACGACGCTCAAAGCCAAACCGAAGGTGATCGAACTGAGCAAGATCGAAGAGATGTTGCCCGGCAAATCGATCTTTTACTTCGACAAGGACAACGCCCACAAAGACCTCAAGGCGCTGATCGAGCATTTCGAGGAGCGGGGATACAACGTCTACATGCGCGAGGTCAAATACGGCCTCAACGAAGATGAATACATCTACGAGGTCCACATCGTTCAACAGTGAACGCTTCCCCATGAACAGAAAACTCTACATCGAGACCCTGGGCTGCGCCATGAACGTCCGGGATACGGAGCACATGATCGCCGAACTTTCCGGCAAGGCGGAGTACGAGCTCACCGAACGTCTCGACGAAGCGGACCTGATCATCATCAATACCTGTTCCGTCCGTGAAAAGCCGGTAGCCAAGCTCTTCAGCGAGATCGGACGCTTCCGTACCCTCCGGAAAGAGGGGGCGAAGATCGGGGTGACCGGCTGTACCGCCAGCCATCTGGGGGAGGAGATCCTCCGGCGGGCGCCCTACGTCGATTTCGTCCTGGGGGCGCGCAACGTCTCCAGGATCACCGAGGTGATCGAAAGACACCATGCGGTGGAGGTGGAGATCGACCACGACGAGAGCACCTATCTCTTCGGCGACTACCGAGCCAATCCTTACAAGGCGATGGTCAACATCTCCATCGGCTGCGACAAACAGTGCACCTTCTGCATCGTCCCCGCCACCCGGGGAGAGGAGATCTCGATCCCCAGCGAGCTGATCCTCCGGGAAGTGCGTCGGGCCGTGGAAGGCGGAGCGAAAGAGGTGATCCTCCTGGGGCAGAACGTCAACAATTATGGCCGACGTTTCAGCGTGGGGGAGGATGAGGTCCGGGACTTCACCACCCTGCTGCGGCGGGTGAGCGAAACCGAGGGGCTGAAGCGGATCCGTTTTCAGTCCCCCCACCCCCTCCACATGGACGACGCTTTCCTCGAAGAGTTCGCCGCCAATCCCAAGATCTGTCCCCAGATCCACGTACCGCTCCAGAGCGGTTCGACCCGGCTGCTCAGAAAGATGAAACGGGGCTACTCCAAGGAGTGGTTCCTGGACCGCTGCGACAGGATCCGGGAGATGGTCCCCGACGTGGCCATCTCCACCGACGTGATCGTCGGATTCCCGGGAGAGACGGACGAGGATTTCGCCGAGACGATGGAGGTGGTGGAGAGGGTACGATTCGAGCAGATGTTCAGCTTCCGCTACTCTCCCCGTCCCCATACTGCGGCGGCGGAGTATGAGGAACAGGTCCCCGAGGAGGTGGCTTCCGAGCGGCTCAGGATCCTCCAGGCCCGTCACGATGTCATCGTGGACGAGCTGATGGCGGCTCAGGAGGGACGGACCGTGGAGGTCTATTTCGAGGAGCTCCGCCCCGGAGGCCGGGTGGCCGGACGGGCCGCCGACGGACGGCTGGTGAGCGTGGAGGGGAGCGAGGAGCTTTTGGGACGGATCCTTCCGGTGCGGATCACCCGGGCCCAGCGCCGCTCCCTGGAGGGGGAGGCTCTGTCGCCGTCTATCGGGTGAGGCGATGAAAGCGGGTCGCGACGTTCAGGAGCCCGAGCTTGGTTCACTGGTGGAAGCTTTCCTCGACTATCTTTTCAGTGTGAGGGGCTACAGCGAGAAGACAGTAGATACCTATGAACTTGCGCTGAATCAGATGCTTGAGCACCATCATCTCCATCCAAAAAAGGGGGGCTGGGAGCTGGACCTGCTCCCTCTGCGACGCTGCATCGCTCCCAATACCAAACGGACCGTGGCCAAAAAGCTCAGCGCGATCCGCTCCTTCGCCCGTTACTGCCGTGAACAGCGGGAGATCCCCCTTTCGCTCCGGGGAGACGATCCGGTCAAGGTTCCTCAGACCCTGCCCAAACCCATCGACGAAGCCTATATCCGGGAGGTGATGGAGGCGGCGGAGCCGACCGATCGGCTGATCCTGGCCCTTCTTTACGGCCTGGGGCTGCGGATCTCGGAGCTGGCCGCCCTGCGGAGGGAGGAGCTGGAGGGGGAGTGGATCCGAATCCTGGGAAAGGGAGGCAAGACCCGACAGATTCCGATCCCTCCAAAGGTGCGGAAGATCCTTGAAGAGTACCGTTCGCTCCATCCCGCCGGGCACTATCTTTTCGAAAAGGGTGGGGCTCCGCTCAACGATACCCAGCTTCGCTACCGGGTACAGAAGCTCTTCAGGGCCCACGGAATCAAGGCAACCCCCCACCAGCTCCGCCACTCCTTCGCCACCCATCTTCTGGAGCACGGGGCGAGGATTTCCGATGTCAGCGAGCTTCTGGGCCACTCCAGCATGGCCACGACCCAGATCTACACGAAGCTGGGCAGCGCCAAAAAGCTGGAGGAGTACGCCAAAGCCCATCCTCTGATGCGGAAGGGGGAGTGAGCGGTCGAATACCGGAGGCTTCAGCCTCCGGTCGCAAGATCTCTTGATTCTTCGGTTTCTCGGTTCCCCGGTTCCCCGGTTACGATCTTTATCTCCTCCTCCAGCGTGACACCGAAGCGCTCTTTCACCTTCCGCTTCGCCTCTTCGAGCAGGGCGAGGGCTTCTGCGTAGGTTCCTCCGCCCCGGTTGACGAGGAAGTTGGCGTGGAGTTCGCTCCAGGCTATCCCTCCGAGGTGCTTTCCCTTGAGTCCTACTGCTTCGATGAGGCGGCCGGCGTAATCGCCGGGAGGATTTTTGAAGGCGCTGCCGGCGCTGGGCTCCTTGGGCTGGTTGTTTCGCAGTTTCAGCAGCTCCCGCCGCAGGGTGTCGTCGTAGCCCCGGCGCAGGGGAAAGCGTGCGGCGGTTGCGATACCGGGCAGCCGGGCGTAGCGGTAGCCGTGTTCGATGGAGGAGGCGGGGATCCACTCCTCCCCGATGCGGACGCTTTCGAGGAGGGGGAAGATCTCGTGCTCTTTCACTCCCGCGTTCATCGCCAGCATCCCTCCCAGGGTGCCGGGGAGCTTGGCGACGAACTCGAAACCCGCCAGGTCGTGTTTTTTGGCAAAGCTGAGGAGCTTCCCGGTGGGGGTCGCCGCCCCGACTTCCAGGAGCTCCCCCTCGATGCGGCAGTAGTCGAAATCCTTTCCCAGCATCATCAGGGGCGGGGGCGTGGGGGAGAGGAGGAGGTTGTTGGCCCCGCCCACCAGGAAGCGGTCGGCGGGGACGGGGTCGCCCGCTTCCAGTACGAGCACCTCGACCTTCGGGCCGATCCTGATACTGGAGTAGGAGGAGAAATCGATGGTTTTAGAGAACATGGAGGACTCCATGTTCTCTAAAAAGTGAAAAGTGAAAGGTGAAAAGTGAAAGGTTTTGGAGGGTGCCGCATGGCGGCACTTTCTTTTTTATGTCGTCGCCGGAGGCGACGATTCCCAATAACCAATAACCAATAACCAATAACCAATGTGGTGGAATCACAGATTCCTCCACTCGTCATACTCCCTCGGGATCAGATGATCTTCCGCCTTGACCGGGCAGTCGTAGAGGCCGGCGTTGTAGCCGATGGACCAGAGGCGGTCGAGGGCCCGGAGCTGGAGCTCCGAGAGTTCGGCGGACTCTTCGGAGGCGTACATATTGAGATAGCGCTCCAGCATCTCGTCGGAGATGCGCACCAGGTTTTCCGCCTCCAGGCGGCGGCTCAGCTCCTCCTTTCGGGCGTTGGCGACCCGGACGCCTTCGGTGAGGATTTTTTCGATTTCGATGGCACGGTTGAGGGGCAGGCTGCGGCGCAGGGCCATGCCGCCCAGGGGGAGGGGGAGTTCCTCGCCTGCCAGCTCCCGCCAGATCTCCCAGACCTCCATCTCCACCTCCAGGCTCGGGTCGAAATCGAGGATCGATTCGTGGATCAGCACGCCGGCGTCGACCTTCCCCTCGAGAACCGCCTGCTCGATCTCCAGGAAGTTCATGTAGACGGGCCGGGCCTCGGGGTACCGGAGGCGCACCAGCATGGCGTTGGTGGTGTAGCGGCCCGAAAGGGCGACTTTGAAGTTGCGTCGCAGCCGCTTGCCCCGGGGTTTGATGAGCTTGGGGCCGTAGCCCTGGCCGAAGCTCACCGCCGTGCGCAGCAGGGCGTAGTCCTGGCGGATCAGGGGATACATGCCGAAGCTGATGGCGCTGACGTCGTAGGTGCCCCGGAGGGCCTCTTCGTTGAGGGTTTCGATATCAAGGGCGACGTTTTCGAACTCGTAGTCGAGGGTTTCGACCCATCCGAAGCGGATGGCGTAGTACATGAATATGTCGTCGGCGTCGGGGGAGTGGGCCAGTCGGATCTTCATAGCGTCTCCAGTGGAAAATTAGGATATTCTATCCAAAAATGTCAAAACGACATGCGCTCCTCTCTCCTAAGAAAATGGTGCTAAAATCACTGCAATTATTCATCGGAAAAGGATCAAGCAATGGCAATGGACCCTCAGAAACAGAAAGCGCTGGATATGGCGATCAAGCAGATCGACAAAACCTTCGGCAAGGGGACGCTGATGCGCCTGGGCGACAAGGAGATCGAGCCCATCGCGGCAATCAGCACCGGCAGCCTGGGGCTGGACATGGCTCTGGGGATTGGGGGAGTTCCCCAGGGGCGGATCGTGGAGATCTACGGCCCTGAATCCTCGGGAAAGACCACCCTGGCCCTCCAGACCATCGCTTCGGCTCAGAAGGAGGGGAAGGTCTGCGCCTTCATCGACGCGGAGCACGCCCTGGACGTCCTCTATGCCAAAAACCTGGGCGTCGACATCGACAACCTGCTGGTAAGCCAGCCCGATTTCGGGGAGCAGGCTCTGGACATCCTGGAGACCATCGCCCGTAGCGGGGCGGTGGACCTGGTGGTGATCGACTCGGTGGCGGCCCTGACCCCCAAGAGCGAGATCGAGGGGGACATGGGGGATACCCACGTGGGGCTCCAGGCACGGCTCATGAGCCAGGCCCTGCGGAAGCTCACCGGAATCCTCCACAAGATGAACACCACCGTCATTTTCATCAACCAGATCCGGATGAAGATCGGCACCATGGGCTACGGCTCCCCCGAGACCACCACGGGAGGAAACGCCCTGAAGTTCTACGCCTCGGTCCGCATCGACGTGCGTCGGATCGCCACCCTCAAGCAGGGGGAGTCCCAGATCGGCAACCGGGTCAAGGCGAAGGTGGTCAAGAACAAGGTGGCCCCGCCCTTCCGCCAGGCGGAGTTCGACATCATGTTCGGCGAGGGGATCAGCCAGGAGGGGGAACTGATCGACTACGGGGTCAAGCTGGACATCATCGACAAGTCCGGCGCCTGGTTCAGCTACGGCCCCCAGAAGCTTGGACAGGGCAAGGAGAACGCCAAGCAGGCCCTCAAGGAGGATCCGGAGCTTCGTGCCGAGATCGAAGGGAAGATCAAGGAGGCCCTCGGCTTCGGGGAGAAGCTGGCGATGGACGAGAAGGAGATCGCCGCAAGCGGCGAGTAGAAGAGTCGTTTTCCCTTTTTTCCCCGACAGGTTCGGAGGATGAAGCTTTCCCTTTTCCCTATTTCCCGTAGATTTTCCCACTTCGGCATCTTCCCGACAGAGGGGAGATTTCCGTCCCCTCAACCCTCCCTCACCAAGGATTGGATAAAATAGCTTATTCAAACTCCATCCATAAAAAGGAAGATCATGGTCTATATCGAAGATATCGTAGCGGACGAGGTGCTGGACAGCCGGGGAAACCCCACGGTCAGGGCGACAGTACGGCTCAGCGACGGAACGGTCGCCGACGCCATCGTTCCCAGCGGGGCGAGCACCGGCAAGCGTGAAGCACTGGAACTTCGGGATGCCGATCCTTCCCGCTATCTCGGGAAAGGGGTCTTGACCGCCTGCGAGAACGTCAACACCCAGATCGCCGAGGCGTTGATCGGAATGAGCCCTTTCAACCAGGCGGAAGTGGATGTGATCATGAAGGAGCTCGACGGCACCGACAACTATTCCAACCTGGGGGCCAACGCGGTCCTTGGGGTCTCCATGGCGGTAGCCCGGGCGGCTGCGAACTCTCTCAAAATGCCCCTCTACCGCTACCTCGGAGGCGCCAACGCCGTCGTGATGCCCACCCCGATGCTCAACATCATCAACGGCGGGGAACATGCCGACAACGACGTGGACTTCCAGGAGTACATGATCATGCCCACGGGCTTCGAGAGCTTCTCCGAGGGGCTTCGGGCCAGCAGCGAGGTCTACCACACCCTCAAGAAGATCCTCCACGAGATGGGTCACAGCACCTCTCTGGGTGACGAGGGAGGCTTCGCCCCCAACCTCAAAAACAACGAGGAACCCATCCAGGTCATTCTTCAGGCCATCGAGAAGGCGGGCTACACCCCCGGTGAGGAGATTGTCATCGCCCTGGACGTTGCCTCCAGCGAGCTGGTCAACGAGGCGGGCAAATACGTGCTCAAATCGGAGAACCGGGAGCTGAGCAGCAGCGAGCTTATCGGCTACTATGAAGAGTTGGTGGCCAAGTATCCCATTGTCTCCATCGAGGACGGTCTCAGCGAGGATGACTGGGATGGCTGGAAGGAGCTCACCGAGCGACTGGGGGATAAGATCCAGTTGGTGGGCGATGACCTCTTCGTCACCAACGCCAACATTCTCAATGAGGGGATCGAGAAGGGGATCGCCAACTCGATTCTCATCAAGCCCAACCAGATCGGCAGCGTCAGTGAGACGATGCTTACCGTCCGCCTGGCCCAGCGCAACGGGTACACCTGTGTCATGAGCCATCGTTCCGGTGAGAGCGAGGACAGTTTCATCGCCGACTTCGCCGTGGCTCTCAATACCGGGGAGATCAAGACCGGATCGACAGCCCGTAGCGAACGGATCGCCAAATACAACCGCCTCCTGGCCATTGAAGAGGAGCTGGGTGAATTCGAGTATCTCGGAAACGCGCTCTTTTGATCGCGAAAGCGACGATGCACGAGGAATCCGGGACTCCGGAAGGAAGGGAGAGCTGGTTCGGTTTTTCCCTGCGGAGCCTGCTGCTGATCCTTCTGGGGATCCTTCTTTTCGGACTCTATGTGGGGGTATTGCTCTTCGGGGAGAACTCCCTGGAGGTGCTCAACTCCCTGCAACGGGAAAAGGGTCAGCTGATCCGGGAGAAGCGGCGACTTCAGAGCACGAACCAGAAGCTCCAGAAACAGTATTTCGAACTGCTCCAGATCACCGGGGGTTGAGCTTCCCCTCTTTCCACGCTCTCTGTTTTCTTCTCTCCCGATAGACTCCCAGGAGTTTCAGGACCCCCATCGCAATGATCAGCTCGAAGAGGCTGGCGAGGATCAGTTTGTAGTAGGTGATGAGGCTGATGTTGTTGGTGGTGTAGCCGATGGTGGCGACGGCGATCAGCAGGGTCAGGGGCATCGAGAGGGCGAACGCGATGGTGAGAGCGTCGAAAGTGCCACCGAGCTTGCGGAGGTGGAACGATGCCAGGATGCGGATCCCGATCATCAGGGCCGTGATCTCCAGTGCGCCGGAAAGGACCCCGGGAATCCGGACCGAGGGAAGGTCGAAAGAGACTCCTACATGGATGAAGAAAAGGGGAATGAGAAAGCCGAATCCCAGGCTCGAGAGCTTCTCTTCCAACCGTTTTTCGTGATGGAAAAAGGCGCTGATGGCCACTCCGGCGATGAAGGCCCCCAGGGCCAGCTCCAGGTGGAGCAGGATCATGACGGTGATCATCATGAAGAAAAGGGCCATGGCAAGACGGACATCCTGGTCGGAGGTGTCGGACTGGGGGATCAGCTTTTTTTTCAGTTCGGGGAACCACCAGAAGAGCAGGTGGAGCAGATGGTAGGCAAGGTAGATGGCGGCGATGAAGAGGACCAGATAACCGATCTTGAAGACCAGTTCCCAGCCGAAACCGACGTTGCTGGCGGCGTCGAGGACCGTCAGCGCGGCGATGCTGGCGATCTCTCCCAGCACCCCCACGATGATCGCCAGGTTGAGCCAGCGCTCCTTGCGCCCGTAGATCTTGGAGAGCGAGGCGAGCATTCCGATGGAGATGAGCGGCAGGGAGACGATGACGATGGGATTGAGGTCCAGCAGCAATCCGGAGAGGAGGGCCAGAGCCCCCAGGGAGATGACAAAAAGCAGCGCCTGGCGGATCAGGCGTCGGGGGCTGGAGCTGATCTCCTTGAGGTTGACTTCCATCCCGGCAAGGAACATCAGATAGAGGAATCCCACCTCGGCGATGAGTGTGAAGTATTCGTTGTCGTGAAGCAGGCCCGCCGAAGTGAGCAGCGTTCCCAGGACGATCTCCACCGGTGGGGTGGGGCTCCGCAGTCCCTTGGCGATGAACGGGGAGAGCCAGATCAGCAGGGAGAGGGTAAGGATCAGGACGACGTCAGGAGCCATGACACTCCATGGCGATGGGATATCCCAGCTCCTTGAGACGCTGCCGGTCCCGGTCGGGGGCTTCGCCCGTGGTGGTGAGGTAGTTGCCGATGACGATGGCGTTGGCTCCGGCGTCGAACATCTCCTCCTCATAGCCGGAGAAGAGATGCTCCCGTCCCCCCGCCACCATCAGCAGCGGAAGATCCGGGAGAAGATTCCGGGTTCGGCGGATCACTGTGAGGGCCCCTTTCCGGTCGATGGTGCGCTCGGAAAGGGGAAGGGCGGGATTGGGGATGTAGAAGTTGAGGGGAACCGAATCGGGCCGGAGGGAGGCGATGCTCCGCAGCAGTTCTTCCCGGTCGTTCTCTGACTCCCCCATGCCGAAGATCCCGCCGGTGCAGAGGGAGAGTCCTGCCGCTTTGACCGCTTCACAGGTGGCGTAACGTTCCTCCCATCCGTGGGTGGTGCAGATCTCGGGATAGTAGCGCCTGGAGGTCTCCAGATTGTGATTGTAACTGGCGATCCCGTGCCGTTTGAGGTGACGGAGCTGTTCGACGGTGGCGGTGCCGTTGCAGGCGATGAGCCGCAGGCGGGGAAGCTCCCGGCTCAGCCGCACTGCGAGCCGGGCGATGGTCTCGGTGCAGCGCTCGTCGAGCCCTTTGCCGGCGGTGACGAGGCAGTAGCCCAGGGCACCGTTGCGTTCCGCCGCCCGGGCCTCTGCGATCACCTGCTCCTCCTCTTTGTAGCTGTAGCGTTCGATCTTCGCTCTGTACCGGACGCTCTGGGTGCAGAATTTGCAATCTTCGTTGCAACTGCCACTCCGGACATTGTTGATGGCGCAGAGGAAGATCCGGGCTTTTTTCATGGCGTCATTATACAAAGATTTTGTTCTCCGGACGTTTCTGCGATATGATATGAAACGTCGAGAATTACGTGGAGCGGAGAAGAAAAGGGGTGCCATGAAGATAAGAAGGGCATGGGTCGTATGGATGATCGTTCTCTCGGTCTGTCTGGAGGCAGCACCGGTCACCGTGGTGACGGGGGGAGAGAAGGACCGGAGCGGGGCGATGGCGCTACGAAACCGGGTGGTACAGCTTCTGGCTGAGAAGATCCCCGGGGAGAGCGTGGCTCTCCGAAAAGTCCGGGGGGTCTGGCTGGTGGAGATCGGGCCTCTCGAGATGAGTGAAGAGGAGCGCGCTTCGCTTTTGGGGCTTTTGGGGAGAGAGGGGTTCTCTCCGATCGTTCTTTCGGCTCCTGAAAAGACGGGAAGCGCTCTGCAACGGACGGAAGAAGGGAATCGCCGGTTCTGGCAGTGGGGCTTTCTGGGGCTCCTGGCCGGTGCCGGCGTCTGGTTCGTCATTCGGCGTTCCCGGGAGGTGCGACGGCTGGGTGGAAGTCAGAGAGAGCTGGAAAAGAGGCAGAAGCGGTTGAGGCAGGAAATGGAAGAGGGAGAAAGACGACATGGATAGAAGATTCCGGAATCGCATAGGGGGGAGGTTGGTGCTGGCACTCCTACTGATGGGAGGGGTGGCCGTGGGGAAATCGGTGATCCTGCTGGAAACGGCAGCGGACCGTGCGACCCTGGAGAATGCCCAGAAAGAGGCGAAGTCCATGCCCGGGATTGCTCCAAAGATCGAGAAAGGTACCGATGGATATCGTCTCTTCCTGGGACCTCTTCCCAGCGACGAAGAGACCGCCGCCCTCTACTATCGCCTTAAAAAAGAGTTCCCCTCGGCTGTCATTCTGGAGAAGGGGGAGTCGACCCGCCCCAGGGAGAGTGTGAAAATCGCGGAGTGGTTGCCCGACTGGATCGGCGGTTCCTCTTCGGACGGGGTGAGGGGGGCGGAGGAGTATCGGCTCTGGATCGCGCTGTTCGCTTTGGCTATAACGGGCGTGCTGGCTCTCTTCGTCTCCTCGAGAAAGATGCAGCAACTCAGCAAAGGACATGAGAGGATCCGAAAACGGCATGAGGAGATCGAACGTCGCTTCAACGACCTTTTCCACCGTTTGGGAGAAAATATCTATCGGTTGAGCAAGGATATCGTACGTTTCACCAACAATATCGTTGAAGAGGTCGAAGACCGGAAAGTGGAAGAGAAACTCAAACGGGTCGTCCATACCGAAAGCAGGATTCTCGATGTCACGACCAATCTGCTGGATTTTTTGCGTCTCAAAGCCAAAAAAGTGGTGATCCGGAAAGACCGTTTCGATATCAACAGCGTACTCGAGGACGTGGTCGAATCCCTGGTATGCGAAAAGGATCGGTTCGGAGCGATGGAGACGGAGCTGATCTTCGAGATCGACAACGAGATCCCCAAATATATCCTGGGAGATTTCG
>Ga0256913_10001415_pt1 | contig 12309 bp, 8 predicted proteins | sample Axial_MatmetaG_FD_185970 | JGI IMG/M metagenome (GOLD analysis project Ga0256913, IMG submission 185970) | Deep-sea worm associated microbial mat communities from Axial Seamount, Juan de Fuca Ridge, Pacific Ocean - Axial_Mat | ecosystem: Environmental > Aquatic > Marine > Oceanic > Microbial...
GAATTGAACTTTATCTGGTAACATGTGACAATCAGTTTTAATTCAAGCATAAATATGACACAAACATCTTTTCATGATTAATACAGCAAATAATTAGATATTATATATATATATATATATATATATATGCATATGGTTCTCGTGTTTAATTTCTAAATAAGCCCCTCCCCCCGAGCCATTGACCTGGTACCTGTATTATACTGTTTTATTACGTAATTTATTATCTGTTGGTATTTACTGAGGTTATTTACGTTTTAGTAATATAACTATTTTACCATGTTAGATGGGCAAACGTTTTATTTGTTGAAAATTATTTAAATTGCCATATTGCTATTGCCATTAAGATAATTTATATAACAAAATGGGTAGTGACAAGTGTAATTCTAGCTTGACTAAATAGCAGTATATAACGCCCCAGCGTTATTCTTAAGTGGTAACAAATGGACAGCATGATTTCAGTGAATTTGACGTCTCTGATTAGGATATTAGGTGGAAAGGTTAATAGATAATAAATGTGGTGGAAAGGTTATAATGATTACATGAGAATGAATGCTGACAAAACAAAATATAGTAATATATTAGCTTAGATGTTGATTGTTTTGATTAATAATATGTCTAGATCTGAGGCTTTGACTCAAAATTAGCCATGGCTACATTATAGCTAGTCATAAACACAGGTTATAACAAATAAAAAGTTACATATGTGGTGGCTGCGTGTATGGTATCGTTAAACTCACATATTGTAAAAAATTCATTATGTCTGACATATACTATTCAATTGTCACATAAGTTTCCATGTCTTTAGACAAGGTGTATGCGACACAATAACTGAAAACATAGTAAGGGTAATTGAAATAACGCAGTTCTTGGTTATCCGTGGTGGTATCCAGACAAAAACTCCAGAAGACAAAGCTATATGTCATTCCCACTAAAGTACCAACAACATTATAAATAATATGCAATATTCATTTTCACTGTTCTTTGCAGAAGCCAAGACTTGAAAGATAATTCGATGAATTTAGACACACGATTGGATACTGTAACCTAGCTGATGTTGGGCATCACCAGGAAGGATATTAAGAGAACGACATTAATGAAATCAATAACATTTAATATAGTAATGTCTTAAATATTAATAACTCATCTTATTACTCATTTACTAGGTGTCTTTATCTGATCATCACCTAATTTTTCACCAATTTTTTTAGTTTTATATGAAATCGTCATCTGTATGTTATGGAATTATTTACTTAAGTCATAATGTGTGTGTATCCATCTTTTACATTTTAAACATATTGATATTTACATTAAATTCCTAATTTATAAAAAAATATATCAAATAACTTACTTAAGCCAGGAGATGAAAAACAGCTTTGTAATGAAAATTCAGGAAGTTTTATTTATCGGATGACACATGACATAGAAATATTACAGTTGTCACAAAACAGGATGTGCGCAACATCATTTACAAAAGCTAATAAAAAACCTGCATAGATCTGGAACAGCTCTGTAAATATACACATTCTCGATTAGATCTCATATATATATATATATATATATATAATATCTTACTATCACAGATCAGTTCACCAGAAACACTGTCATTATATTTGTGTGTGTGATTAAATAAACATTCTACAAGAGATGAACACAATGATACATCATATTAGAACTACGTTATGATCCGAAAGTAATGTTTTTTCCACAAATATTGTCCTGGAAAGTCGATAATTTTTTAACCTTTTAAAGATTCAGTTCTCTAATAGGCTGCTAACTTGATAACATCGTGGGAATAACGAATTACTCTTATGGTAATCACATAAATCTACCCATTAACAATTATCACCATTAGAAGGTCGATATTTCATGGATAACATAAAAAATGAGCAAATAGACAACACTGGATTTATCTGTCTAAGCAGCATAATGACAACAATGATAGACACCCAGATGAATCATTCACGATGGGAGCATCTCCATATTCTTGCTGTTCAACACTTAGAAGTATGCAATAATGTATCTCCATATCTTACGGTGGCTGAGTCTACAACGCCAGGAACTGCACCAGCCTGAGGGCTACGAGCACCTGGGAAAATACTTCTCATCTTTGCATAACTGTCATGAGAGGAGAGTGAATTTGGTGATGAGAAGCCATTTGATTGACAGTTTTGTCGACCTGATGTTGAGTTATCATGCTGCTGTCTTTGGTGAAGCTTAACGACCTTTTGATGCACTGAATTCAGTTCATGGTAACTAGTAACATCATCGGTATCACTATGATACCAAGTGTTACCAGAATGTTGCTGATGCTCTGTATTGCTCCCAGAAAGGTATTTGGGATAATAACCACTATTCTCATTTACACTGTTCTGATGACCATATCCAGGCTGACCATATCCAGGCTGAATCCCTACGTCAGATGGATGATCCAGATTTAGATATCGATGACTGTCACCACTCTGATGTGAACTGCTGCGATGTCCATATGGATAACCTTGACTTTGGTAGGAACTATTGCGAGTTGGATATAGATGACCTTGACCTTTATGTGCATCACTGTTATTTGGATATGAATGACCCTGATGATCTTGATGTGGATAAGATTGACTAGTGCGAGAGGATGGTGGTCTTGTATTCAGCTGAGCATTGTTGTCGTTGCTGCTGTAAAATTTTGCAGAATTATGTTCTGGCTGTCCCTGACTTTGATAGCTAACAGACCTCAGAGCACCATTGCCATCGTATGACCTTTCCTTATGCCAACCATGTATGCTGCTTATTTTGCTCAGTTATGTTTTGGTGGTTTTTCCCAGTAATTTTGGATGAGCTAATACTTGGATTACCACCATGTGTGAAGCTATTATACAACTGTTTTGACATTCTAGCCAGGTTCTGTGGACTATTCAAATCTGGCCCATCAACAGGTGATGGTGAAGTATTCCATTTTCCTTTGATTTCATTCTGCTTGAGGCTCATCCACATTGGTGCAACGTTGCTGGGACTATTAGTGTCTGTTGAATTATGACTAGAACTAGCTGAAGCTAGCAAACCCTGCCTTCTAGGTCCAGGATATGGTGGGGGATGTTTGTAACCAATGGGTGGGGGTGGTATATCAGGTGGTTTGTGTTTTATTGCAGATTCCAGAGAATGCTGTTCAGCCATGTTATCATCAGTTACACAATGATCGGTGGCAGCCTTTTCAGAATGGTCAGGCATCACTTGCTCTGAATGAGTGTCATCATTGATGTCTCCCGTTGGCGTTGTTTCTCCATCCACATTCATCTCATCACATTCTTTGCCATCCATATCTTGAACCTCGTCCAGATCAGTCTCAAAAATGCTACATTCTGGAGTATCAAGCATTTCACTACACTGACTAAGAATTTCCATTTCAACTTCATCCTGGAAAGTGACTGTCTTGGCAGACTTTGGTGTTGGTGTAGATGAGAGGCTGTGTGAGTTGGCCACACCTTTCTCTGCCAGTGTGGGTGAGCCTTCTTCATACCATGGTACATTACTTTCTGTCATATTTGGTGCTGCTCGATCCAACTGGACACCATTGATCATCTGTAAACCCCTTAGACAAGCTTCCAACTTACTGTTACTGTATGAGCTGTTGAGGTCACTCACTCCCTCTGACTCTTCCTCTATCACAGAAAGTTCATTCTCTGATTCCAGTTCTGACTGACTGAAGGATACATCAGCCATATTGCTGACCCGCTCACCAGGACTACATGTATATGAAGCCATGCCATCCAACAGAGAGTTCGCCATTATTGTTTTAGGCTTGTTCAGATCTGATTCCGTTGTAAATGATACCTGAGCCCCCGAGATATGTTTGACGTCTGATGATGCCTTACTCAGAGTTGGTGCTGGTCTATTAGGTTCACTAGGAATGATTTTGCTGTCAAATTCACCTTGTTTGGCTGTCGGAGATGTAAAACCTGGCAAACTACTGGAGTAGGCAGCAGATGTTTGTTTACCTGTGACAATTTCTTCTGCTGCTCGACTGCCAATATCCTTCACATTGACTGGTTTGTCTTCATATTTTTCCTTCAGGCTCTGTACTGACCACCTCTGCATGGCTTCAAGTGCTGCCCTCTGTTGGCCAGTTTCAGCCAACACCTTCCGAGCAACAGATGTCGGATCACTAAGAGGGCTTTGTTTTGTGGAAGTCTTCTTAATGAGAGCAGTTTCTGATAAGTTATCCAAGAGATGATATTCTTCTTGTGGTTGTTTACCTCCCTTCTTCTTGACCAATGGCTGGATAACATGATGACAGTCATGGCTTTCATTATCAGCACTGTTATCAGTTGCTGTGTCAGTATGCTTCGAGTGTATCCCAGAATCAGAAAGATTATCCACATTTTTATCTATGAGACCACACTTGATGGTTGAGTCAGATTTAACATTGCCATCGACCAGGGTTTCTTGGCTGCCATGTCTGGAATCACAAGTCAGTGTTCTATCGCTGGCTGAACTGCGGGTTGAAGCAGTCGATGCTCTCGATCGATTTCTTCGGAAGCCGCCACTTCCCAGGCTACGTATGGTCAGTGTGCTGGACTGTGAGGCAATGGACTGTGAGCTGCGTGATTTAGCACGTGAAAGATTGGTCTCCGGCATGATACCCTCTTCACTGTCACTGGCTGATGTGCTGTACACCTGACCCTTGTTATTCCTCTCGTATTTGGTCCTGCTCCTATTTGTACTAGATTGCCTGTTTGATCTACTGACATCTGACTCTTTGAGAGTGTGTACATCGAGCAGGTCTTCCGGACATGATCCATCTCCGGTATTAACAGAGAGTACTCTGGCATGATTGACATCGGTAATATTAACATCGGACAGGTCACTGCCACTTGGACTACTGTATTTCTCTCGTATGATGTTCTGATGTTGGAGGTGTATATTAATGTCCATTGTATCAACTGAATGTGGATCTGACACCATAACGCCTGAACTCTGTAAAAAGATGAAACACATTTTATAAAAATAAATAATAATGTTAATTATGTTTTTTTACTATCAAGTTCATTAAGCATCGACCCTATCATAACTAGACATTCTAAAATATTACAAACACACATTTCAATGTTTAGTAAATATAGCATATGGTATGGATGGGACCTGTCTTTAGGAGGGTACTGGGCCTGGAGTAATACAGTCAGTGTGAAGTCTCAGACTAACCATGTAACGGGGTCTAGAGCTAGTCATTGCAGTTTCCACAAACATGGAGTCAGAATGGTTGCTTTGGTTAAGTGTATCTGAAGGAGCAGCCTGCCTAAGGCAAATCATATTCTAATTTCTTTAACAATGACACTGAATGGTGTAGTGTTAGTAATTTATAATATCTAGATAAAGATACTTCCAGTTAACAAGTGAGAAATCAGAATTATTACATTTACGGAAGGAACTTCTCATTAACCAAATATTCCACAAATTTTTAACTTAAATGTTGATAATAGTAAAATCTCCATTAACCTCACATTCTTGTGGATTATTAAGCTATATCCTTAACTAATGCTAGAATACAATTTCAAATTCTTTCCCACTATTTATCACTTTATTCCTATAGAATCTGCACAAAATTTAAGAATTTATATCATTATTTTTATCAGAAGCACAAAGTTTGAATATGATCCTATACTAGTTTGCATCCACTAGTTTCTCAAATGGCCTCACTTTAATTATACTTATTTCCATCTTCATTAAGATGTCCTTATATTCTGGATGCACAAAACATAGTTGATGATGCCAATATGTCCATCAGTGGCAGTAATAAAAATCATACTTTCACCAGAAATTTACATACAAATGACAAGTAAACTGTGCAATAGAATAATAAAATTATGACATAATTTATTCTGTTGCTTTTTGTGTTGTTGTTGATTGTTACATTCCTGGGAATACAGTCACATTTGTTTTAATTAGGGTTTTTTATTTGGGGGTGGGGGGGTGGATTAAGTGGATTAATTAAATTAACCGGTACAGTACATCTCATAGTTACAGTAAATAAGAAATGTGGCTTAATTTTCTTGATACAAACATAAATAGCAGCTTCTGATGGATGAAAAGGGCCTTCTCAAAACAAACCTGTTTCATTTTGGCTGATGGCAGTTTGTCAACCTCAGATGGGTTAAAGAAAGACTTCCTCTTGTGGAGTGGTGATGTTGGTGGAGTACTTCCTTTGGAAAAGTTGGAAGTTGAAGTGGCTGAGCTGCTTGAACACAGAGACTCCATACTGCTTGAGCTGTCCAACAATAACGTCCTCGGGGCATCTTGAGTATCTGGGGATAAGATGGGAACCATTTCTATTTACAACCAGCCCCTTTTAAGAAATACATCAACACTCCTCATCCATAATTGATGATCAGTAAATGTCAATGATGTACAAAGTATATTATAAAAAGAGTTTTATCTAAGAGATATAATAAGTATCAAAATATCCTTTGAGCTATATTAATATTACTGCAACTAAAAATAAATATTAAAAGTAAATGAAACATCTCTGGGAAAAGGAAGAAATTACTCTCTAATATATAACATGTTATACATTATATTACTAGTTTACAATATTTATGTTGGTTTTATTAATATTTCCTTACATACCCTGCCATCTCCTTTCAGCAATATTCTGGGTAACTCGTGACAAAATACTGACATATATGATAATGCTGAATAAATGAATTTCAATATTCTGCTCACCAAAAACAGCGACCAATGACTGCAGACCAAACTGTAATGTTCTTCTGTTTGCCTGTTTGTTAACTCTCAAGATCACATCATCTTTACCAACTTCAACCAGATCAAAACCTGAAACATTCCTTCAGTATTATACAGTGCCATACAGTGTAACATTTTCATTAGCAGCTACATTTTTTCTACATCACATATAAGAAGTAATTTATATTTTCTTGAAACATGATAAATATTTTTTAAACTTTTGGCCAAAATTCTGTAAGAAAACATTTATAAAACAAATTTTAAAACATACCCAATGATGCTAGAAATTCATGTACACCTGGAGCTCTCCACAGTCTAACATTAACAGGTACCTGAAAGCTACCATCATCGCCAACCTTAGAACTAGCATCACGAATCTGAAAGTAATATTATTAATAATTAGTACTGATATTAGATAACATCTTAAAATTAATGGAAACAATTTCTAAAGATTAGCCTCAAGCAAAAAAGGGAAAGTGTGAAAAATAAAATGAACACCAAATTATTGTAATTGCTATTCAAATATTATATTTTTATTATTACAGTAATAAATATAGTTGATAATAATAGTTCAGTTTAATAAAACACAAAACAGCAGCACCAATTATTATTATTATTTTATGACACAATTTTCTTCCTCAATAAAGTTGAAATACTAAAACTTTAAACGTGTATACGATATCTGTCTGTTTTATGCTGATATGATAAGGGCATTGTGGTGTGATATGGCTGATATTGATATTAGTATCATATAGCTAATGTTGACATTAATTTACTTACGGCACCATATCTAATGATGTAATTTTAAATAAGCTTTTTATAATTTATTTACTGATGTATAGTCTCAGGTTAGGCAACAGGTTTTACTCATTTGTACTGTGTCTCATCAGTCCAACCTTGCTGCTGAGTGACACACAATCTTCCAGTCAAGCAAATTATCACTAAGTTATTATCCTTCTCCCAAATAGGCTCCCTATATGGCCTAAATGATAGTGCAGTTGGCCACAAATCGAATACTGACTGGCCAAAATTTCAGGATGTGAAAAGGCAACATTTAAACAATAACACCCCCCTCCCCCAGATATAATAATGATACTAACCAGAGACATAACCATTTCACCGACATCACCATGTTCTAACATCTTAGACAATGCTATCAATGTTGGTAATGGCAATCCTAAAAATGAAACATTTTACATTTTAATAATATCTGAATGCATACAAAAACAATACAACATAAATGTATCAAATATGTTATAGTGACATATCATCCTTGTCTTTTTGGCAAAAATACACATGTACTATCATCAGTGTTTGAACATAAAAGCTTTAATTCATTAGTCTTTTCTTTTACAGTTTCTGTATTATATTGTTTAAACACACAAACACACCTAACAAGGCCTGTAAACTGGCACTACACTGGGTAAGTCTATCCCCTGGATCAAATGTAGGAAAGAAAACAGCTGCAGGAAGATCATTCATAGATGGCTCTAATCGGAAGCCAACAGAGGTCAGAAGGTCACGCCAGCCAGACACATCACCAACTCTGTTAGCTATACTGGCCTGTGTTGTGTACATGGCTTTACGATGTCCATGATGAATTCTCTGTAGAGATTTTTCAACCTGAAGTGTAATATCAACAATGCATTAAACAGAGATCCAGTTAATCATATTAATCCTTGGATACAGTAACAAAATGCATTCATTGCCAATACTAAAATAAGTAAAACTAGTTTGTTCAAATTTGTTACTATAACATAATGATATCAAAATCTAGTTTTAGTGAAAATAAATGAATTCAATACAATTACAATTAAATACAATTACACACCAAATGAAGGACTACTCTCATGGCCTCTCGTGATCTATCTGGTGTCTTGAGCAGTTCACAGAGAGCATGTCCCATCAATGCAACTTTGCTGCTGAGTATCACATCACTGCCAATCAGAAGCCAGCTGGCCCAGTTGGAAGGGTGCGAGAACTGACGCGAGTTCTGCAAGGTCTTCATGGCACTGCTCAGAGCCTGGCTAGCCCTAGCTCCTTGTAACATGGCTGTGTAGAAAGTCTTCATTAACATCCTTGAAGCCATATCAGGGACTGGCCACAAGGAGAAGAGGATACATTGAGCTCCTGCAGCAAGAAAGGCCCTCGTCAAGCCGACCACGCCATCCGTGTTAATCCTGCCAGCATGGTCATCTGAATATCCAGAACTGAGAACAACTAATTTAGCATTAAGTCTCGTGTTGAGAACGTCTGCAGCTGTAATGATGATATCTGGCAGTGAGGGCCCATCGAGGGATACAATATCGCTGCTGCTGTCACTCAGATCCATACGCTCCAGGTTACCATGGACAGCACTTGTTGTGGAGAAGTTTCCAGGGGACATTACGATGGCTGCCAGCTTCCAAGAGATATGTGTGGCAAAGTGTATCAACTCGGCATTCGGTATCTCCCTGAGAACATTCTCCTTGGTGGCATTAGCTCCGGTCAGGGAATGACATCCCATCAACTCGGACACCATTCGACATTCGTGCTCCGTTGCAGGAATCGGCGACCACTGCCATTGGTGGACGACTGATGGTTGAAGTTTAGGGTTACCAATAACAACAGCACCAGTACAATTTGGATTATATTTGATGTGTTTGGATAACATCTGACTGGCCTGTAATGCCCTGACTGAGGGTACAGCCAACAAGTTATATCGTTCACAGAGTGGGGCTGCCATCTGACAGGGCTTTAACAAAGCAAAAGGCACCAAATAAAGGTCACCCTGGAGTACTAAAATCAGCTCCTTACAGCCTTCATGTCCTGCTGTTGGTGGCAGACAACACTCCATTGGCTTTATCAGAAGTTCATATAAAGCGGACAAAGCTGGCTTAGAAGCCAACGAAGAAGCTGATATTGTGGATGCTATGCTGCGAATGCTGTTGTTACGATTGGCAAACACTCCATTTGAGAAGCTAAGCAGGCTGCTGAGGCTGTAGCTGCTGGCATTCCAGATGTGGTTACGTTTCTCCATGCGTAGAAAGCCGGTCTGATCGTGTTCATTATTTAGTTTCTCTCCAATCTCCTTCAGATGCTGCTGCCACAGATCATCTGCTTCACTTTCTGTCTCACTGAGATGACTGCTCAAATGATTTAATGACAATCTGTAGATAGGGAAATAATATCTCTATTAGATATCATATGGAGGTTTTCATCTTAAAACATGTAATTCACACACACACACACACACACACACACACACACACATACACCATTTATTTATACTATGACATAGTACAATTGATACAGGTAAAGCATACACATAGCAAAGCATAAAACAAAAATTAAGTTAAGAGTGCTGTACTAGATGTTCATATAAGAAACAATTATGCCAAATTAAGTCTTAATCAAGATTAATATATGTTACTTAACTCTGTATAAAGTTATGAGTCCCTTATGAGACATAATTCTTAACTTATTGAGACAGTATTTATACACTGACATGAATAATGCTTAGATCTATCTATTAAGTGTTCACAGCTGACAACAGATTACAAAAACACATCAGCTGTTTTGGTAATCTGTGCTTTGAAACCTATCAAAGCTTAGTGTTTATGCACTAAGAAGATGGACATTATAATGTTCACACACACATACACACACACACACACAAAGACACACACCTTGATGAGCTAAGATGTGACTCTACACCCAAACTTTCTCTGGCTTGTCCAACATAATTATCCAGGAGAGATGCTGTGGACATGGAAAAGCTCCTGAAACTCTTTAGACTTTGAGTATCTTCCGGATCCGAGCCAATATCAGACTCATTCACTGCACTTTCATGGAACTTTACAATACCTAGACAAGAAGAAGAATATTAAATAACCAAATAGTATTATAGGCAAACAATATTTCCACATTTAACACAAAAGTATTTCTTAATTATAATAAGAAAGACAAAGAACCTTGTCAACTTGGAAAACCTTCCATTGTTTCTTTTTTAAATTCTGACACAAAACCTTAAAAGAAATAAACTACCTTTATCTGGCAAGATTAACCAACTGTACAAGTAACCAACGGCCATTGAAAAGTAGAGGATGGCAGCATGCTGTCTGGTGACGGTTTCCAAAATGATCTCTTTAGTAACTGGTGAGCTGTCTAATGAGCTGTACCAAGTGTCACCACCTAGAGACTGGCGTTCTAACAAGAGATCAACAAAGGCTCGTGTACGTCCTCGTTCTGCGACAACTAATGCATCATCATGATGACCCAAACCAACCAGTACTCGCTGCAAAATGATTAACCAAACAATTATCAGGCTGGGGCTCCAACATGTATAAGTAAATTATCAGATAAATATCTTCAGTTGTAGAATCTGTCATAATCTGATAACTAAGAACTAGAGCATATGTAAATTGATTGTAGGCTTCTAAAATGTCAATAATTCACATTTCTAACCATTTTGTAAAAATGGTAAACATCTTGTCAAAAGAAGAAGACTTAGCCGGACTATTATCTATCTGTGAGTTTGTTTTTAATTGATTTAATAAATATCAAATGATTTCTTACACTCATTAAATAATACAACATTAGAAAACCAGTTCTGAGATAATATGTGTTAATGAAAACAATTCTCACCAAAAATTATTATATGACAATGCCATCTTAAATTTGGCAAGAAATGGAACAAACTTGCAATAAAAGTAACTAACTCTCTGAATGCTATGATACAAACAGGAGATCATTGACTGGAACCAATGAAAGAAATGCTGCTAATTCAATTATTTTAATATTCTTTACTGATCTTAAGTTAAATGTATTATTACTTTAAATGTATTGATTTAATTAAGAGCATCATGTTGCCACCCAAAAATATTCTGTTAAATTTCATACAAAAAGTTTGTTTTGGGTTATTTCTTCATTGGTGTCATGTGAGAAAATTCACATGACATTATTTATCATGTGAAATGGACGGATCTTGTACCAAAAAGAATGGCAAGTTCATATTTCACACATTAGAAATTGACACATAACTGAGTGGTTTGTTTAACCTCAGTACTATTTTCACCTGAGGTATATGGACGAGGGGTGACATCCTTGAGAAACATCCCAAAAACACCAGTATAAGCCAGATTTGAACCCACAACCTTGAGGTTTCCAGCACAATGCTCTAACAACTATGTTATTGGAGTACCCAAAACTGGTACATAAAATAGTTGATAGGAATACATGCTTAATTACTGGTAACTATTAATGATTCACATCCTACATATTATATCCTACCTGTAATGCCTGATATGAGGCTGTCTGTAAATCAAACAATGAAAGTTTGTACTCTTTGTTAAACTGGGCTTCTCTTCGCATGCTTTCAAACAGGTCGATGGCTGCATATAGTTGTGTTTGAGCACCCTCCAGGTCACCAAGACCCCACAAAGCCAGGCCCAGTCTGTGACGTATCTTAGCCTCATCTTCTGTGTGCTGGATCTGATCAGCAACTTGGAGACCTTGTTGTAAATACTGGACAGCTTGCTGATAATCACCCTGGGCATGGTGTATACGTCCTGTATAGGGCAGAGTAAATAATAGTGCCATAGTAATAAT
>Ga0256913_10001416_pt1 | contig 12309 bp, 9 predicted proteins | sample Axial_MatmetaG_FD_185970 | JGI IMG/M metagenome (GOLD analysis project Ga0256913, IMG submission 185970) | Deep-sea worm associated microbial mat communities from Axial Seamount, Juan de Fuca Ridge, Pacific Ocean - Axial_Mat | ecosystem: Environmental > Aquatic > Marine > Oceanic > Microbial...
CGTCGGGAGAAAACTCGACAACCGGCACGGAAACTTTGACTCGAGCCCCGTCTTTCAAGCGGACCGACGGCGAACGCACCACCGCCCCGTCAAGCTCCACCTTTCCATCCTCGAACAGGAGAGCGACTGAGGAGCGCGATTCTCCATCCAATGACGCGGCGACGAAACGGTCGACACGCCATCCGGCGCGTTCCGAAGGAACGGAAAACTCAAATGTCTCCAAACGGGTCATAATATAAGAAAACGCCTTTCACGCAAAACGCCAATACGACGAAGCCGGGAAACGGCTGGCGCTTGTTGGATGACCGAAAAAGAAAACATCAAACGATTTCAGCGCGGGCGACGTTTGGGGGGCCTTTTGACAGGTCTTTTCGGTCGCAGATTGGCGTCCCCGCCCTCGTCGCCTCCCTTATCGCCTCCCTTCTCAGCATCGCCACCCAAGGCCACGACCTCAAGATGGATTAAATCCAAGTAATACCTAGGTAGCATGGCCCTTTCCGGAGGCACACTGAATTTCCGGACCTTTCCATAGACTTTGACCTCCATCCCCGCTTTCAAAGCGAGAACAAGCGCGTTGACCTCGTCGCTCTTCTTCACGACCACGGGAAGTCTCAAAGGAGGAATCAACAACCAAAAATACTTTCCCACTTTAATCCCATTGCGCTCAGCATACGCGGGGAATGTCGTCATCGCCTTTTGAAAGCGGGACGTGTAGCAGACCTTCTTGTTCTTATATTCCTCAGGTTGCGTCTCCAACGCTTTGAGCTGAACCTCCTTGTATTGCTCGGGCTTGAACGGCGGGGCGGCGACCAGCGTCCCTGTAGAAATCACCATTGACAAAATCCCCCAACAGACGGCTCCCCGAAACATAACGCACCTCCTTCGATCCATCTTGGACCACCACGGTTTCCGTAGCGTACAACGCCACGGAACGGAGATTTATTGTTTATCGGGCGAGGCGGCGTCCTCCGCGTCCTTTTTCGGTTCCACCGAGCTTATGGTGGCCAAGTCGAGAACGGGGCGGCGCCATCCCTTGACGAAGCGCTGAAGACCGGTCACCTCCACATCCGCCTCATTGAACTGGGAGATGTCTCGTTTCCCGGAATGCACATAGCAAAGTGGAAAGTATTCCCCGTTCACCTCGGAAGCCACGGCGTAGGATACGTATTTCGTCTCCGAGCGCAATCTGATCAGCTTGCCTCTGATCTTCACGTTCCTACCCTCGCCGATAAACGGCAACGGTCCGTCCTCCGTCCGCGACTCCTGCTTCGGGCTGGTGGCTGTGGATTTCTTATCTTCCTTGGCGACGGCCTTGCCGCCATCCTTCCCCGTTCCGGGTTTCGCTTCGCCCTTGACGGGAAGTCCGTCCGGTTTGCCGGGAGCGGCGGGCTTGCCAGCCAGCTTGGCCGCCGCCTGGGGGGACAAATGGACATACTTGGCGCTCACCCAGGCAGTCAATCCACGGGGAGGCGCTATTTTGAGCCAATCCTTTCGAGAGGAATCCACCACCGATATACGCTCGCCAGGCTCCGCGACGCGGTAAGACGAGAAGGCGACGCTAGGCCCCGAACGCAGGTTCGCCCTCTTGACGACGAAACCGTTCTCCACCAGTCTCGCCGATATCCAAACGCTGGAAATCTTCGGAGCGGCAATCTCGTACCAGTCGTTCTCGTAACGCAAGACACGGACCTTGTCCCCTTTGGACAGCTTCGCCACCGCGGTGTATTTCGTGTCGGGACGGACTCGAACATTAAGCTTTGTGGCCATCACCACCCCCTCGACGCCTTTAGCGGGGACAACCGCGTCGCCAGCGTCCAATAACAAGGCGGCGAAAACAAACAGCGGAAAAACCAGCATCTGGGAAACGTCATACATCCTCATTGGATAAAACCTCCATTATTTCGTCCGGTATGTCAACATTGGAATGAACCGCCTGCACGTCGTCCAAATCCTCCAAACGCTCCAAAAGACGGAGCGCCTTCCTCGCCGACGCCTCGTCCTCCACCTTGGACAAATTCTCGGGAACTTCAGCCAGGCCCGCCTCGTCCGGCGTTATTCCGGCGGATTCCAACGCGCCGGACACAGCCTCCAGACTCTCCATCGGAGCGATCACCTCCGCGACATCCCCATCGACGGAAATATCCTCGACCCCGGCGTCTATCAGCAGCTCCAGCAACCGCTCCTCGTCCGCGGCGTCTCCGGAAACCACGAAACGCGCCTTGCGGTGGAACATCCACTTCACTGCCCCGGAACCGGCCAGATTTCCGCCATTCCTGTCGAACACCGTCCTGATCTCGCTGGCGGCGCGGTTCCTGTTGTCGGTGAGGCACTCGACCAACACGGCCATCCCCCCCGGACCGTATCCCTCGTAGACAAGCTCCTCCAAAGCCTCGCCCTTTATCTCGCCAGTGCCTTTTTTTATCGCCCGTTCGACGTTGGCGTTGGGCATATTCGCCGCGCGCGCAGCGCTCAAGGCGGCGCGCAATCGGGGATTAGCCTCGGGGTCGCCACCGCCATCCCTGGCGGCGACCATAATCTCCTTGGTTATTCTGGAAAATATTTTCCCCTTTTTCTTATCGGCCGCCCCTTTCTTGTGCTTTATATTCGCCCATTTGCTATGTCCAGCCATATTCCATCCTCTCTTCCGTTGTACGCGTTAGATAAAAAACACCCCCGCGGGCGTTATCCTCCTTTAACCTAGCCCGGACACGCCGTCAAGTCAATGCGTGGGATAGCCTTATGGAGTCATCCCGGAAAGCATCTTGCGGAAATCGCGGGGCTTTATGTTCACCACACTGTAAAACACCTTCGTGAAATAGCTCTGGTCTTTGAAACCGCACCGGAACGCCACCTCCCCCACAGGCAACGACGTGAACGCCAAAAGCCTTTTCGCCTCCCTCACGCGCGCCTCGTTCAGAAGCTTTGAAAACGTGCTGCCCGTCTCCTCCTTGACCTTGTGCATCAAACTGGAGGAGCTCACGCCCAAATGCCTGGCGACCGCCTCGATCTTCAACGACTCGCTGAAATGCTCGTTCAAATACGCGACCAACCGGTCGGAAAACGATCCGCGGACATCCCCGAAACCCTTTCCTCCGTTCGATATCGCCTCGGAGCACAAAGCGCTAAACCACGAGCACAATTCATCCGGATTCTCGATTCCCCCCATCTCCTCCATCCACTTGGACAACAACACCGCGCGCGCCGACCATGATTTCCCTCCGCCGGATTTCGACATCGCCGCGCAAGATATCGCGGGAAGAAGGAAGGGCCTCATTCCCGACGCGTCTCCTTTCGCCGCCATTCCGGACGCCAGCATGGCGTTGCCCAATATCCTGCTGGAGACATCCTCCACTCCGCTCGCGTCGCCCACCTCGATAAACTCCATAAGACTGGCGGATAGCTCCAACACCCTCCGCCGGGCGTCCCCCACGGTTATCCCCGGCGACATCCCGGAAACGTCCGACAACAACTGCTGGCGCTTCCAGGAGATACGCTTGGAGTCGAATGCCGAGGAGTCCAGCAAACCGCACGAAAACATCGTCTCCCGCATGAAACTTTTAAGGTTCTCGACATCCAGAAGCGAAGCCTCCTCGAGCCCCTGCAAAGAACTGATATGGGAAGCGAGCCGCTCGCTGGAGTCCATCGCGGACAATTTCGACATCATATCGTGCTGGGCCCGCTGCAACTCACCGGAAAACAATATCCCTCCAGCTTCGAAAGCCCCAACGACTTCCTTCCCGTCGGGAGCGATAGGAGCGACCAAAAAATGAAGGCCTAACCAGCAGCGCGACAAATAAATCTCGCCAATCGAAAAAGAGTGATAGGCTCCGGACACCGCGGCGTGGCGGCAGAAATCGCCAGCGCTATGGTGCGCCACGCAGGCCGAGCACAAACGGCACAACGCCTTCCCCATGCTGGGGCGCCCTGTGCCTGCCATATCGTGGCAAACGCCGCCGCAACGAGCGAAATCGTCGAATATCCTCAAAGCGGCGTCGACCTTCTCTTGTAAAATGCCTTTAAAAGTGGCCATTTCGCGGTTTCACACCAAAAAATTGCGGTTTTATACTGGAAACATGCGCCATTATTGGGAATATTTAGCATAGAAACATGGCATTGTCCAGTAATACGTCCGATAACGGAATAAAACGGACAAATTAGAATATGGAGGCATCATGAGCGCGGAACTTCTAAATTCGATTAGGGAAAGTCTGACGAAAGGCAAGGCGGACGAGGTCAAAGAGCTCTGTCAAAAGGCGGTTGACGATAATCTCTCCGTGGAGACTATCCTTTCGGACGGACTTATCGCCGCGATGTCGGTCATAGGGGAAAAATTCAAGAAGAACGAAGTCTACGTTCCGGAAGTGCTGATAGCGGCCAGGGCGATGAACGCTGGAATGACCGTGCTGAAACCCCTTTTGAAACAGGCCGGAATCCAGGCCAAGGGTCTCATATGCGTCGGCACCGTCAAAGGCGATCTGCACGACATAGGGAAAAACCTCGTATGCATGATGCTCGAGGGCGCCGGATACGAGATCGTGGATTTGGGCGTGAACGTCGATCCCGCAAAATTCGTGGAGGCCGCGAAAGAAAAATCCCCCGACATTATCGCGATGAGCGCGCTCTTGACCACCACCATGGGCTCGATGAAAACCACTATCGAGGCTTTGAAAAACGCCGGAACGAACGTGAAGACGATGGTTGGCGGCGCGCCCCTCACAGACTCCTTCGCTAAAGACATCGGAGCCGACGGTTACGCTCCCGACGCCGCGTCCGCCGTCGATGTGGCGGACAGCATCATCTCGATGGCGTCCTAAGAGGATTTCCCACATACTCCCGCCCCGCGCCCTAATTGGGATGCGCGGGCGAGTGCTTTTATCCCTCCAAGCGGATATCCGCCCCCAAACGCCGGATATCGTCGTAGAAAGCGGGATAGGTCACGCTGGCGGCGTCGGCGTTCAGAATGGTCGTCGCGCCTTCCGCGGCCAATCCGGCCACGGTGAATGACATCGCTATTCTGTGGTCTCCCAACGAGTCCACCTCCGCGCCTTTCACCCCTCCGCCCCGTATCCGCAAACCGTCGGGGAGCTCCTCCACGGACGCTTCCATCGAACGCAACGCCGCGGCCATCGCGGAGATTCTGTCGGTCTCTTTGATTCTCGCCTGGGGGCAGTTAAACAGGAGCGTCTCCCCCTCGGCGAAGGCTCCCGCCACGGCCATTATCGGCAACGCGTCGGGGGTGGCGTTCAAATCGAACTCGCCACCTTTCAATCTCCCACTGGAACGGACCAACACGCCCCCGGAACGGCGCTCCACCTCAACCCCCATCCGCTCGAAATAATCGAATACCGCCTTGTCGCCTTGGTGGTCGTCGAAATCCAAATTCCCCAAGAACAGCTCCCCGCCTAAAATCGAAACCAGCGCCAGCGGAAACGACGCGGTGGAGAAATCGCCGGGAACGACGCGCTCGAAAGCCGGATAGCGAAAACCGCCGCGTATTTCGAAAATATCCATATCGCCGGAAAACGAGACATCCACGCCAGAGAAGCGGAGCCAATCCAATGTCATCTCCACATACGGACGTTCGTTCAAACGCTCAACCGACACACGGGAATCCCCATCGACCAGGGGCAAAGCTATCAACAAGGCGCTGAGGAACTGAGAGGAGACCGCGTCTATCGTGGTATCACCGCCTCTCACCGGCCCCCGGACAGTAACCGGACACCGCCCCCCATCGCAGAAAAACGCCGCGCCCAGCCTCTCCAAAGCGGCGATTAGCGGCTCCAAGGGACGAGTCCTCAGCGATTCGTCCCCATCGAACGCCACCGGAAAATCGGCCGTGGCGGCCAAAGCGGTGAAAAGCCTCAGCGCCGTCCCCGAATTGCCCATATCGACCACCGCCCCAGGATCCCTCAAACGTCCGGAGGTTCCGCCGACCACCCACGCTCCATCGTCGCCACGCTCAATCTCCGCCCCCAACGCCACGGCGGCGCCCAACGCGGAAAGCGCGTCTTCGGAAACCAACGGCGCGCCAATCGTGGACACGCCATCGGCTACGGAGGAGATGGCGACCGCGCGGATGGTATGGGATTTGGATCCCGGAATCGAGACGTCTCCACGCACTCCGCTCCCCCTCCATGGCGCGACGAAAGCCTTCCTCACCTTTTTTCCAGCTCCTTTCTGAGTTTCGTCATGGACTCCATACGGGGAATGTCCTTGGTCTCGGAATCAACGATCTCCTCCTGGGTCTTCCGTATCTTCAACACATCGGTCTTCGCGCGTAAAAGGTTCAGGCAATGAATCAGCTCGGAAAACGTGGGGCGGTCATGCGGATAATACGACAGCATGGACATGATAATATCGCTTAGGGACTTAGGGATTCCAGGGCGTCTCTCTTTTGGCGGAATGGGAGGTAGATACTCGTTGGACATCTCCCCCTCGTCTATAGAGGTCTCGTTACCGGCGTTGAATATCTCCTCGACGCGCTTTTTCTCCTCCCTCTTTTTGCGGACGTCAGGCTTTATCCTGGCGCGGATGGTGCGGGTATTCGTCTCGCAATCGAAAGGGTAAACCCCCGTGAGAAGAAAATAAAATATCACGCCAAAACTGAAAACGTCGCCGCGCTGGTCCTCCAATCCCGACTCCGCCTTCTCTGGACTGACGAAATAAGGGGACACCGAAACGCGGATGCGGGCGTCCTCCCTGATATTGCGCTGGTCGAAACGATAGATGAAACGCGACACCAGAAATTCCTTCACGCGCACAGTCCCCCGAGCGTCAACCTGCACGTTCTCCAAACAAACATCGTGATGCGCTATCTCCTTGTAATGCGCCACCGCCATCCCCAACGCGGCCGCCTGCATCACCTCGACAAGCTTGTTCACGTTTAGCAAACCGTGTTTCTCAGGCTCGTAAGTTGACAAAGGATAGCCGTCAAGCAACGGAGTGGAAGCCGTCAAACAGCCTTCTATCTCTCCGTGTTCAAACAAGGGGCAAACATTGTGATGGCGTAGGTCAAGAAGTTTTTTCGCCTCCTCCTCGACGGCCTCGCGTCCCCATTCCACGTCCGGAGCGTCAGGACGGAGCACGACCGTGCGCAAGAACAATTTGTGTTTGGGGGAATATGTCTTGAATACGTTGAATACGGGACTCGCGGCGATCAACCCGTCGAAACGCATTCCCCCCGCCTCGAACGGCTCTATCCACGATTTTCCGCACGTTCCACACACAATGGGATCGAACCGGTACAAGCCACCGGACACACCGCTCCCGCAATACGGACAAACATGTTGAGAACCACCCATACACAATTCCAACGGCAAAACCGGAGCGTCAGCGTCAACGCTCCATCATGCGCTTTATAGCCTTTACATATAGGTTGGGATTGTCGTATTTCAACGCCTTGGCGTACATTGACCCGACAAGCGTCCATTTTTTGTCGGCTCTCAAGCGGTTGGCGATCATGGCGCAAAGCAACGGCTTCTCCTCGTAAGGGAGGGCGTCTAAAAACTTTTCAGCCTCCTCCGGCGAGATCCTCCCGAGCCAAAGCTTGGCGCAAACGCTCTCCAAAAGATTGTCTGGCCTGCGTTTTATTATAAGTTCGGCGTTCCTCCGCCACGACGACAACCCCATACGCATACCGACATACACCTTCCAAAATTCGGGAAAGTCTTCTGGCTTGGTCGGGAGCAGCAACAAGTCCCTGTCACGCCCCTCGCCGAAAAGATATATCATGTAAAGCCTGCGAACCTCCCCCGCCAGATCCTTTCCTTTGAAATCGGCGTCCCTCAAAGCCCCCCCGGCGAGTTTCGAACGCAATCTCTCGACAATGGCGAACTCCTTCAGTACGGGAATCCCGTCCGCTTTGGCCAACCATTTCTCCTCTTCTGAGGGATTCGGAAGATAGTGGGCCAGCAACACCATTTCCCTAACCACCTCCTCGTCGGACGCTCCCAGGACACCGCGTAAAAACTTCTCGTAAGCCCTAAGGGGAGACGCGTCCTTTTGCAATTTCATCTCGACCATGGCTAGAAGCCGTCGGGGCTCGATAGCCGAGGGTTGCAACGACACGCAACGATTCAACTTCTTCGCCGCGGACGCCCAATCGCCTTTGTCCTGGAGTATCCGACCATAATCCAACAACGCCGCGTAAAACGACGGGCTCAAATCGATGGCCTTTTTGATCAGCTCCACCTTGGCCCCGCGCGATTTCCGCGTCAGGGCGCTCATATAGTTGGCCACGGCGCTGTTGGGATGACGCCTGAGCTCCTCGTCGAAAAACGAACGGGCGAAATCCATCTCGCCACGGTTCTCCAACTCCCGCAGCAACGCCTTCTGCGCCTTCACGTTCTTGGAACAACGCATGGCGACCACATCGTGGCACTTCAAGGTTAAAATCCTATCGTTTTTAAAATAGGGAAGCATTAAAAGAAAATCACTCGCCCCTTTGGGGGTCAGTCGGCCAGTATCCAACGACCTTAACAATCCAAACGCCTCGGAGCCGCGGTTCAGACGGAAAAGCGTCTTCGCGACTCTGACTATCACGCTCCCTCCGTTTGTCTTGCCCTTGCTTCTGGCGGCTATTTCAAGCAGAACCATCACCAACGAATCGGTGTCAGGCGACAGCTTCTCGATTTTGTCGAGAACATCGTTCCTATCGAACGCGCGCAACAATACCAAATACGCGTCGAAGGCGTCGCGGGAGCGTCCTTGCCTCTCCAACAACGACGCGTAAGCTTCCAGCTGCTCTTTCGTCAACACGTTGTAGCGGACGTGGTCGAACGCCTTCAAAGCCTTATCCAAATCCGAGCTTTTGTAATACCCCATGGCGAGCAGGGCCCAAACTTTCTCCTCGCTGGCGGTAAGCGTCTTCTCCAAAGGCGAGAGAAGCTTGACGACGCCACGCCAATCGCCGCTCTCCGCCAAGGCCTCCGCTCTGTATCCCGCGAAGCGGGCGTAGTCCTTCTTGAAATCCCCGGAAAGAACATCCGATGGAGCCTTGGATACCGCATCCTCGAAAAACTTGTCCGCCGCCTTTTTGTCGGAACGAGCCAACGCGCACCCGCCCAAGGCCCCGGCGACGAGCCACTCGCGCCAACCGCGCTCGCGGAGTTGATTCAACACCCGTTCCGCATCTTTATATTTTTTCTCCGAAAGCAAACGCCGGGCCATCGAATAGAAAGAGCGCAGCTGCCGCTCGTCGGCGCGGGAAGGGATCCGCAACTTGTCGACGCGGACCTTGGCGGGAGCCAAATCGGACGTATCGGAATCGTGGCTGAAAAAAAGGAAATAAGCGCCGGCCGCCGCGAGCAAAACGACCACAGGGAAAACCATCCAGATTTTTAAACGCTTAGGGGACGGTGGAGCTTCTTCTTCTCCGAAAGGCAACTCATCGGAACTGCGAATCGTCCGATGCCTCCAATCCGAATCCTTTTTTACGGTCGTTTTGAGAATATCGTCGAGCGATTTGCCCTCGATGAGATCGACATCGACCTCTTCCTCCTCCGGGACGATCTCCAGCATGTCGTCTCCGCCACGCGTCAGATCCAAAATGGACGGTTGATCGGAAACTTCCGGAACCGGTTCGGACTCGACAGGCGTATCCATGTTGGAAATCGCCTCGATATCCTTCTCCGTATCCCTTTTGTTCAAATCTAGATCGTCGACTTCCATCACTTACCCCCTGACCCGACCGATCTCTCACAAAAAACAACCAGAAAACGCATCTCCGAACCATCTCCCGCCACGACTCGAAAAAGCGGAACAAACATTTAGAAACCCAAAACGCTCACGCCAAACCGGCGCGCCCGCGCAAAACGTCGGACAACGCGTCGACCGAAACGCGCTCCTGCTTCATAGTGTCGCGGTCGCGCAAGGTGACTGCGCCGTCCTCCAGGGAATCGAAATCGAACGTCACGCACACGGGCGTCCCGATCTCGTCCTGGCGGCGATAGCGTTTCCCGATGCTTCCGGTTATGTCGAATTCGCTTCTGAACGAACGTTTTATGTCTTTATACAGTTTTTCCGCGGGCTCCGCAAGTTTCTTGGACAGAGGCAACACCGCTACCTGGACCGGCGCCACGGCGGCGGGGAACCGGAGCACGACCCGCTCCTCCTCGCGTTTCCCCTCCTTCTTCGTCTCGGCCGTGTCCTCGTCGTACGCGTGGCACAACAAGGCCAACACGGTTCTATCGACTCCCACGGAGGTCTCCACGCATGTCGGGATGAATCTGCTGTTCGTCTCCTGGTCGAAGTATTCCATGGACTCCCCGGAAAACTCCTGATGCCGCGTCAAGTCCCATGTCCCGCGGTGATGCACGCCCTCGAGCTCGCCCCAGCCGAACGGGAATTTGAATTCGATATCCAACGCCGCTTTGGCGTAATGCGCCAGTTCGCCGGGGCCGTGGTCGTGGACTCTCAGCTCGTCCTCGCCGAACTCCAGAAGCTCGCGGTAGTAACGCAAGCGCTCGCCGCGCCAATATTCGAACCACTCCATCGAATCCCCGTCTTTGCAGAAAAACTCCATCTCCATCTGCGAAAACTCCCTGGAGCGGAACGTGAAGTTGCGCGGGTTTATCTCGTTTCTGAACGCCTTCCCTATCTGCGCTATCCCGAACGGGAGTTTTTGGCGCGCGGTGATGCGGACCAAATGGAAATCGACGAAAATAGGCTGGCACGTCTCGGCGCGGAGGTATGCCGCGTGATCCTCGTCGAATACCGGCCCCACGAAGGTCTTCATCATCAGATTGAACTCGCGGGGCTCGGTCAGGTCGCTCGAACCGCAATTAGGACATTTCGTCTTGTCCTCCATCTGGTCCACGCGGTGGCGGGCCTTGCAGGCGCGGCAGTCCGTCATCATATCCCCGAACTTGTCCAAATGCCCCGAAGCCTTCCAAACGCGCGGATGGCAGATTATCGTGGAGTCCAGTCCCTCCACGTTGTCTCTTCCCTCCACCATCTCGCTCCACCACAATGCCTCGACGGCGCGCTTCAACGCCACGCCATAGGGCCCGTAATCCCAAAACCCGTTTATCCCGCCATATATCTCGGAGCTGTGGAATATGAAGCCGCGCCTCTTGCACAGGGAGACAAGCTTCTCCATCACGCCTCGCTCAACATTGCTATCGGACATATCTTTCAACCCTTTCGTAAAAAACATGCGGCCAACGGATCCAGCCGCGCCGCAAAAACCTTCTCTTCGTGGCTAAAAACTACCCGCGTAGCTGGGAAAAGCAAACACCGCGTGGAATTTACCCGCGCCCGAATGTAATGTCTCCGTTTGAATGGGTAGAGAATCGACAAGACGGATCGCGGAACTCCTTCTGGCGGAAAGGAGCGACGACGGCGTATGGGCCGGACGTCTCTCATCCTCCGCCCTCTCCACCGCCACGGCCGCGATCGCGGCGCGCCTGTCGGGAGGGAGCGCGGAAACCGCGGAAAACGCGGTTCGATGGCTGACGGCCAGCCAAAATGACGACGGCGGATGGGGCGACACGCCGGACTCCCCCTCCAACCTTCCCACCACGCTTCTGGCCAAAGCGGCGCTGGACATCCCTCCGGCGGAGCATTCCCGCGAGTCCGCGGAAGCCGCGGGATATCTCGCCAACGCGATAGGCGCGGCGGATCCGACACCAAGGGAGATCGCCACCGCTGTGTCGGGGAACTACGGCGACGACAAGACGTTCTCCGTCCCGATATTGCTCGCTTTGGCCGCGGCGGAGGAGCGCTCGAAAAACGACACATCCATGTGGAAACTCGTCCCGCGCCTCCCTTTCGAGCTGGCGGTCCTGCCCGACGCGCTTTTCGCGGCGGCGGGGGTCCCGGTCGTCAGCTACGCCCTCCCAGCCCTGATATCGATGGGAATCGCCGTCTCCCTCAGGAATCCGCCGAAATGCCCAATCCGAAGGATGGTCGGAGCGCTGACGAGGAGGAAGGCCCTAGGCAAACTGGCGGAGATACAGCCGGACAATGGAGGTTTCCTGGAGGCCGTTCCCCTCACATCCTTCGTGGCGATAAGCCTCTCCTCCGCGGGATTCGCGGACTCGCCGATAACGAGGAGGTGCCTACAGTTCATCGATAACTCCGCCAGACCGGACGGCTCGCTGCCGATAGACACGAACCTCGCCACATGGCTAACATCCCTCTCTATCGGAGCGCTCCCGGAGGACGCCTTGGACTCCGACTCGAAACGCGGAATCCGCGGATATCTCTCGCGAACCCAGCTCGTGGGTCCGCACCCCTACACCAACGCGCGCCCCGGCGGATGGCCTTGGACCCATCTTCCGGGAGGAGTTCCCGACGCGGACGACACCT
>Ga0256913_10001417_pt1 | contig 12307 bp, 9 predicted proteins | sample Axial_MatmetaG_FD_185970 | JGI IMG/M metagenome (GOLD analysis project Ga0256913, IMG submission 185970) | Deep-sea worm associated microbial mat communities from Axial Seamount, Juan de Fuca Ridge, Pacific Ocean - Axial_Mat | ecosystem: Environmental > Aquatic > Marine > Oceanic > Microbial...
GGGCACTCACAGCGCTGCCATCGGAAATATTCACGGTTATTCTGTCCCAGCCGGTGTGGGCGGAAGTCCAGGAAACCGTGATTCCCCGGTTGTTTTCATCGGTGGCTCTGCCGGTGATCCTTCCGGAAGGACCATCGTCCCGGACGTAGAAAACCATGGTTCTGTAGGCTTCCAGCGGTACGGCGGAAAACCAGGAAACAGCCTCCCATCGGTCAGCCGGAGCTGTATCCGTTCCACCGGGAACCTCCGTCCCCCAGCGGATTCTCATGGCTTTGTTCGCCTCTCCCCCGGGGTGAAAGAGTTCGGCCACCTCAGGGAAAGCGGATTTCAGGCTGTTATCGGTTATTTCGTCTCCGGCAATATTCTGGGCTGGAGCCAGCTGGTTCCCAGGGGGAGGTTCCCTTATTTCGGTACGGAAAGGGCTGCCGTCGAATCTCGGGGCTCCGATAACCGCCCGGCCTGAAACCGGGGAGCCGGTACCGTTGTCGAAAATCAGTCTGAAAGCTCTGACACTGCTCAATCGGCCCCGCTCCGCCGGAGTCAGGGTGATACGGAGGGTTGTCCATGTTCCGGCATTGGTCCATGCCCCGGATAGCTCAGACGAAAGATCCCACTCCACCATGGATCCCCGGTCCGCCCGGTCAATGACACCATCTTCATGATGGTCTTCGGATTCTCCGATTTCACCGGCCTGCAGAATAATCCCGGGAGTTGTATTGCCGAGATGTGCCGATCCGTAGTCATCCAGAAATTTAATCGGGATTTCCATGGCGGTGTAACCGGAAAGATCCACGGGTCCTGAAGTATCTGCCAGGAAATCTCCGGCACTCCACTCTCCGGATTCGACATCGAATCTCAGATCCATCACCCGGCCTTCGATCGGGTCTCCTCTGCGCCGGGCAGCCAGGGCCGGTCCGTCTTCGCCTGTGCTGTCGGCTTCGGACCAGAGATAATCATTGATGATTTCCCTGCCCAGACCGTCATGGGATATGTAGTTGTATCTGTCGGCGGGCTTCCTGCCTGCTGTATAACCGGGAATGGAATCAGGAGATTTCACCAGAGTTGAGCTTGTGAATACCAGTCCCATGCCTCCTTCATCCATCCCGAAGAGTCTCAGATTTCCCGTGGTATCCGGAGTGGTTAATGAAGCATCACCGGTTAAACGGACCCCGGCCATATCCGTGTTCCAGTCCAATGTGGAGGCCAGCTTGATTTCTCCGGGACTCTTGTTGAACTCCTCCACCGTCCGGTCCTGACTGATATTCCAACGGACACTTTCAGCCAGTTCCCAATTCAGTCTCGGCCCCAGCTGGAAATGGTTTCCCTGATAGGCATAGAGATCTCCGCCTTCCATATCCAGTACTTCAGTTCTGTAGGATACTTCAATCCAGTCATCCAGGTAGATATAACGGTTGAACACGATGCTGCCGTCATCGGATACTTCAACGGTTTTATCCCTGACACCGTTCACCCTCACTATCACCGAACCCGGTACAATACCGGTACCCAGGTGGTATCCGGGATTGGGTTCTCTGATGGCCAGAACGATAATCCGGGAAACCTTATCCATGTCGGTTTCCCTTCCGGGGCCGTAAACTTCCGGATCGGCAGCCGCAAAGGGATAGCGGTTGGCCGGGTCTCTGAGCCCGTCGGCAGCTCCGACAGCTCCGTATACGGAGATGGTTTTATCGATAACATCGGGAATAAATCCGAAATCCGGAGAAGTTCCGGGATAAAGGGCACCACGGTCTTTGAGCAGGGGAACGATACGCCAGGTTTCCTCGGGCAGGGGCCAGGATGAAAGATAGACATTCTGCCGTTCAAAAGGGCTGAACCGGCCGGGGGTGTAGATGATAAGAGCATCTTCAGAGGACAGCTGCAGCCGGGATGTTTCCTGAAAGTCCCTGCCTTCGGGATCGTAGGGGTCTGTCGTGCCTGTGGAAAAATCGAAATCCTCATAGCTCCCCGAGGCGATATCCGGATGAAGATTGGCATCAGGGCTGATGATGAAATCGCTGACGGTATCCTGTCCCACCGGATTACCGACATTGTTCTTGTAGTAGACGGCAACCTGTCCGTCCTGGGGATAAGTGAGAACAATCAGCCCTGATTTTCTATCCACAAAGTATTCGGATTCTTCCGCCTGGCGGTATTTCCTGAGTGTCCCCGATCCATCAGCACCTGAAAGGGTCCCCAGGCGGTCTTCAAGGTACACTTTCACGTCACTCACTTCTTTATCCGGGAGGATGAAATACCTCCCTTCAATGAAGTCCGGCAGACCGATATCCTGGGTTTTTACCTCGTACTCCCCCTGGAAATACATCTTATCCGCTTCGGTGGGGTCGTAACGGAGCAGCAGCTCATGTTCTGATTTCGGAGTGGCGAATTTCGCCGAGATTCCCGGGGTGTTGTATCTGGGGGCCGGGACATCAATTTCCGCATAGGAAGTGGCATTCACCCCGGCATTGCCTATGGTGACTTCCTGTACAAACTCATCCGCCTGCCCCACATATCCTGCTCTGTAGGTGTTCCGTTCAAATCCTTCCAGAAAGGTGGTTTCCAGAAACCAGCGATTGTTTATCCAGAGGGTGATGGTAACATCCGGTTCCTGAAAGAAGGCGGCCCCCTGAGCCAGGCCGGGATACACTGTTTCAGGGGTTCTTTTGCCGAACGTTCCTCCTGTAACGAAACTCATCCGCCAGTAGCCGTCCCAGAAAAGATTCACATCCGAATCCCCCAGTTTCAGATCCAGAAGATATGCGGATGCCTCAGAGGAAAGTTCCTCCCCGGTCTCTTCTTCTGACAGTTCCTGCGCCGACAGGGCGGCAGAGGTCAGCAGGACCCCGAACAACAGGAGGCGGAAAGAAGATAAAAAAAACCGTGTAACTTTATGCATCCGCATATTATCATGACACGTAATAGGAAAATGCCAAATATAAAGTGATGGAAAGCGGGTTATTATGAGTGCAGAACGGGATAAAGCGGATGTTTTTGTAGGAAGGTTGTGGAATAATCCCTCTCTCTCAGGGCTTTCTCCCCTGCAGAAAGAGGAACAGCTTCTGCAATTTCTGGAAATCAACAGCGGTACACTTCTGCCGACTCTCACCTCCCGGGCCTTCTTTCCGGATTATCCATGGGTGAAAATCTACGATCTGCTGAAACAGTCTCTCTCCGGATATGCCAACAAGGCCCTTTCTCCTCTGTATGAGGCAATTCTGGAGAGGAAAATGGATTTCTCCTTCGTACAGCATATGCCACACCGGACAAGCTCTCCTTCCGCTGTAAGAACTCAGCTCGGTGATTTTCTAAAAACACTTTCAGGGCAGATTAATTCCAGAAAGGAACTTGCCGGTCCTCTGATGGGTGTGGGCACCGGGATGATAGACCGGTATATGGAGAAGGTTTTTCAGAGGCAGAAATATATCAGTTTCGAGCTTCGAAAAGTACAGCGGCTGAAAATCAGTTCCAATGAAGTTACAGATCTGGTGAAAACCACCATGCTTATCCGCCCTTCGGTTCAGTTTTTCACTCCGGGAGGGCAATCGCCTTCGTCGGGGCGTAATCTTCTGCTTATTTCTTCCGGATTTGCCGCGAAAGTGGCGGCTGCTGCGGGGAAAACCCTCACTTTCATGCCGGATTCGGTGATAAAAGCCGGTGTCAACAGTGCTCTTTCTTTTCAGGATAACCCATATATGGAAAGTACGGCACGGCTTGCGGCGGTTTTCTCGCACAGATGCCGGAATCTTAAACCCGGAATGAAAGTGGACCGGGGGGCGGAATCTTCGGATAAAAGCTGGTTCAATGTGGCCCGAAAGAATTACAAATTCTACGGTTTCGACCTGGACATGCTTGTGGAACTGCATGGTATTGCCGCGGAAAACGGTTGGTAAAGAACGGATGGTGATGAAATGAGAAAACGTTTAATCAGTTTTATGGAAGCTGTTGTGACTCTGGCGATCGTTCTTGTTCTTATTCAGACCATGGCCGAAGATGTTCTTGTACTTTCCGGGGCCGCCTGGACTGTCAGAAAGATATTTCTCTATACGGGTTTCGGTTTTGATCTCTTTTTCACTCTGGAGTTCCTGATAAGAAGCTGGAATGCCCTCTCAAAGAAGTCCTTCAAGCGGTACATCGTCCGTGAAAACGGCTGGGTGGATTTTGCCGCATCGATTCCCCTGTTGATTTTCACTTCAGGCCCGGCGTTTTTTTCACTCCTTGCAGGGGCTGCATTTGCCGGTTCCGGAGCCCTGATAGGCCTGCTGAAAGTGGTTAAAGCTGTGCGTATGGCCCGGGTTCTCCGATTGCTGCGGCTGCTGAAAATCTTTCGGCGTATCCGTTTCGCCGATTCAATGATGGTGCAGCGGCATACTGTGAGGATTGTAACAACAGCAGCTTCCACTCTTATTTTTTCCGTTACAATTATCGGAACGGTTTTTGCCCTGACAGACAGTACAGGAACTGAAGAAGCCTGGATGAAAGATCAGTCTGCGGCACTTCTGTTACTTGAGAAACAGCCTGAGAGGGCTGCCGGACCGGATAATGCCGGGTTGTGGGGAGCCTCTCATCCATCGGTGATGCTGATTAAAGATAATGACTGGACCCTTTATGCCTGCTGCAGCGATGACTATCTGAAAAGCTATTTCGGACCTGCCGATTATACTGTCCGGGAAACCGGCCCGTATCAGATATGGTTCGATCTCAGACCCTCGGCGGTATCCCAGTCCAGACTCAACCTGACGGTGTTTCTCTCCACTCTGGCGGTGGTGCTTCTGATCATGATCACCTACAGCCCTCATTTCGCCATAACCGTCAGCGATCCGGTGAATGTGATGATCCGGGGGCTTCGAGAGAAGAGTTACAACCTGGAGGTGAGTATTCCCGGGGACTACAGTGAGGATGATATTTTCAGACTCGGTTCTGCCTATAATGATGAATATCTGCCGCTGAAGGAACGCAGTAATTCCGAAGACCAGGCAGGAGGAGCTCTGGATATCTCTCTTGATGATATCAGCGACCTTCTGGGGTCGTAGTTTCATCTCCGATTCGGGGTTCCGGGATTCATAATATGAAAATTTTCAATGTATATCCTTTCAGAAACCTGTTTATTCTTCTTTTCTTTCTGATATCCACGGTTTTTCTATATTCACTTTCTCCCTGGCAGTCTCCGGCAGAAGCACAGTGGCTGCATTTCATGGAGACCAATCCCGGTCGGCCGCAACTGCCGGAGGAGATTAATCTGGGTCTGCTGGCCGACCGGCGGCATCCGGATCCCCTATGGGCCTCGGCTCTTGAAGTATGCGAGAGTGCTTTTGATTTGATCGGAAAAGGATCGATTCCTGAGAAACTGCTGCTTCCGGATGTCCGGATTCCCCTGTCCATGGAGTTTCATCAGGCATTATCCGGATCTTCCAGGGATTATCATCCCCTTTATGCTCTTCCGGAACGGGACGGGAATCGGGTGGCTGTCAGGTTGAGAATTTCAGATGAGAAATCAATGCGTTATGGAAGCATTTATCTGATACAGACAGATGCTTCATGGTTCATCGACCAATGGCTGCTGGACCTGAGAGGGGAATCCGGGACTTCAGTCCCCTGAGAGCTCTATGCTCGGTCTCTTTCTGGGAAATTTCTTTCCAACGGCAACAGTATTGCCTTCGGAGGAGAATACCACTCCTTCATTCCAGTACTCGACTGCAGCAAACATGGCATTTCCGCCGTCATTATCATCGCTTTTCTCTGTGCGGAATGAAACATAATCGGCAAGTTTGATGTAATCTTCCTTGGAAAGGCATTCCTGTCTGTCGGTATTGAAGGCGTTCCACTCATCGATATTCTGAAAGCCCTCACCTTCATCTTCAACAATCAGTCTGGCTTCTTCAGTGGAAAAGGTATACCAGACCCTGATGGTTTTCTCCGGATCTGATCTGTTTCCGTGTTTCACGGCATTTTTTATGATTTCACTGATCTGCTGTTCCAGCAGATTGATTTCTTTTATTTCCGGTGGGGCTTTCTGAACTATCATGAGAGTGAAATACCGGATTCTCCGGAAATCACTGGGAAATTCCTTGCTGAACATACCATCTTTTGAGAAAAGACCGTGATTGTCGTCCTGAAGTATCTTTTTTACAGTTTCCATCATTATTCCTGGTCGGTGAGCTTTTTGACAGCCTCCATCACGGTGCCTGTGATGGGGAAGTAACCCATGAGCTTCGTGAGTTCAATCACTTTCTTGACTGAACCCCGTACATTGGCGATCAGGAGTTTCAAACTGAGTTTCTTTATGGTTGAACATATGTATATCAGTGCACCGATACCGCTGGAATCAATGTAATCCACATTTTCAAGGTTGATTACAAATTTCTGGATTTTCTTTTCCAGCATTTTCATAACCAGTTCTTTGAGCTTGTATGAGTTGTAGAGATCCATTTCACCGTTGACATCTATGATATAGATATCAGCGCTTTTTCGGATTTTAAGTTCCAATTTATCTCTCCTCAATTCTATCTAAATTCAGTCTACAAGGAAGTTTGGCGATGAATAATCAGCGGTGCAACTATAGCATCGGCCCAACCCGCCGTCAAGATCGGCTGTATTGTGTCACCAGTTCCGAATAATTCTCCCGGTCTTCATCCGACGCAAAACTTACAATAAGAAACCCGTATATGAAATACGGACCATCATTTTTTGTCCACCTGAGTTCTGCCGTTACCGTTATACGTTTCAGGCCGCTGGTTTCTTCGGGCAGTATCTGAAAAGTTATGGTATCTCCGATACTGTGGGGGAGAGCACTGACACAGACTATTTTACAGCCTTCTTCTGTAAGATTTCGCAGATATCCCGGGCGGGAATCCATAATTGTTTTCGCGTATCCCTGGCTGCGGGGTTCCATACGGTGTTCAGGCATTGTTCCACCTTATTTTCATATCGATACGGGTTCCGACAACTTTTTCCGGATTGTAGGGAATATCTTTGCCGCTTTCATCGTAGAAATTGATATCAAACACAGGGAAAAGTCTTTTAGCGACAATCAGACCCATTCCGAACCGTTTATACTGATTTTTTTCTCTGTAGAGTTGAAAACTGTTGCTGTTGGTATCAATCTCATCTGCCGGCTTCCTGATGTTGAAAGGAAGACGTGAAATATCAAATCCGCCTCCTTTATCGGTGATACTGATATTAAGAATATCATCCTCAACCTTGAGTTCTGTCCGTATCTTTTCTTTTATTCCTTTTTCCCGGTGAGCCCGGAGGGAATTGTTGATCAATTCCAGCATGGCATAACGTGTATGTTCGTCATCGTGGGGACTTTCGGGTATGGTTAACCCGTTCACCTGTCTGAGGATCTCATGAAAAGGTGCGTTACCACTGATATTCATGATAACGCGTTTATATTTCCGTCCCTGGAAAACTATATGACGCATTCTCAGTTCTGGTTTACAATGACTAAGGATTTTATCAATGCACTCATATTCAATTTATACCGGGATATCCCATGTAAATCAATTAACAAAACTTCATCCGGCTCTGATTCTGAAAATTCGTGGTGAATTGGATGGCATTGCCCGGCGTTTCGGAGGCCGCCGGGTAGAGGACGGACTTTACTTTTTTCCTCCTTCTCCCGGGGAAACGGCACGCAGAACAGCTGAAGCGGCGGATGCCATGTTTCGGTATCTCAGAGAGAATGATCGGGAGCTTTACGGTGTTACCGTTCTTATTTCCACAGGATCAGGAGATGGTCCAACTGTTTTATCCCGGATGAATCCGGTTCTTCTGAAGATTCCCGATGATAATGGTTTCTGGATCGACGAAGAGATCCTGGAGGATCTGAAGATATACCTGGAAGGTGATATTGTCGATGGAGTATTTCAGGTATCACAACTGAAAGAAGCCGGTCCCAGGCTCGAAGAACGTCTGCCCAATCTTCTTGTTCGTGCTGACATGCTGAAAGTGGTGCGTCAGGAACTGGAGAAGCTGGAGAGAGACGATGATGAGCGCAGCATGCTATTTCTCAGAGGCCGTTCGGGTTCGGGTAAACGGGCAACTCTGTACAGAGCTTTAAAGGATTTATATCCGGATGACGGGGGAGTACCTCTTGTTATTCCCTTTTCTCAGGATTCTGAAGATCCCATGGAGCCTTTTGTCCGTGGTCTGGGTCGTTTCCTCACAGCTGTTTCTGAATATCTTGATGAGGATGAAAGCCTCTGGTGGGAGAAAGAGGGTTTCACATATCTGGAACAGTGCAGAAAAGGCGGAATCCGTAATACTCCCCGGGATCAGGGGCCTGTCGATCTGATTCAGGCTTTTGCACTCTATGTGAAAGCCTATGTGGAACGGCGCAGAAGAAGCGGCCGTCCCGCGTATGTGCTGATTGACGGTTTTTTTCCGAAATCTGATGCTGTGACATGGTTGCGTTCGTTGCTGGATGAGTTTCTGGGAAGAGACTCGTTCTTCCGTCTGATTATTATTCGGGATTCAGATGATTTTTCGGAGATCCTGCCTCTTCCCGCCAGGGGTTATGAAGTTATTTTCCGGCAGCCGACGGACAGTGAGTGGAAACAGATAATCAGATCTGCTTCTCAGGGTACTGTTCCGGGAGATTCGGACCTTGAGATACTTGTAAACAGCTGCGGTGCCAGTCTGTACCGGCTTTTCCATGGTCTTCTCGGTTATGAGCGGGGGTTTCTTATCGATCAGAACTCAGATCCCGGCGAGGCTCTGGTTGCATCCCTGGATCGGGAAACCCGGCGAACCCTGTTTCTGGTTCATGCCGCCGCAGGTCTTGCAGACCGCAAGCTTCTGGTTGAACGGTTCGCCGATGAGGATGAGCAGATGAGTGAGGGGGCCCGATATGACGGTCTTCTGGACTTCGGTCTGATCCGGGAAGACCCCGACGGCCGGGTAAGAGGTCTTCCCGGAGGGCCGGTTAATGCCTTCGGAAAAGAAGTGGATAATTTCAGAGAAGCGGAAAACTTCGGGAGCTATCTTTACAGCCTGTTCAACAGAGGTGAACCGGTTGATCTGTTCAGGCTTTTCCGTTATCTGGAGAAATGGGGGCCGGTTCCTGCCGCCGTATCTGTTCTGGACCGGCTTCTGGAAAGTCTTCTTACCAACAGACGTCTGAGAGCCGTCGGGCTGCTGCTGAACGGTCCGCCCATGTCTTTATCCGATCTTGAGGGATCGGATATGGAGTCCCTGCAGAATGTGCTGGGGGCAGCCCGGTTGCGCTACGTTCTTCTTACCGAAGGAGCCGATCAGGCCCGGGCTCTTGTCCGGGATGGAACTATTTCCCTGATCAGCGGCCGGGGTGCATATTCTGAGCGTTTCAAGCTTCATAATGCCCGATATTCCTATGCTGTGGGGCGTTGGGATGAGGCTCTATCGGCATCCAAGGAAGCCCTTTTCAACTTTCAGAAGTCCGGGGATCATGAAGGGGAAACACATGCTCATCTGGAGCTTGCTCTGGCCCTGCTGGCCTCGGGGAAGGTAAGGGACGCTCTGGAGCATTTCAGCATTGCCTATCGCATCGGTTCTCAGGTAAGTGCTTCCTGGGGTGTACTCAGAGCTGCCACAATGGAAACGGTCGCGCAGTTTCTTTTCGGTAATCTTCCCAGAGCTGGAAGGGAAAGTCGTGAGTTCCGGGCTGCTGCTCATCAGGCCGGCCGCCGGGATCTCTGGCTGCTGCTGACTCTGGTTGCCCTTCGAATCGCCTGGGAGCTGGGACGATACGATGAGGCTGCCGCTCTGGCTGAAGAGGGGCTGAATACAGCCGGATTCTACGGCTTGGATAATGAGAAAAGGGTGATGGAGCTCTGGAAGGCCCGGAGCATGCTGGCAGCCGGAGAGAGCGGGAGGAATGAAGGCCGAAGTCTGCTTCTCTCCGCAGGAGATTCCCGGGAAGCCTGTGCCTTTCTTGCTGAGGCTGCATATTTCTCCGGGGATTCGGCCGCAGCCCGGCTATATATCGGAAAAGCTCTCGGTATCAGGAGGGACAGCTGCCGGCTTCAGGGTGAGGCCGAGGACTGGTCCGATGGTTTTTTCCCCATCGAAGGACGGCTCTCCGACTCCCGGGGGCCTCTGGATGTGCTCGGAGAATGGATTGAAGGCTTTGATGCTTTTCTTGCCGGTGAATCCGGGGATGGCTCCGCCATAGACCGGCTGACAGCCCTTCTTGAGAAAGACGGTCGGCGTATCCCGGGTCCCTTCACTTATCTCTATGCTTTATGGGCCGTTCTGATTACTCCTGAAAGCGACAGGGAACTGCAGACACGGTTTATGAGTCGGGCCTTCAACGATTTACAGGTTCGTGCAGGCCGGTTTGATGACAATCAGACCAAACATGCATGGCTTTCTGTGAATCCCTGGAACAAGCGTCTGATGGATGAAGCTCAGAGGCGGAAATTCCTCCAGTAATCCGGAATCGCTTTTCTTTTTCTCCGGTCCGGTTCAGGGTGAATGACCGGGGAATATGGCTGATGTGAGTTGACATTATTACCCGGATCAAGCTACATTTGCCCTCGACTTCGGTGGCGTAGCTCAGTTGGTAGAGCAATCGGCTCATATCCGATCGGTCAGGGGTTCAAGTCCCTTCGCCACTAACCGGAAGTGACTGTTTTCACAGATCGCTTTTGCGCAGCACCCGGCCTCTGTGCCGAGGTTTCATATAGAGAAAGGGTCGTGTTCCTTCGGGGGACGGCCCTTTTTTATTTGTGCTTTTTCAGGTTATTTTCTTTATATGACCTCTGCCGTCGCTCTCCGGTTCTTTCATCAGCTGGGCCTTGAATATCTCGAATCCAACCGATACCGCCCCGAAACCTTCGGACGCCCTGATGTTACACGTACCATCTACTACCGCCGCAACCGCAGGGAGTTTGAATCCCTGGCAGCAAAGTACTCAGGGGCCCTCGAAAGCGGAGAGGGCCTCCCGGATCTGGAAGTCCGACAGCTCGGTGGCCTGCTGGGATACGGGCTTTTCACCCGGAGTCCCCTGAATCCCGGAGACCTGATCGGGGAGTATACCGGTATCGTTCACCCGGCCCGGCCCGGGAAGCCCCTTCCTGATGGGGGTTATACTTCGGACTATGCCTGGGGTTTCCCGAAGGTTCGGACCTTCGGCCGGGCTCTTGAAATTGATGCCCGGGAGGCCGGAGGGCTGCTGAGATTCGCCAATCATGCTCCGGCGGAGGGGGCTTCGGCGGTTCCTGAACATTTCTCTTACACGGGACAGTGGCGGGTTGTGTTCATCTCCCGGTGTAGCATCGAAGCGGGCGGGGAAATTACCGTGGATTACGGCGATGCCTACTGGAGCGGGGGAGAGCGGGAGCTGGTACTTTAGGGAATAATCAGTGTTCCCCACCTTGATACAATTTTCTCTGAAGGGCCTGTAAGGCACTCCTGTCCGGCTGGCATTGGAATATAACAGTGATAAAAGGTATTCAGAGCAGTGTGTGCCAAGGTGGGGAACAGTAGTTAAGGAACAAAGACCCGCCTCCCGGCGGGTCCATCATCAGTATTCGTAGGCGCCGATGGACCAGGGAGCTGTCCGGGTCTTTCCGTCTTTGTCTGTATTGAAATAGCTTGAGAGGTCCATACCACCATTGCGGGCACCTTCGGAAAGGGCTGAATTCTTCAGATGCCAGTTTTCAGCCAGAACCTGGTCTTCGGTCATTCCCGGGATTATGTTCGATAGAACAAAGTAGTCTGAGGGATGTGAATTACCGTCCATGAGATTCCCTCCGGCAGTTCGGGAAGGTGAGAGGGCATGCATGAAATTTTCAAAGGATGAAACCGTATCATAGGATGTCCCGCCGCTGTTGACTGCATGTCTGTCAGTCTCCGTCGGACCGAACAGAAAGAGATTGTTGCTGACGTTCTGTGGACTGTTTCCGCTGGTCCCAAAAGTCAGGGCATTCCAGGAACCAGAGTTATCGGCTCCTGTCCCGGCTATCAGCAGGTTGTTCATAATCCGAATATTTGTATCATGTGAGCTGATTCCCCCACATCCGAAACCGCCGTCTCCGGCATAGATTGTATTATTGAAGATATAAACCGGATTGCTATTCGCGGAGCTGTCATTATCGGAGAAATAGATTCCCTGGGTATAACTGCCCGGGCTGTTGTTGTTTATTGTTCCCGTATGAATAACGTTATTGAGTATCAATGCGCCGGCTTCTGATATGGAAATACCCGTATTGCTGTAACTGTTGTTTCCGACATAGATAGTGTTTCCGACGATGGCCGGATTGGATTCAGGTGCGATATCCACTCCGGTGGCATAATCGACAGGACCACCACTTGTACCACCGATGAT
>Ga0256913_10001418_pt1 | contig 12306 bp, 11 predicted proteins | sample Axial_MatmetaG_FD_185970 | JGI IMG/M metagenome (GOLD analysis project Ga0256913, IMG submission 185970) | Deep-sea worm associated microbial mat communities from Axial Seamount, Juan de Fuca Ridge, Pacific Ocean - Axial_Mat | ecosystem: Environmental > Aquatic > Marine > Oceanic > Microbial...
TCCACCTAAATCCGTAGAAGCTGCGGCTTGTGTTTCGTAATTTGTGGGAATTAATCGTGTTGTGGAAAAATGATCGCTTCCTTGTACATTAAAGCCGATATGCCCGTCCGGACCAATACCGCCAAGGAAAAATCCGATTCCTCCTAAATCCCTTATTTTCTTTTCATAGTTTGTACAAAACTCGTCAACAAGTTCAATTGTTCTTTTTTGTAAACGTTCCAAACGATTACTTGCCCAACGTGTTCGCAAAGATAAATCAACTTTGTTTTCCGGAAAGATAATATCGAGAGGAAGCCCGTCGGCTGTAGGAATTTCGTTGATATTCATCATTAAAGCTTTAGATTTATCAAAACCGAGATTTTTAAAGTAATATTTATTGATGTAATAATAAAAGCTATTGTGCTGTGCAGAATTTATCGGATAAAACTCATCAATTTGTACAAATGTAATTCCACTTAAAGATGGTTTTTTAGTTACATCAATTCCTACTTCACGTAAAATATTTTGCACAAATTCGGAATCCCATTCATTAATAATTCTGGAAACCCATTTAATAAAATGCTCCGGGGTTTTCCCAGTTGGGAGAGAAACCACGCCGTTAGGATTGTTTTGCAACCATTCAACAAACCTTAATGCTGTTAACTTACCCAATTCAGGGAAATTATCCACTTGAATTACAGGTATCTTTTCGGTTGGTTTATATTGAAGTTTTTTACCTGATTTCATCAGATAATAATCTTCAACATTTGAAATGAGTTTTTCCTTTTTACTCTCGGATGTTTTAGTTTTTCCCATTTTTTCCTTCTATATATAATTATTAAATTTCATTTTAATTATAATTTTTTGATAGCGGTAAAAATAATTTATTACTCCCAAGCATAAATTCATTAAAAACGAGGATTTTTTAAGATACTTAAGTAGGCGACAAATTATTTATGTTTTTATCTGTTACAAATTGCTTAAATTATTATATTTGAACCGTAAATATAACAACGGAAAAATCATGAAACAATTAAATGAAAAAAAAACTATTATATTCTTATCTTTTTTACTGATACTTTCCCCCATTGTTAGTATGGGACAACGCGTGGAAGTTTCTCCGTATGCAGGTTATATGTTTGCCGGCAAACTAAATTTTGTAGAAGGCTCAATGAATATAAAAAACAATCCGAATTACGGTGTAATTTTCAACTTTGAATTGGATAGACGAAACGGACTTTTTCTGGAACTTTCCTACGACCGTTTGGATACAAAAGCAACTTTTAAACCGACCGGAGAATTTCAACCGGAATATAACCTTTTTGATATGTTTTTGGAATATTACCAACTTGGAGCATTATATAATTATCCTATCTCCCGGAAAGCATCTACCTTTGCCGTTTTTACGGGTGGCGTAGCACGCTTTGCCCCCGTTTCCGCAATTTACGGTGATGATTACAGATTTGCCGTTACTTTTGGCGGGGGTGTAAAATATTTTGTTACTCAAAATTTCGGTTTCCGTTTGGAAGGAAGATTAAAAGTCCCTTTCTTTTTTAACGGAGGAAGTTTTTATGTGGGCTCCGGCGGTACCGGTTTTTTCATGACAAGCGGAACAGCACTTTTACAAACCGATATCTCTGTCGGTCTTATTTTTAGGTTCGGCAAATAATAAATTAAGGTACAATGATGAAAATCATAATATCGCCTCAACTTTTAATTTTTTTGATTATAAAATCCATTTTTTTAAGACTTATTACTTAAAACTAAGATTTAAATTTATCTGAATAATCTATGAAAAAACTCGGAATCGGACTAGTTCAATACTCCCCCGTATGGGAAAAACCAACGGAAAGTATTGAACTTATCAATAAAATGATTGAACAAACCGATTTGAAGAATATTTCTCTACTTATATTTCCCGAAATGTCTTTAACAGGTTTTACAATGCACTCAAAAGATTTTGCGGAAGAATTAGACGGTGTATCTTTCATCTATTTTATGCAACTGGCAAAAAAATTACGAAAACACATCTTTGCAGGCATAATAGAACGGGACGAAAAAACAATTTATAATTCACTTATCCATTTTGACGAACGCGGATTGGTAAGAATAAGATACCGCAAAATACATCCTTTCAGCTATACCCGAGAAGAAAAATTTTTCCGCTCGGGTAACCAACCATGCATAACACAAATAGATAAAATTTCTTTCGGACTTTCAATCTGCTACGATTTACGTTTTCCCGAACTTTACCGACTTTACGCAAAACAACGCACCGATATATTAATAAACATTGCAAATTGGCCTGACGACCGATTATTTCATTGGGATGTTTTATTGCGTGCAAGGGCAATAGAAAACCAAAGCTACATGATTGGGGTAAACAGAACAGGTAACGACCCGTTTTTAAAATATTCTGGGCATAGTGCCGTAGTTTCACCTTTCGGTAACGTACTTGCTCAATCATCTAAAAATGAAATACTTACAGTTGAAATTAATATCGACGAAGTATCGAGAATTCGTAATAAACTCCCCTTTTTGAACGATATAAAATTAATATAAACCAAACGGAGTAAAAATGAAACAGACAATTATTATTTTTTTGTCCATTATAATTTTATCTGCTACCACATACGCACAGCAAGATACTACGAAAAATATTCAATCGGCAGTAACCGAAGCGGAAACCTGGCTTGCCTTGATTGATGCCGGAGAATACGGTAAAACTTGGGATACTGCGGCAAAACATCTTCAAAACGCCATAGCAAAAACACCTTGGGAAAAAACATTAGCAAAAATTCTTGCTCCATTCGGCAAAATAAAAAAAAGAGAACTGACTCTATCTAAATACAGAAATTCTCTTCCGGGCGTAATTGACGGCGATTATGTTGTCTTAAAATACAAAACAAAATTCGAGAAAAAAGCCCATGCAACGGAAACAGTAACTTTAATGAAAGAAAAAGATAACAAATGGTACGTAGCAGGTTATTTTATTAAATAATATCAGAGGTATTGTATTATCCCGAAAAACATAGAAATAATGTAATATTAAAAAAAAAATTATCATTAACTATTTATTCTTATAAAAAATATTTATATCTTTGGAAGTTCTTACTGATTTTAAATGTTAGCTAAGCATCCGGAGAGGTGGGTGAGTGGCTGAAACCAACGGTTTGCTAAACCGTCGTACTCTTAACAGGGTACCGCGGGTTCGAATCCCGCCCTCTCCGCAACGTTGTTAATTTTGCTTGGTTGCATTTATAAACGGTAAGATTTTTTTTTATTTAAACTGGATGTTTTTATGTCAGATCGCAAAGAAGGAACCGTTAAGTGGTTTAACAGTTCAAAAGGTTATGGTTTCATCACTCAAGAAGACGGTGATGATGTTTTTGTTCACTTCAAATCCATTAATGCAGACGGATTCAGAACACTTGAAGAAGGACAAAAAGTAACATTTGTTGTTGGCGAAGGTCAAAAAGGGCCTCAAGCACAAGATGTTGAAGTAGTAAAATAAGTAATAATTATTAACGTCTTTGTCGTTTAATAATCCTTCATTTGTAATTCTTTTTGTTTTACTCGTTGATTTTCAAAGAAGTTTTAGCTCCGCAATTCATTTTTGCGGAGACTACTATATTTTATATTATTCCGCTTTAATAGTATATTTACATATTAGATAATTATGTTTAAATATGCTTTTGATTAGTTTATGAAAAAATTATTTAAAATATTAGCATGGCCTTTCATAATATTGGTAAAAGGATATCAAATTTTTATCTCTCCCCTCTTCCCTTCATCGTGCCGTTATACCCCCACTTGCTCGCATTACACTGTAGAGGCATTACAAAAACATGGTGTTTTCAAGGGTGGTTGGCTTAGCGTTAAACGTATTGCAAGTTGTAACCCTTGGGGAGGAAGCGGACATGATCCGGTTCCATGAACAATTTATTTTTTCTTTTTAGATTTTGTTTTATAATTTTCTGCCATCTCTTTTACTTGTTCAAAAGTCAATTCATCAACTTTTACATCTTTATCCAAAGGAATATTTTTTTTACCGGCACGTAAATATGGTCTTCTCCAACGCCCGATAACAATTTTATAATTAGAATCTTCCTCGAATATTCTCAGTGTATTGTCAATATCTTTTTGACGCTTTGCTTTTATTACTTCAATCGCTTCGTTCAATTCAATGGTGTAGGGATCGTAATTTTTATTAAGCGAAAAGAAATTTGAATCGTGGCGTAAATACGGTCCGAAACGACCTATTGCAGCAACTATTTCTTTCCCTTCAAACTCCCCGATTGTTCTAGGTAATTTAAATAAATCGAGAGCTTCTTGCAGTGTAATATGACTCATTTTTTGCGTTGGTCTTAAACCGGCATAGGTCGGTTTGGCTTCGGGATTATCCAAATCGGTAAGTTGTGCCACGGGGCCGAATTTTGCCATACGTACCGAAACTTGAAATCCGGTAGCTGGATCTTTGCCTAAAATTCGTTCACCGGAAACACGCTCGGCATTTTCGGTTGTGTGTTCAACCTTTTCGTGAAAAGGGAAATAAAATTCTTCCAACATCTTTGTCCATTCCAATTTACCGGAGGCAATTTCGTCGAGTTCTCCCTCAACATGAGCAGTAAACTTATAATCCATTATATTGGGAAAATTTTTCAATAAAAAGTCATTTACAAGCATTGCAATATCCGTAGGAAAAAGTTTTCCCTTATCGGTTCCTGTTATTTCGCTTCGTTTTTCCGTAGTGATCTTTCCACCCAGATTTAAACTCAAAGCAGTAAATTCTCTTTTCTCTCCCTCCCTTTCATCTCTGTTTACATATCCTCTTTTTTGAATTGTGCTGATTGTAGGAGCGTATGTAGAAGGGCGTCCGATACCGAGTTCTTCAAGTTTTTTTACAAGACTTGCCTCGGTATAACGTGCCGGAGGACGTGTAAACCTTTCGGTTGCCATTATCCTTTCGTATTCGAGTTTTTCTCCTTCGTAAAGCGGAGGTAAAAATGATGAAGTTGTTTCCTCGGCTGAGTTTTCCCCTTCTTCTTTAGATTCGAGATATACTTTTAAAAAGCCGTCGAATTTTATTACTTCCCCTTTTGCAGTAAAACGTTCGGGGCTGTTATTTAGTGCAATTTTCACTATTGTTCTTTCAATTTGTGCATCGCTCATCTGAGAAGCAATGGCACGCTTCCAGATAAGCTCATACAAAGCTTTCTCATCTTGTGTACCGCTAACCGTAGGTTTATTGAAATAAGAAGGACGTATGGCTTCGTGTGCTTCTTGTGCAGTGGAAGATTTTGTTTTATAGCGTCTTGTGGTTGAATAACGATTTCCGAAATCTTTTTCGATAACGTCTTTTGCATTTGCCAAGGCTTCGTCAGATAGGTTAACGGAATCGGTTCTCATATAAGAAATTTTTCCGGCTTCATAAAGACGTTGTGCAACCATCATTGTTTTGGATACTGAAAATCCGAGTTTACGACTTGCCTCTTGTTGCAATGTTGATGTAGTAAAAGGAGCGGATGGAGATTTTGTTACGGCTTTTTTCTCCAAAGATTCAATTGTAAATTCAGCTTTTTGACAAAGCAAAAGGAATTGGGCGGCTTCTTCTTCTGTTTTAAATCTTTTTGGAAGTTCCGCTTTCAACTTCCAATTTTTCCCTTCTTTATCTTCAACAATAAAATCGGCAATAACTTTAAAAAAACTTTCAACATCAAAATTTTCAATTTCTCTTTCACGTTCCACAATAAGACGAACAGCCACCGATTGTACACGCCCCGCAGAAAGAGAGGGCTTAACTTTGCGCCATAACACCGGCGAAAGTTCAAATCCAACAAGTCTGTCAAGTATTCTGCGAGCTTGTTGAGCATTTACCAAATTTATATCAATCTCTCTGGGATTATTAACAGCATTTAAAATTGCTTTTTTTGTAATTTCGTTAAACACAATTCTTTTAATGCCGTTATCGTTTAATTTTAATGCTTCTTTCAAATGCCACGAAATTGCTTCTCCTTCGCGGTCTTCGTCTGTTGCAAGCCAAACGGTATCGGCTTTTTTTACAAGCTTTTTCAACTCTGCAACAATTTTCTTTTTGTCATCTGGAATTATATAGTGCGGAGTAAATTTATTTTCAATATCAATTCCGTAATTTTTTTTGTCCAAATCCCGTATGTGTCCGTAACTGGAGGTTACAAGAAATCCCTCTCCCAGAAAACTTTCTATTGTCTTTGCTTTTGCAGGTGATTCCACTATCACTAAATTCTCTGACATATTTCGCTCACTTTTTAATATTATGGAAGTATCAAAAATACAAAGATAAAAAACACGATATTAACTGTTAGGCATTTAATTATTCGTTTATTAAAACAGAAAGACTAAATAAATCCCTATATCTATTTTTTTTGATACTATATTTTTAAATATTGAAAGGCAAAGTTAAGTGAATATTTTGTATTTTTGCAAATTGAATTAATTATTTTTTATTGAAGAGGAAAAATGGAACGAACAGAATTAGGTAAAAAAATTTACAACACGGCACATATTACCGGAAAATTTTTATTACGCTCGGGTAAAATTTCCAATGAATATTTTGATAAATATAAATTTGAATCTTTACCTGAATTACTTGCTCCTATTGCCGAACATATGCAGAAATTAATTCCCGAAAACACTGAAATTCTTGCGGGTTTGGAAATGGGAGGTATTCCTCTTTCCTCAGCAATCTCTTTGCAAACCGGTCTCCCCTCAATTTTTGTTAGAAAAAAAGCAAAAGAATACGGTACCAGAAAATTAGCCGAAGGAACTGATTTTGCGGGCAAAAAGGTCTGCGTTGTTGAAGATGTGGTTACAACAGGCGGGCAAATAATAGAAAGTGTTGAAGAACTTAGAAAACTCGGTGCTATTGTTACAAGTGTAATGTGTGTAATTGTAAGAGAAGATAAAGCATTTGAAAATTTAAAAAAAGCAAATTTAACCCTATTACCCCTATTCACTATGGAAGAATTAAAAAAATCGGCTTAATGATGAAACATATCGAAGATCAAATAAAACTTCTTAATCAATTGATTAAGAAAAAAGATTTTGCCGAAGCAAGAATTCTTGTTGAAAAGTTGGTTTTTATCCACTCAGCACATGCCGAACTTAATTTTTTAGCAGGATTAATTTACGACAGATTAAATCTGACTAACCGCGCCGAAGAGTTTTATCATAATGCTTTAAATCTTGCACCTAATTATTACGATGCATTATTTGAACTTTCTTTGTTTTACGAAAAACAAGGAGAAAACGGACAAGCATCTATATACAGAGAACGTGCATATAGAATTGCAACAAGAATGGGAGAAATTAATGATGAATTTTAATCCAAAAACAATATTACCTGTTCTGCTTTTTTTATCTTTGTTCTACAGTTGCAACAATAAGAATAAAACACCCGATGCCGATAAGGAAAAAATAAAAAAAATTCCCTTTTTAGAAAACTCCGATATAAAGTATAGTGAAAAAATTTACAGAAAAACTCTTGGTGATTGCGGCAACCTAAAAGACTGTGCCGAAATTCGAATAGAATATCCGCAAATAACCGATACCGGAATCGTTTTCGATTCCGTTAATAAATTTATCCGCAATAAAATAAATACAATTATAAATTTTTCCGACGAAAATTCTTCGGCTTCGTTGCAAACATTAGATACCATCGCCGATTCCCTTTTTGCTCAATATATTCAAATTCAAAAAGATTTTCCGGATTATCATACAGGTTGGTTTATTAAAGGGAAAATAACCTTAACCGGTATATATAAAAACATTCTTACTCTTAAATCGGAAGAGATTGTTTTTACTGGTGGTGCTCATTCTAATTCAAATCTATTCTACTTTAATTTTGATTTGGATAACGGAAAGATTATAGAACTAAATGATATTGTTGATAATAAAATTTCGGATAAACTTAATAATATAGGAAGAACCGTTTTTTGTAAGATAAAAAATCTCAACCCGACCAAGCCGCTTAATGAAGCGGGATATTGGTTTGAAGAGAATAAGTTCTACCTTAATAACAATTTTGCGATAACGGATTCGGGAATGATTTTTTATTATAATAAATACGAAATTGCACCATATTCTATGGGAGCAACCGAATTGTTTATTCCGAAAAAGCACTTAAGCAACATTATAAAATTTTATAATAACTAAGGAAATGAATGCCGTCTAATCCCAAAGAATATTATCCTCCGATGCATACTGCCGAACACATTCTTAATCAAACAATGATTAGAATTTTCGGAACGGAGCGTTCGTTTTCCAATCATATTGAACGAAGAAAATCTAAATGCGATTATCACTTCAACAGAAATTTGACGGAAAATGAACTTTGTAAATTGGAAGATAAAATAAATAATGTTATAGAGATGAATTTGGATGTAACGGAAGAACTGTTAAACATTGAAGAAGCAAATAAAAGAGTTAATTTAGACAGACTTCCTCAAAACCATGAAAATATCATCCGCATAGTAAATATAGGAGATTTTGATTCATGCCCATGCTCAGGAGTTCATGTAAAAAACACTTCCGAGATAGGTAAAGTTAAGATTGTTTCTTCTTCGTTTACCGATAATGTTCTGAGAATAAGATTTAAATTACAAAAGTAACATCTATTACTTTTACTTTGTATAATAAATAATTAAGTTTAAATAATACATTAACTACAAAAATAAGAGTAAAAATAAATGGCAACTAATTCTAAAATTGAAACATTAAATTTGTTTAATGACCTTTTGTCTTCCGCAAGTGCCGGCAATGCCGATTTCCCAGATATTCTTTGCAATTATATCATCAACGAATTTGATTTTCAGGCTTTGGTCCTCTTCGAAATATTAGACTCAAAGGGATTCAAAGTTATCGGAAAATCCTCGAACGCCAGAAAAAATTATTTGCATGGTTCGGAATTTACTTGCTCTCATTGTAAATTATTAACCGATGTTAATGAATTTGCAATACATCACGACCCCAATTGCGACCTGCAAATCTCCGAATTTGTAATTTATGAAACTTGTGCCGCTTTTGATATTCAACTTGGTAAACGCGGTTTTTTAAAAGTTGCAAAGAAAACCCCTTTTACACAAATGGAATCAGAAACACTGAAAAGTATTTCAAAATATATTTCAACACTACTAACTTTGTGGGACACCGCTTCAGGTAAATCGGCAAAAGTAGACGAAAAACCGTTTGGCAGTGTAATATTGGAAGTTACAAATGAATTGCGAACACTTGCAAATTCAATTCTTGGTGCAACTTCAATATTGGCGGAAGATAATTTATCCGTTTCGCAAACCGAATATGTACAAACAATAAAAAAGAACGCTCAACGGCTTGTTACAAACCTTAAAGATGCCAACGACATTGCAAAGCTTGAGGAAGAAGAACAAAGCAATTCTAAAAACATCAATCTTACAACTCTTGTAGAACAAGTAATTGAAAGCGTAAAAAGTAGATATGACGAAACTTTAAATATAGATTTTCAAATTGACTCGGGGATTCCGCAAGAGGTTAACATTGATGATATTCACGTTAAATATGTATTAACTTCGCTTATTACTTTTGCCGCCCTCTCTTCTAACAATAGAACAGTGTTAATTAAAATAAATTCGCTTTCGAACGATAAACTCCAATTTATTGTACAAAATAGTAATTCCAATTTTCAAGACGACTTGCTTAAAAATATTTTTGCTCCGTTTGTTGTTACAAAAAAATTAGATGTAAAAGAAGGGTTAACCGGGTTAAGTTTAACACTGGCACACAGATATATCTCCTTCTTAAACGGAGAAGTAAATGTACAAAAAAATTCCAGCGACGGCATAACCATCAACTTTACGGTTAAAGCAGATTTGCACAACGTTCCGAAAAGCATTGATTTTTCGAAACTGCCTAAACCGACCAAAGAAAAGAATAATATTCTTGTAATTGAAGATGATTACGCTACCTCAAAATTGCTCAGTAATTATCTGAATAAGTGGGGGTATACTCCAACCATTGTCAATACTGCGGAACAAACTCTTGCTCAAATTGAAAAGGAAAAATTTCTTGCGGTAATTTTAGATATAGAAATCCCTTCTGTTAACGGACTTGAACTACTAAAGAAAATAAGAGAGCATGAAAATGCAAAAAATGTTCCGGTAATTGTTTGCTCGGTTGAGCCGGACGAACAAAAGGCTTATTTAATGGGAGCAGTAGAATATTTTGTTAAACCGATAAACTATAACTATTTGGTTGAAGTGTTAACAAGTTATAAACTTCGTAAAAACTCCAATATACTTTGTGTTGATGATGATGTTCCTACACTTAATTTAATTAAACAAGCAATAGAAACCGCCGGCTTTATTGCCGTTGCGGAAAACGTATCGGCAAACGTGATGGAAAGAATTAAAGATATGCAAATTGACCTTGCCATCATTGACCTTGATATGCCTCATCCGAACGGATTTGAATTAATTAAACTGATTAAATCCGACCCTAAATTTGCCAAACTTCCTATTATTATATATACGGGGAAAGAAAACTTTGAAGAAGATTTAAAAAGCATCGACGGTTTATTCGAGGATTTATTAAGTAAAAAAAGTGTAAACATCGAAAATCTTTCCGACACAATAAGTGCTATGCTTAATCGTTACGAAGAACCAACCCCTGTTGAAGAGGTAATTAAAAAACCGGATGATGAAATAAAAATACTTTTTGCGGAAGATTACAAACATTCGCAAATTATCGTTACACGGCTTTTAAAAAAGAACGGTTACGAAAATGTTGTTGTGGTTGATAACGGTGAGCAGGCACTTGAAAATGCAAAAAAAGAGAAGTTCGATTTAATATTAATGGATATGCAAATGCCGGTTATGAATGGCTTTGAGGCAATCGGTCATATACGGGAATTATCTAATTATCAGGAAACTCCGATTATTGCTTTAACTGCTTTTGCAATGAAAGGCGATAGAGAAAAATGTCTTGATGCCGGAGCAACCGATTACATCCCCAAACCGATTGACAGCAAAGAGTTCATCGAAAAAGTAAAGTATTACTTGAATGCAATGAAATAAATTAAATAAAAAAACGGAGAAAATTTTTCTCCGTTTTTTCTTCCCAATATTCCCATCACTCAAAACTATTAATGTTCGTTTTTTGAAATTCATTTTACTAACTTTGTAGTTCGATTTTTAATAAATAAAACTTAACAAAAACTATTGAGTGAATATGAACGATAAAAAAATAAGAGTACGCTTTGCCCCAAGTCCAACCGGCTATTTACACGTCGGGGGCTTAAGAACAGCATTATACAATTATCTTTTTGCAAAGAAAAACGGCGGAAAATTTATACTCCGAATTGAAGATACTGACCGGAACAGATTTGTTGAAGGAGCCGTTGAAAACCTTCTGGAAACACTTACTTGGGTGGGGCTTGAATATGATGAAGGCCCAAAAAAAGAAGGAGAAGTCGGACCGTATTTTCAGTCTGAACGATTGGAAATTTATAAAAAATATGCCAACCGATTAATTGAACAAGGCGATGCATACCGTTGTTTTTGTACTCCGGAACGTTTAAAAGCTCTTAGGGAGGAACAACAGAAAGCAAAACTTCCGCAAGCCAAATATGACAAACATTGCTTGCATTTATCTCAGGAAGAAATTGAAAAGAATTTAGCTGAAAAAAAACCTTATGTTATCCGTTTGAATGTTAAAGCCGGTGAAAACGTGGTGATAAACGATATAGTACGCGAGAGAGTTGAATTTTCCCGCGAAGTTATTGACGATCAAATATTAATTAAAACCGACGGGTTCCCCACTTATCATATGGCCAATGTGGTTGACGATTACTTAATGGGCATTACTCACGTAATCCGTGGTGAAGAATGGCTTTCTTCCACACCAAAACATGTTCTGCTTTATAATGCATTGGGCTGGCAACTACCCCAATTTGCTCATCTCCCTTTATTACTTAACCCCGATAGGTCCAAGTTAAGTAAACGACAAGGGGATGTTGCCGTTGAGGATTACCGTGCAAAAGGGTATTTGAAAGAAGCGTTATTAAATTTTGTTGCCCTGCTTGGTTGGAGCACAAGTGATAATGAAGAATTTTTTAGTTTGGAAGACCTAATTGAAAAATTCTCACTGGAAAGAGTACATAAAGCCGGTGCAATTTTCAACGTTGATAAACTTAATTGGTTAAATGCCGAACATCTCAGAAAAAAAGATCGAAACGAAATACTTGCAATGTTAAAGGAAGAGATTGCAAAATCCAAATACAAAAATTTAAAATTGTCAGATGATTATTTACGATTA
>Ga0256913_10001419_pt1 | contig 12297 bp, 7 predicted proteins | sample Axial_MatmetaG_FD_185970 | JGI IMG/M metagenome (GOLD analysis project Ga0256913, IMG submission 185970) | Deep-sea worm associated microbial mat communities from Axial Seamount, Juan de Fuca Ridge, Pacific Ocean - Axial_Mat | ecosystem: Environmental > Aquatic > Marine > Oceanic > Microbial...
TTCCGTACAAAAACCAGTGTAATTTCTTTCTGGAGTTTGCCTGATGGAGAAAATTTCTGCCTCAAGAGAAAACAGAAAAATTCCCCTGCGTTACGCTTTGGGTGTGGTGTTGGCTTGGACTTTTATCTTTTTCTGTCTGGGGTTGTTCAATTATTTCGATAGTCTTAATATGGTCAAACTTAATGCGATTTCTCAAGGCCGTGATGCTTTCAATAAAGATCTGGCTTTGCAGCGCTGGGTTGCCAGTCATGGCGGCGTCTATGTTTTTCCTAATCAGAAAACCCCACCCACTCCCTACCTTTCATATATGCTCCGGCGGGACCTCGTAACCCGTGATGGTCAGACCTTGACCCTGGTGAATCCTGCTTATGTTGTTCGGCAGGTTTATGAACTTAGCTTTGAAGAGTTTGGTCTGCGGGGCCATATCACAAGTTTAAAACCACTGAATCCAAAAAACACACCGGATACCTGGGAAGCCCGGGCCCTTAAAGATTTGGCTCGGGGCGTGCCGGAGGTGGTTGCTGAGACCGCAATTGACGGTCAGCCTTTTTTGCGTTTGATGCGGCCGCTTTTTGTGGAAAAGATTTGTCTGAAATGTCATGGGATTCAGGGGAATAAGGTCGGTGAACTGCTGGGGGGTACCAGTGTTTCAATTCCAATGAGACAGATTCTGGCCTATCATCAAGGACATATGTTGAAGATTCTTGGTGTTTATCTTATCTTGTGGTCCGCAGGTCTGTTGGTCATCTATATAATTTTTCGTGATAGCAGGAAACGTTTGTTGAAGAGCGCCGAACAGAGGTTATATATACGTCGGCTCTCAAGCCTGCTTGAACAGACCCATTCAGCCGTAATGATTGTCGGACTTGATGGCACCATAGAGTTTGTCAACCCCGGTTACGAGCAACTTGTCGGTTACTCTGCGGCTGAGATGTTGGGCTGCAATGTTCATAAACTCTTTTTAGTAAATGAGATGCAGGAGCAGCTTGCAGATCTCTGGCAAACCGTAAATCAGGGCCGTAGGTGGCGCGGAATTATTGCCAGTCGGTCCAAAAATGGCATAACTATTTATGAAGATGCCACCGGTTTTCCGTTGTTTGATGAAGATGGAAAAATTATCAACTTTGCCTTAGTTAAACATAATTTTACGGTAGCCCATAAACTCCAGAATCAGTTGATTCAATCGCAGAAGATGGAGGCGGTGGGGACGCTGGCGAGCGGGGTTGCCCATGATTTTAATAATATTTTGACGGTTATAAACAGTTTCAGTGAAATCCTGATTGATGAGATTGAGCCCGACTCACCGATACGCTCAGATCTTGTTGAAATTCATGAAGCTGGTCTGCGGGCGGCTGATCTTACACGGCAGCTGTTGGCATTTAGCCGGCGCCAGGTAATTCATCCCCGGGAAACCTGCCTGCACAAACTGATTAAAAACTTGATGAAGATGATGCACCGTCTTCTGAGTGAGGATATTGAGCTCGAATTTATACTTCCGGATGAGACTCAGTCAATCTGGATTATGGTTGACCCCGGTCAGGTTGAACAGGTGCTTATCAATCTGCTGGTCAATGCCCGGGATGCTCTCCAAACTGTTACCCGAGCCAAAAAAATTGTCCTGCATCTGACTCAGGTTGAACTTGATGCTGAGTTTGTCAGCACGCATACTGGCAGCCGGTCCGGTGTTTTTGCCTTGATTGAAGTTGTTGATAACGGCTGTGGGATGACACCTGAGGCTCGGCGATGCTGCTTTGAACCTTTTTATACAACTAAAGAAGTGGGTCAGGGTACTGGCTTGGGGCTGTCGATGATTTACGGCATCGTTAAACAGAATGATGGTTATGTTTGTATCTCAAGTGAACTCGATCAAGGAACAACGATTCAGATTTACTGGCCGCTTTTGCCGAAAGTTGATGTTGTTGCTACTGCTGAGTCAGAAACTAAAAGGGAGTAACTTATGCAGTTTTGTAAGAAAGTATGCATATTTTGCCTGTTACTTTTCATTTCGGGACCGGGATTAGTTCAGTCCCAAGACAAAGCTCAGATTCTGGTTCTGAATTCATACCATCGCACCCACCCCTGGACTGAAGCTATCAATCAGGCACTTCAGGATACGATGTCTGCAGCAGGATTTAAGGTTGACTGGCATTTTGAATATATGGACTCAAAACGTTTTAAACCAACAACCATTTTTCCTTGTTTGGAAGAATTATATCGGAGTAAATATCAAGGTTGCAGTTTCGATCTTATTATAACAACTGATAACGATGCGCTTGATTTCATTCTTTCCCGCAGGTCTAAGTTGTTTCCTGATGTTCCGATAGTGTTTTGTGGTATCAATGGTTTTACTGCGGACTATCTTTACGGGATAAAGAAGATAACTGGGGTAGTAGAAGCTGCTGATTTGGCAGGTACAATTGAGTTGGCACTCAAGCTTCAGCCCGAGACCCAGTTTGTGGCTGTGGTTTGTGATAATACCCCGACCGGGAAGGCTAATAAAAATAAATTCCGCAAAATTGCTCGAAATTTTGCCGGTCGGGTTGGATTTATTGAGTTGTTTGATAAAACTATTTCGGAGTTGGTCGTTGGTCTTAAAAATCTCCCCGATAAAAGTGTCGTTCTGGAACTCTCATTTTATCGTGATCGGGAAGGAAAGAGTTTTTCGGTTAAAGAGCAGGCAGTCTTATTTGCCGAAAATAGCCGCTTTCCGGTCTATAACGCCTGGGATTTTTTTCTTGGTCTCGGAGTTGCCGGCGGGGTTATGGTTAGCGGCCGCAGTCAAGGTGAAAATACAGCTCGACTTGCAATGCGGATTTTAAATGGTGAAACGCCGGATGAAATTCCCGTATTGACTGAAAATATTAATATGCCAATGCTGGATTATAACGTAATTAAAAAATTTCATATTCCAACCTCGAGAATTCCTGTTGGTACGACCATTATCAATCAGCCAAATTCTTTTTATGAAAAGAATAAACGTATCATCTGGCAGGCAATAATAGTTATTTTAATTCTGCTGATTTTTATCTGCATTTTAATTGTAATTATTTTTAAACGCCGCCGGCTTGCAGAAAAACTGAGATTATTTAATGAACAGCTTGAGCAAAATGTCGCAACAAATAAGGAAAAACTCAATCACAGAGAGGCCGAGCTCACCAGTATTTTTCGGGCGTCACCGACTGGTATTGGGGTGATAAAAGATCGAGTGTTTCAGAAGGTTAATGCTCGTTTTTGTGAAATAGTCGGTTATTATGAAGAAGAGCTTTTAGGGGCGAATGTGCGGATGCTATATCGATCTGAAGAGGAATACGAGCGAGTTGGTTCTCTGTTATATTCACGGGAGATAGACACTGTAGTCAGGACAGTTGAAACTGAGTTTGTTGATAAAGATGGTAGGGTTATTAATGTTATCGGTAGCTTATCTCAGTTGGTGGAAGATGATTTGTCTTTGGGGACAACCTTTGTCGTTACTGACATAACTGAAATCAGAAGTATTGAGAGAAAACTGCATCAAAGTGAAAATAGATTTCGTTTGATGATGGAGTCGATGAATGACCCGGTTTATGTCTGTTCGTCAGATTTCCTGGTTGAGTACATGAACCCGGAGATGATGAAAATGGTTGGTCGCGATGCTGTAAACGAAAAATGTTATCAGGCTATATATGGTTTGACAGAGAGATGTCCCTGGTGTGAAAATATACATGGTTCTCATGGCAAACATTTTGAATCAGATCTATTAAACCCCCTGAATAGGCGATATTATCATATTTCCCATTCAGTAATTATTAACCATGATGATACCGTTTCCAATATGGCTATCTTTCGTGATACGACAGAAATTAAAAAACTTGAGGGCCAGCTGCGGCAAGTACATAAGATGGAATCAATCGGTACTCTAGCCGCTGGTATTGCCCATGATTTTAATAATATTCTTACGGCCATTTATGGTTATTCTGAGTTGGTTTTGTTGCATCTTACAGAGTCCAGTAAAGAGTGGCATGATGTCGATCAGATTCAGAAATTAAGTGAAAAGGCGGCAGCACTTACCCAACAACTTTTGACTTTTAGCCGGAATCAGAGAATTGTACTGCAAGAAATCAATTTTAACAGTTTTCTTATGGAAATGGGAGATATGCTTGGGCGTTTACTGGGAGAAGATATCAATCTGGAGACATCACTTGATGTGCATGCCGGACGAGTAATGGCCGATCCAACACAGTTGCAACAGATTGTCATTAACCTGTTGGTAAATGCTCGGGATGCACTGATGGTAAGTTCTGAAACGACCGATAAAACTATCAAGATATCGACATCAGAGGTTTATCTCGATGAAGCATTTAATCTCTTTCATGCCGGGAGTTCTCCGGGGCCGCATCTCCTGGTTGAGGTTTCTGATAATGGTTGCGGGATTTCGGAAGAAGTTTTGGAGCATATTTTTGAGCCTTTTTATACAACCAAAGCGGCGGGCCAGGGGACGGGTATGGGTCTGGCAACGGTTTACGGCATAATCAAACAGAATTCCGGGGCTGTTTATGTTACGAGTGAACCGGGTTTAGGAACGACATTCAGAATCTACTGGCCGATTATTGAAAATGGAGATGCCGCCGTCAAGATTAAGGAGAAACAGACCGAACCTTCAGTTAAAGGTTCGGAGACGATTCTTTTTGCCGAAGATGATGATCGTATCCGGGAGATAATCGGCCGGAAGTTTCAGCAGAACGGTTATCCGGTTATTTCTGCTGCTAACGGCCGGGAAGCTTTGGAAAAAGCCCGGAGCCATGTCGGCAATATCGACCTGCTCTTCACTGATGTGGTTATGCCGGTAATGGGGGGCAAGGAGCTGAGTGATGTAATGCTTGATCTCTATCCGGAGATAAAAATTATTTTCGTTTCCGGATACCTGGATGATTGTATTCATAAGGATATTCTCAACAAAGGCATTTTTATCAATAAACCGTACAGTTTTAAAAAAATTGCAGCTTTGATCCGTCAATTATTTGATAAGCAACCAGCATAAATTAGCTGAAAGAGGAGGAGGTGGTAGATGAAACGTCTGTGGGCTTTTATTGTTTGTGGCGTACTATTGTTTCCGCTGGTGCTGCAAACGGCATCGGTAACTATTGCAGCTGAAAAGCCGGCTGTCGGTTTGCAAAAAATCAAAATCGGTGTGCTGGCTAATCGCAATGCCGCTAACTGTCTGCAGCGCTGGCAGCCGGTAGCTGAATATCTTAATGATAATTTTTTTGGCAAAAATTTTGAGATTGTACCCCTTTCCTTCGACAAAATCGAGTCCGTGGTTGCAGCCGAAAAAGTAGATTTCATACTTGTCAATCCGGCAATCTATATTGATCTTGAAATTAAATATAAGGTTTCCCGGATCCTGACTCTTGTGCAGAAACAGAGTGGTAAATACTACACTGAATTTGGTGGTGTTCTCTTTTATCTGGCCGATAGAGGCCATTTAACTAAGATCGAGTCGGTGAAAGGGCACAGTGTCACCGCAGTCAGTCCAACCTCCTTAGGGGGATGGTTGGCGGTACTGTATGAATTTAAGGGCAAAGATTTTTCAGTCGAGCGAGATCTGACGGGCCTGACGTTTACCGGCAGTCATAATAAGGTTGTCTATGACGTTCTCAATGGTAAATGTGATTTTGGAGTTGTCCGAACTGGAGTTTTAGAGGGCATGTCGCAAGCAGGTCTGATTGATATTAATAAACTGGCAGTTATCCATGATCATGGTGGCGGCAAGAATCATCTTCCTTTAATCCATTCGACCCGGGCCTACCCGGAATGGCCCTTGGCTAAACTTGCGCATACCAACACTTATCTAGCTAACCGGGTATCAATAGTACTGCTCGCAATGCAGGTAATTGATGAAGCGGCGGTTAAAGCTGATATCGGGGGATTTACGACCCCGTTGAATTACTATCCGGTACGAAAGCTTCTGCAGGCACTGAAACTACCCCCTTTCGAACATCAGGGTGAAGTTAGCTTTATGCAGGTTTTGCGGCAGTATTACCATTATATAGTGGCAATGATGATAATGTTATGTCTGGTTTTAGTCACAATTATTACTTTAAGCATCGTTTATAATCGTGTAAGTATTTTGCAGGAGGAACAGAAAAAAACTATTACAAAGCTGCACCGTGCGGAGGCTGATGCCCAGGCCCGGAATTATATGGCGCAGGAGCTCTTGAACGCTATCCCGCTGCCGGTTTTTTATCTTGATGGTGAGAGCAATTTTCGGGGCTGTAACTACGCTTTTGAAGATTTGTCCGGTTTTTCTAAAGATGAGCTTAGAGGGAAATCAGGGGTTGATTTCAAGGTGGCCGGCGGTATGTCAATTATAAGCGATGCTGACAAGGAACTTTTGCGTGAATGCGGCCTGAATAGCCGGGAGTTTGTCGTTGACAGGGGCGGGGAAGTGACTGAGCATGAACTCCGTTTAAGTGTCTATTGTGATACCAGGCAGTTGCCGGCGGGATTAATCGGCGTGATCAATGACCTCACTGTTCATAAACAGATGGCCAAGCGCATGGCCCAACTCAGTGCGGTTGTCGAGCAAGCAGCTGAAAGTATTGTGGTTACTGATCCGGAAGGAAATATCCAGTATGTCAATCCGGCCTTTGAGAAAATTACCGGTTATTCAATGGCCGAGGCGTGGGGGCAGAATCCGCGCGTCCTGAAAAGCGGCCGTCAAGATGAGAGTTATTACAGAAAACTCTGGGAGACGTTGGCCCGAGGTAAGACCTGGCGCGGAGTTTTTGTCAATAAACGTAAAGATGGAAGTTTGTTTGATGAATCTGCAGTAATTTTTCCGATTCGAAATGATGATAATGAGATTATCTCACTTGCGGCAGTTAAGCGAGATATAACTAAAGAGAAAGCGATGCAGTCGCAATTGCGGACAACCCAGCGTCTTGAAGCCGTGGGGCAGCTCGCGGCCGGGGTCGCCCATGAATTGAATACGCCGATCGGTTTTGTCGCCAGTAATTTTGAAAGTATTACCGGTTATATTAAAAATTTTGTTGAACTTATCGAGCTCTACCGCAAAACTGTCACGGAGCTTGCCGGACAGCTGCCGGAGGCAGGGCCTGCGGCTCTGGAGCGGACAGCCGAACTCGAAGAGGATCTTCAGCTGGAATTTATTCTTGAGGATCTTGACGATCTTTTCAGCGAATCCCAGGATGGATTTGAAAGGATCAGCTCCATCATTACCAAACTGCGGGAGTTTTCCCGGATAGACCAGATGGATGCCAAGGAGAGCTTTAATTTCAACCGGGCGATTGAGACCACAATGGTTGTGGCTCGCAATGAGTATAAATACAGCGCCGAGATCGAGCTTAATCTGGAGCCGGAACTGCCTGATGTTATGGCTTCCGGAGGAGAGATCAATCAGGTGGTTCTCAATTTGATTGTTAATGCTGCTCAGGCCATTAAGGAGCAGGAGCGTTCAGAGTTGGGTAAGATAGAAATTACCACTGAATTTGATGCTGACTGGGTGCGTTGCCGGATTGCCGATGACGGCCCCGGAATTAAACCGGAGAATATTGAGCGCATCTTTGACCCCTTCTTTACCACCAAACCGGTGGGTAAAGGGACGGGTTTGGGGCTGAATATTTCGTATGATATAATCACGAAAAAGCATCATGGCAGTTTAGTCGTGGAATCATCACTCGGTGTGGGAACGACCTTTTTTATCGCTTTGCCGCGCCATAATGTTATTTCAGAAAAAGGGTGAAATAATAATGGTTGAACAGAAATATATTCTTTTTGTCGATGATGAACGCAGTGTCTTGCGCTCGTTGAAACGGGCCTTTATCAGAAGCGGTCATAAACTCTATTTTGCTGACTCCGCTGAACTTGGTTTAGAGATTCTGGCTGCGGGCAAAGGCCGAATTGACATGGTTTTAAGTGATATGCGGATGCCGGGGATGGATGGTTATGAATTTCTTAAAAGAGTTAAAGAGAAGTATCCGCAGGTTATCCGTTTAATTTTGAGCGGTTTTATCGAAGAGTCTTATGTCTATAAAGCCCTGATTGACGGTTCCGCCAAAACCTACCTTGCCAAACCCTGGAGTACCCGGGAGCTGATCGATCTGGTTAATAGTTTGATTGAGATTGAAGAAAATCTGAAAGAGAAACAGCTGCTGGAGATAATCAATACTGTCGGGGAACTGCCGACGCTGCCTGAGATCTATCATCAAGTAATGACATTAATTGATGCCGACGCCGATTTTGAAAAAATTGTTGCCGTTATCGAAAAAGATCCAGCATTAACGGCTAAGGTTCTGCAGGTGGCAAATTCGGCTTTTTTTAAAAGTGGTACTGCTTCTTTAAAAAGGGCAGCAGTCTTTATCGGGCTGATGGCGTTGAAGGATATCGTGGCCGGTAGTGCTGTGTTTGAGGCGCTGGCAGCGCCGGCATTGGGGGCTTATTCAATTGAGGTGGTCTGGGAGCATGCGGTTGCCTGCAACGGTCTGGTCAGTGAGATGTATGAGCTTATTCATGACGAAAAGATTCCTGAGGATGTTGCTTCGGTCGGGCTCCTGCATAATGTTGGAATTTTGGTGATGCTTAAATATTTTCCGGATGAGCTGCTGCAGGTCGCGGATCAGCGAAAAAAGCACCCTGAACTGAGCCAGTCGCAACTGGAAGAGGAGATTCTGGGAGTCGATCATGCCCGGCTTGGGGCCTACCTTTTAAATTGGTGGAATATGCCTTATCCGCTGATAGAAGCAGCACTTTACCATAACAATCCTCTGGCAGCGGCTCCGGGCAATCAGGAGATTATAATTCTTTTACATATTGCCGATCATCTGGCATTAATCCAAGCTGGTGCAAATACCATTCAACCGCTTGATCCCGAAATTTTTACCCAGGTTGAAATCCCCGGTCGTTTTCGTGAGCAGTGTCAGATTGCAGAAAAGGAAACTGCTTGTGGATAACCCTGCAACTACCCGGCCCACTATTCTTCTGGTTGATGATGAAGTGATGGTATTGAACGCTTTACGGCGGATGTTGACCAACCCAGATTGGGATCTGGTGGCGGTCGACAGCGGTGTTCAGGCCCTTGAAATAATGGCACGACAGCCGGTCGCTCTGGTTATTACAGATCAAAGGATGCCGGAGATGAGCGGCCTGGAACTTCTGCGGATAGTAAAAAGCGACTATCCGGACACTGTCCGTATCGTTTTGACAGGTTACGCCGAAATGGATGTAGTGGTCAAAGCCATTAATCAGGGTGAAGTCTACCGGTTTTTGACTAAACCCTGGAATAATGCCGAATTTCTGGAGACTATTAAAACAGCTTTGCAGCATCATCGTGACAACATGGCCCGTTACTCTACAATTACAACCCGGTTGATTCGGGCCAACCTGGAGACAGTGATGGCTCTGGCTGAGGCAATTGAACTTAAAGATCACTATACCAAAGGTCACTGCAGCCGGGTACGGGATTATGCTATGCGTATCGCTATGGCCCTGGATCTTTCAGACAGTTTCCGTCGTGATCTGGTTTATGCCAGCCTGCTGCATGATTGCGGTAAAATCGGTGTCAGTGAGAATATTCTGAATGTTAATGGTCCGCTTACCGAGGCGCAGTACCGGGAGGTGCAGCGCCATCCGGTTCTTGGTTTTGAGATGACCAGTAAAATTGATTACCTGCGGCCGGCCAGTATTATTATCCGGCAGCATCATGAACGCTGGGACGGGGCCGGGTATCCTGACGGTATCAAGGGTGATGAAATATCTCTGGGGGGGCGGATTGTCGCTGTGGCAGATACTTTTGACGCGATGACTTCAAGTCGCCCGTATCGCCGGGCGCTCGATTTCAATGTTGCGGTTCAGGAGCTTCTTAGTAATCGCGGCAGTCAGTTTGATCCCGAAATTGTGGATCTTTTTGTCTCTCTGTTGGACCGGCCGGTATCCTTTACGAGAGAGCTTGAGAATCCGCGCCGGGTGCTGCTGGTGGGGGCTCTTTCTGAACAGATGTCTGAACTGGAAAACTCGTTGCCGGCAGTTTGTTACGAGTTGATTCAGGCTGCAACTTTAGCCGAAGCTCGAGTGCTGGTGAAGAGTGTTGATATGGTGGTTTGCACCCAGCATCTTAAAGATGGGGACGGGATTGATTTTCTGACGGCATGCCGGCATCTTCACCCGCAGGTTATCCGGATAATGCTGATTGCCCGGCAGAGTATGACGGGTATGGCGGAGACTGTTAATCAGGCAGGTCTTTACGCTTTTATGATTTATCCTTTAAGGCCAGCTGAAGTGCATGCTCTGGTTGAAAATGCTTTTGAATGGCGGCGTATGGCAAGTGTTCTGAATTTTGTTGAATAAGCCGATATTTAAAGAGAGCTCTGTTATGAATTATGAAATTACTACAGAAAAGCTGCAACGTATTCTGGTTGTTGATGATGAGATTAAAGTGGTTAATGCCGTGCGCCGGGTTTTCTTGAACACAAAGTTTATTGAGGTAGAAACTGCCAACAGCCCCGGTGAAGCCCTGTCGGCGGTAGCGAAGTTTCCCGATATGCGCCTGGTGATCAGTGATTACATGATGCCGGTAATGGATGGTATTGCGCTGTTGAGCGAGATCAGCCGGATGAAACCGGAGATAATCAGGATTGTTCTGACCGGTCACGCTGATCTGGATACTACTCTCCGGGCAATCAATGAAGTTGGAGTCTACAAGTTTATTCTGAAACCCTGGAACAATCACGATCTTTACTGGACTGTAGTTCGGGCGCTTGAGCTCGGGGTAGCTCGGCGTGAGAATCAGCAGTTGAAGAAAAAGCTCCAAGAACAGAGCAACTTGATGCGGCGGATAGAAAAGCTCTACCCGGGAATTTCAGAAGTTGAGCGGGATGCGGATGGTGTGATAGTTTTGCCTGAATTATAAACTGCAAATCATGTTAACAATGAAAAGGTTTTATCAATGGTTATAGAAAAGAAGCACACCGTACTTTTTGTAGATGATGAACAGCGGGTGTTGAAATCTTTAAAAAGGGGACTTATCGGCGAACCGTATCGCACTATTTTTGCTGCCAGTGGTATGGAAGCTCTGGAGATTCTTGCAGAAAAGTCGGTTGAAGTAATTGTTTCTGATATGAAAATGCCGGAGATGAACGGTCTCGAACTTCTCCAGGAAGTGGCGAAGCGCCATCCGGATATTATTCGCATGGTGCTCTCCGGTTATTCACATACCAGTACCGTTCTGGCAGCGGTTAATGAAGGTCGGATTTTTCGCTACATTACCAAACCCTGGCGTATAGATGACGATATTAAGCCGGCCTTGGTTGCGGCGTTTGAACTTTATGACCTCCGGGTGGAAGAGCGTTTGGAAGCGGAGAAACTGCAAATTGACAACCAGCAGCTTAAAGGGGCTTTGGATGATGGGCGTAAAACTGTTTCCGAAACCAAAAAAGTGGCCAGTGAAATCTATCGTCGCAAAACCAATGCTCAGCGGCGAGCATTGGAAAGAGTGCAGGGGCTCTTAAACTATGTTTCTAGTCAGGCGATTAATCTTGAGATGGGGAAGATCGATAGCGAAAGTCTTAAACTTGTCGTAGAAATCAAAAATAGTTGCCGCGAGGCACTTGTCGGTCTCGATAAAGTTTTTCTTTTCAATGCCCTTGAAGTCGGAGAAAGAAAGCCAGTTGCTTCAGTTTTAGAATTACCCAAATTTTTTGCCGAACTTGAATCGGCAGTTAAAAAAGCGGCGCAATCTTTCGGATTGACAATTATCTTTCAAAATATTTCAGCTCTGCCGGAGCAGGTGGTAACCGATGCTGAGTTACTACGGGTTATGCTTTGGGAGATTTTGGATAATGCTCTCCAGAATAGCCCGTCCGGTGGAATTGTTGTCTGTAATGTTGAGCCGCATGTCGTCAGTGAAGGGGTTTTACGATTAATTACAGTGATCCGTGATACCGGACCGGGAATCAAGGCATCCCAGCTTAATGAGTTACAGCGACCTTTTTCTTGCGGCTCCTCCGGCAATGATCGCTGGTCCTGGGGTGTCGGCTTGAGCCTCGCCCGACTGATCGCTTCCCGACTGGACGGATCAATGAAAATCGGCGGTGTTGACCAGGGTTGTCAGGTTACACTCACAGTTGAAGTTCGCATCAGTTCTAGTCCTGATAAGGGAAAACAGGTTTGATCCGTAAGTCAGAAGACCTGCCGGAACAGATGTCGTGGAATGTGGAATGGGGTCAGAATGTGGAATGGGGTCAGGCTTGACAAACTGGAATGGGGTCACAAACTGGAATGGGGTCAGAACTGGAATGGGGTCAG
>Ga0256913_10001420_pt1 | contig 12293 bp, 9 predicted proteins | sample Axial_MatmetaG_FD_185970 | JGI IMG/M metagenome (GOLD analysis project Ga0256913, IMG submission 185970) | Deep-sea worm associated microbial mat communities from Axial Seamount, Juan de Fuca Ridge, Pacific Ocean - Axial_Mat | ecosystem: Environmental > Aquatic > Marine > Oceanic > Microbial...
CCAGATGTAAAGATCATTAAGTACATTATCCACTGAACGTTCATCTGCAGGATGTCTGAAAATTATAGGCATAAGCCTGTTATTTTCTCTGTAAAGACCTACAGAAATTCCGTCATATGCGGACTTGAGGGTCTGGTTGATCATTGGTCTTGTAATTCCCAGGTCTTTGGCTGATTTTTCATCTACAACAGCTTTTATGTATTTTGCTCTGTTTCCCCAGTCATCCTTAACTGCAAGCGCATTGTTTGTTGCGTTGAAAATACTTTTTGTTTTTTCTGCAAGCGAGCGCAGTACAACAGGATCCGGTCCGCTGAATCGGGCGTTTATCAGCCCCTTTGCGCCGGGACCCAGCTGAAACCTGTAAACCTGCGCTATAGCCTGTGGATAATTGTTATCAAGGTAAGACTGTATTTTTGGCAGGACATCCGCAATTGTTTCAGGATCGTATACTTCTATCAGAAGCTGTCCCATTCTCGGATTTGCAGATTCAGGGTTGAATGTAAGTTGGAATCTTGGCGGAGAAGCTCCAATATAGCTGCTTACCTGTTTAATTTCGGGAAAATTTTCTTTGTCCAGCAGATATTTTTCAATTTGAATAATATCTTTTTTTGTTTTACTTATATCTGTTCCTTCCGGCAGAAAGTAGTCCACAAGGAACTGCGGCTGTCCTGAACTTGGAAAGAATGCCTTGGTTACTTTTCCGTAACCTATTACTGAAATAACAAGAAGTACAAGTACACCGATAATAACCATTGTACTTTTTCTTAAACTGGCAGCAAGTATTTTTTCAAACCAGCCTATAAATCCTCCGGTAGAATTTTCACCGGTTTCATTTTTTGAAGAGACTTTCTTTTTTGGTTTTAATTTAGCTTTAAGATTTTCAAGCCATTTGAACGAAGATTTTTTCTTTTCTTCCGGAGTTTTTATTTTCATAAACTGAAAACATATAAGAGGGTTTACCGTAATAGCCAGAAACCAGCTGAGTGTAAGTGAAATTATTATTACCTGAAATAAACTTCTTGTATATTCACCGGTGGAATCCTGTGATAACCCAACTGCACCAAAGGCAAAAATTGCAACTACAGTAGCACCGAACAGAGGCCACATTGTCTGTTTAACTACCTCCATTCCTGCTTTTTTCGCGTTCATTCCCTTCTGCATTCTTACAAGTATGCCGTCAGTAATAACTATTGAGTTATCAACAAGCATACCCATTGCTACAATAAGTGCGCCAAGGGAGATCCTCTGAAGTGTAATATTGAACGTGTACATAAAAAGCAGAGTTCCGGCAACAATCAGCAGAAGCATAAATCCAATAATTATTCCGCTCTGCAGTCCCATGAAAATTACCAGCAGTCCTATAACAATTGTTACCGACTGGACAAGATTCATAACAAAATTGTTTACAGATGTTTCAACAGAGCTGGGCTGGTTGTAAATAACATTAAGTTCAATACCCATCGGTGTGTTTTCAAGTATTTTATAAAGTTCAGTTTTTATTCTTTCACCGACCTCTACGACGTTATAGGTGGAAATAGCTGAAACAGCCACTGCAATACCGGGTCTGCCGTTAAATCTGATCAGTTTATCCGGTGGTTCGCTGTATCCTTTGTAAATATCTGCAATATCGGATAATTTTATCTGGGTCTGTTCATCAGGGTTTTTTGAAGGAATTCTAATATCTCCAATAGCACCTATATTATCAAAATCTCCGGATACCCTGAAATATGGTCTTTCAGTATCAATAAGCAGATCTCCTGATTCAACTACAAGATTCTGGTTGCTTATTAATTTCTTTAAATCATCAGGAGAAAGCTGCATTTCTTTTAATTTTGTCTGGGAGATTTCAACATAAACTACTTCTTTTGGTATTCCCCAAAGTTCTACTTTTGCAACACCGTCAACCAGGAGAAGCTTTTTCTGAAGATTTTCTGAAAAGTCATACAGTTCTTTTTCTGAAAAACCGTCTCCGGTAATCGCGAAAAGCATTCCGTAGACATCGGCAAAATCGTCATTTACCCACGATGTTCCGGTACCGGGAGGTAATTGAGATTGTACGTCACGGACTTTTTTTCTTAATTCATCGTAAATCTGTCTGTATTCTTCTGTTGTAATACCCTGTTTAAACCATACTGAAACTTCAGACATACCGGTTGAAGAAACCGATTCAACATAATCCAGCTGCGGCAGTTTCTGAGCTGCGCTTTCAATAAGATCAGTTACTTCCTGCTCTACCTCTTCCGGCGTGGCTCCGGGATACGGTGTAAATACTTTAACCTGGCGTATTGTAAACGCCGGGTCCTCAAGTCTTCCTGATTTCATGTATCCGAAGACGCCTCCCAGAAGAAGGACAATTACAAGCAGATACATTATTACTTTTTTTTCAATGGAATATTCCGCAATATTCATACTGTTAACCTACTTTTGTTCCATTAACCGGACTTTCTGGCCCTCTTCAAGGAAGTTTCCGCCTGCTATAACTGCAATATCGCCGGTTTCAAGCCCTTCCGAAATAATTATGTCTCCGTTTTCTATCTGATTGCTGTTTTCGGGAAGAACAACGGGCTTTGGTTTTACGGTCATGGTGTTTTTATCTACAACCCACACAACCGGACCTTTGTTATCCACATTGTAAACAACTGCTGAAGCAGGCAGGATGTAACCGTTGTTCTGCATAATATCTTCTCTACGGACAAACTCAGCTTTGACATTTACAGTCATGTTAGGAAGCAGGGTAAAATCATCAGGTTGCGGCATAGAATAAGTAAGCGCGTAAGTGTTTGTGTATGGGTCAGCAACAGTGGCGTATTCCTTAATTGTCAATGGATAAGACTTTCCGGGATTATTGGGGAATTCCGCCGTTACCTTTGCATAATAGTATTTTAATTTATGAACCAGAGATTCAGGAACATCAATTGTAATATCAAAGGCAGAGGGGTTCATGAAAGTAACAACAGTTTGTCCGGCTCTTACTGTTTCGCCCTGATCTACAAATCTTTTTGCAACAATCCCTTCAAAAGGAGCTCTTAATTCAGTATCTTCAAGACTTTTTTTTGCATTGTTCAGTTCAGCAAGCGCTACCTGATAATTACTCATATATGTTTCATAATCTGCTTTGGAAATTACTTCTGCTTTATATAATTCTTCTTTTCTTTTAAATTCAGATTCTGCCAGTTTGAATTTTGCGTAAGCTGAATCATACATGCTCTGTGCATCTTCTGAATTCAGCCTTGCAATTAAATCACCTCTTTTCAGCTTGTCACCTTCTTTTACCGGAAAATCTATTAATTCTCCGCTGATTACAAAGGCAAGGTCAGCTGACTGGGACGCCTGAAGTTTTCCCGGAAAAACTCTTTCAAATCTGGAAGGTGAATCTTCAACCACTAATGTTTTAACAGGGCGGATCAGAGGCGGCTCCTCTTCTACTGGCCTGTTTTTAATAATTTGTGTGACAATAATTATTACAGCTATAATTATTCCAACAATAATAAATCTTCTGATTGCTTTACTTGTCATTTTAATATCCTTAATCTCTTTTATGTTCTATTTCTCATTATATTTTACAGGTTTTACTTCAATTCTGCTTGCAATAGCGTAATTAAGGTCTTCAAGCGCTGAAATATAAGAAAATTTTTCTTTTAACAGCTGCAGTTTTGCAGTGTTCAGGTCATCATCAGCATTCTGCAGCTGAATGTAGTCTGCTTCTCCCACATCGTAGGACATGGAAATAAGTTTATAATTTTCTTCTGCCAGAGACACATTCAGTTCAAGCGGGGCAATTGTGGCAGCAGCTTTGTTCAGGTTTTCAACGGCTGACTGAATATCTATTACTCCTGCCTGAAGTGTATCTTTAAGAGTAAAATTCGCAGCTTCAATCGATTCGTTCATTTCTTTTACTTTCAGATTTTTCCTGGAGTTGGGTATAAAACCATCCAGAGGAAGGATTATGCCGATATTAAGACGACCCATGTAATCCTGAAAGTCTGTACTGTTTGAATCAAAAACATTATACATTGTAGGCATATAGGTATATCCGACCGAAAGGCTGGGGGTCATAGTTTCGGATATTCTTCTGGCTTTTTCATTTTTCAGTCTTTCTATTGTTTTCCTGGCGTACTGAACATCGAATCTTTTATTAAGATAGTTGTTTATAAGTTCATCAGCATTCCATTCCTGTACATCAAAAACAAACTCTCCAGAAAGAGAAATGTCTTCGTCTTCCGGTAGTCCAAGGAGTCGTTTAAATTCGAGTTTTCTTATTTCAAAGTTATTTTTAATATTAATCAGCTGGGGTATCATGTTCTGCCAGTAAACCTTCGCACTGAGCATATCAACTTTCCGGACATCTCCCAGTTCGTATCGTTTATTTGTTTTGTTATAGTTATCTTCAGCAGTGGCGATCATTTTCTCGTATATTTTTATGGTGTCGCGAAGAAGCAATAGTTCAAGAAAAGATTTTCTTGCGTTTTTTACCAGAGAATGTTCATATTCGTTTATTCCAATCTGTCCCTGTTCCCATGCAAGTCTGCTCGCTCCGATGTTGTAAACAGACATAGCTGATAAATCCATTATTGCACCGACTGTAAATGAATAGTGCCATTTACCCTGAAACTCAGGCAGCGGACTTGTATCAAATGTCTGGTTCTTTCTTGTTAAGTTTGTTCCGGCGTACAAATCCGGAAAAAATTCATTCCAGCCGGATTTTCTGTTTCTGTCCAGTGTTTTCAGGTTAAGATATTTTGCCTGAAGAGAACGGTTATTCCCGAGAGCCAGTGCAGCAGCACTGTCCAGTGTAATTTCAAGCGAGTACAATAAACCAGATGATACTGTCAGTATCACCATAAAAAGTAATAAACTTTTTTTCATTCACGCATCCTTAATATAGCCGAAGGCTTTATTTGTTTTTTCTTTTGTTCTTATTATAGTTAGAATATTCAAGGCATTCAAAGGTTCTGTAAATTATTTATTCTTGCCCTGATTATATATGGAAAGTAAAATAATCAATAAATCTAATATGGAGGGCAACATGGGAGTTAAAGTTGAAAAACTGTCTGAAGAAGAACTTGATAAAAAAGGGGTAAAATCCTGGCCGATCTGGGAAAAAGGTGTTTCCAGATTTGACTGGACATACGATTCAACAGAAGAATGTTACATTCTGGATGGAGAAGTTGTTATTGAAACCTCTGAAGGTTCTGTAAGTTTCGGCCCTGGTGATTTTGTAACATTTCCGGAAGGCCTTGAATGTGTATGGGACATAAAAAAACCTGTCCGGAAACATTACAATTTTCCGGGTTAATCTATTTCAAATTCACCTTCTCCGCTGTCTATATCTATTTCGTCAAGGTGGTCAAACTTGTAGCCGTCAGCTGTAAGGTAGGAAATATCTTCTCCGGTAACGCCCATTTGAAGATGTTTTATGCTGCCTCCGCTGAGGGTTACATCCATCTCCATGTTTGAATCACCGGTAGTTGATATTGTTCCGCTTATTTTCTTAAACGGGAACTCGGAAATATCAATATCCTGATTTTCCATTACAGACTGAAGATCCTGAAGCATTTCAATAGCATTCAGATTATCCATTGTAAGAGTTGAGCTCTGTGTATTCATATCCATTTTCAGATCGGCACCTTCTATTTCCGAGCCGAACATAGCGGCCATAAAAACCATAGCGTAAACCTGAAATACACCTTCCAGATTTTTTTCAACATCTTTTTTCCCGGGTTTTGAAGCAAAGACAGGAGATGCAAGCATACCTGTTATTGCAAAAAGTAAAATAATTTTTTTCATGGTTACCTCGTCATTGCTTCAATTATAATAACATATGCAAAAAAAATCAGCCTATTGCGTTTTTACCTCTTTCTCCGGTTCTTATTCTTATACATTCGTTAAGATCCGTTACAAAAATTTTGCCGTCTCCAATGCTGCCGGTTCTTGCCCCTTCTATAATTGCGCTTATTGTCGGTTCAACATATTCCGCATTTACTGCTATATCTATTCTGATTTTTTTAAGCAGATTTACCTCTGTAACCGCGCCGTGGAAAGTTTCTTCATATCCTTTCTGCTGACCGCAGCCCAGTACCGAAGTTACAGTCATTTTATGAATATCAGCATTAAAGAGGGCTTTTTTTACATCGTCAAGTTTTTCCGGTTTTATCATTGCAGTTATTAGTTTCATTAAAATTCTCCTGATTTTCTCTATTATTCAATTATCTGAAAGCCTTCGTAGGCCTCCATTCCGTGCTGGCTTATATCCAGACCTCTAAGTTCGTCTTCTCTGCTTACTCTCAATCCTATGGTTTTGTTTATTAATGTAAATACAACATACATTCCGATTCCTGCAAATATTATTATTGAAATAATACCTGTAAGCTGAATACCAAGCTGTTTGAATCCGCCGCCGTAAAATAATCCGTCAGAAGCAAGTCCAAGTGTTTTTCTTCCGAAAAGTCCGACAGCAATTGCACCCCAGATTCCGTTAATTCCATGAACAGGGAATGCTCCGACCGGATCATCAATTTTAAGTTTATCCAGAATAATTACACCGTATACTACAAAAACGCCTCCTGCAGCACCTATAAGAAGAGCAGCCCAGGGTTCAATAAACGCACAGGATGCGGTTACGGCAACCAGACCGGCAAGAGCTCCGTTCATTATCATTGAAACATCTGGTTTGCCGATAACAATCCATACCGTTATCATTGCGCTTAATCCGCCGGCAGCTGCGGCAAGATTTGTATTCATTACTACTCTTGCTATAAGTTCTCCGTTGCCGACGCTTAATGTTGAACCACCGTTAAAACCGAACCAGCCGAACCAGAGAATAAACGCACCCAGGGCGGCCAGCGGAATATTGTGGCTACCCATAATATTAGGTGTTCCGTCACTTCTGTATTTTCCTGTTCTCGGTTTAAGCATAATTGTACCGACAATAGACGCTATTCCTCCTGTTATATGAACGACAGCTGAACCGGCAAAGTCTGTAAATCCCATTTGCATAAGCCAGCCGCCGCCCCAGGCCCAGTGGCCTATGACTGGATAAATAAACGCAGAAATTAAAAATGAAAACGCAAGATAAGCGGCAAATTTCATTCTCTCTGCCACTGCGCCTGCTACAATAGACGCAGCGGCTCCTGCAAAAGCGGCCTGAAAAAGCCAGTATGCGTACAGAGGTACTCCGGAAGGGTTTTCAGCATTTTTCATAAAGAATCCGCTGAATCCGATTAATCCGCCGCCTTTCCCGAACATTAAGGCATAACCGATAATAAAGAAGGCCAGGGAGGCCATAATAAAATCCAGAAAGTTCTTGGCAAGTACGTTTGTTGTATTTTTTGCCCTTATAAATCCGGCTTCTATCATTCCAAATCCGGCCTGCATGAAAAATACAAGAAATGCGCCGAGAAGAACCCAGATTGTGTCCAGCCCCCTTGAAATTGTACTGATGTCCGTTCCGTCTGTTTCGGCCGAGACCATTCCTGCCAGAACCAGCAGCAGTATTAAGAACATTACTAATCGTTTCACAGAATTCTCCTGAAGTTTTTTCAGAAGAGAAAGCAAATGCTGTGCCAATTACTTTAGGAGGATTTTTTTACAGAATATAATGTACCGGCAGTATGATTCTTACATAAATGTATGAAATAAAATCATTCCTACAATTTTGTGTTAATTCTCATCAACGGTATCTGGGGTTTTTTCAGTATTTTCATTTACTGCTTCTGTGTCGTCTTCAAGTTTAAATACAGAGACAGAAGTTTCCAGACGTTCTCCTATTTTATTTATTTCTGTGCTGACATCTATCAGGTTGGATAATGTTTTGTCTATTTCCGAAATACCAATGTTAATCTGCTTCATTTCTTCGGTGACATTTCCGGATACCTGCTGAACCTGATCCATACTGTTAATTACTACACCTGACTGATCTTTCATTCTTCTGGAACTTTCACCGACTCGTGCACTGGTATCATTAAGTTCATTCATTGCTTTTAAAATTTCACTTCCGCCGTTTTCCAGTTCCTGCATGCTGCTTTTTATTTCGTTATAAGCGTTTGTTACCTCTTCTATTTTTACGTCCAGGTAACCGAAAGCATCTTTCATTTCGTTAACCGCCAGATCGGAGGCCTGAATATTGTCGATCATTTCAGTAAGAATGGTTGATATTTGTTTGGAATTCAGAGCAGATGCTTCAGCAAGTTTCCGTATTTCATCTGCGACAACACTGAAACCTTTACCTGCATCGCCGGCATGCGCGGCCTCTATAGCGGCGTTCATTGCAAGAAGATTTGTTCTGGAAGCTATAGACTGAATAATAGCTGTTATTTCCTTTATTCCGTCTATGCCGTTTCTGACAGAAGATATTTTCTCAGTAGTTTCACCAAGACGTTCTCCTCCGTTTTTGGCAGCAGCAGTTAATTCTTCGGAGGCTTTACTGCTTCTGTCTGTAATTGAATTTACACTTTGAATGGATGCTATCATCTGAGTTACCGACGCTGCTGATTCTTCAACCATGGCAATCTGGTCTTCCAGCTCTCTGTCTGTTTCTTCTATACCGGAGGTTATATTGGCTATTGCTGAAGATGACTCCTGAATTGTTTTATCCAGAGACTTCAGAAGCTGATAAATTGATTCTGTGTGTTCTTTCATTTTTCCGGCTGCCTGAGATGCTTCCGAAGTTGCTCCTGACAGTTCCGATTGTGTTTTCCTGTTCTGATTAGCAGCGTCTGTAATTCTTTTAACAGATGATTTCAAGCTGTCGGTAAAACGCTTCAGGCTTCTGCTTAAATGACCAATTTCATCTTTGTTTTTAAATTCAGTTTTCCAGGTAAGATAACCTTTTTCAAGCCGGTCTATGTCTTTAATAATTACAGTTATAGGTTTGCTGATTTTTCTGGCAATAAAGATAGCAATACTGAAAAAAACAGTTATAAGGATAATTGACGAGATTGCCGAAAACAGAATGCTTTTTTTATAAATGTTATTAATTTCATTCTGAATAATATTGTTCTGTGTATCCAGTTTTTTTATTGTTGAATTAATATTTATCAGAAGAAGCTGGGCGTTTGTTATATATTCATTTATTTTCCAGGTAAAATATTCAGACTTGTTTGCTTTTTTTACAGCAAAAGCCTGAGGAAGATCTTCAACTTTAACTTCAAAGTGGAGCATGTTCAGTTCTTGTTCTGTGTTATAAATGTCTTCTGCTGTTTTAAGTAGTTTTTTAAAAGTATTAATCTGAAGATTCTCGAGATTTTCTATTATTTCAAGAGAGTCTTTAATCTTGTTGTTTAGTTTAGGTAAATATTTAAGATTGGAAACATTCTGGAAATTTTTATGAGTCAGCTCTTTTGCTCTATTAATGTTTTCCATGCCTTTTTCTACATCAGTTAATTGAAATGAAAGAATTTCAATAGAGAGTTCTCTGAGAGCATCTTTCAGTTGAATAAGAGTTTCCTTTTCTGAATTAACTTTAAAAACAGGTCTGAAGGTAAAGAAAAAGATACTGAATATAATAAAACTTCCTGCAAATATCATTACTATCAGGGAAAGGAGCTTTTTTTCAATTTTCAAGGTATAATTTCCTCCGCTGAAAAATATATTGAACTTTTTTAATTTACTTTTTGTATAAATGCAGTATAGAGCAGAAAAAGACGGTTGAAAACCAAAAAACATGAAGATTGTATTTTTTTTGGTTGTGAATTAACTGTAAATTACCCAAAAAATCTGTGGCAGTAGAACTGTTAATAATAAACAAACCAAAATTATTGGTATTATGTGTTTATTAATAAATCGGGGTATCTTGTTTTAACGGCTTTTCTGAAAGCGTGTCCTTCCCAGCCGACAAGGGCCGCGGCTTTTGTCATATTGCCTTTGGATTTTTCCAGAGCCTGACGGAAAAATTCTCTTTCAATGTCTGCAAGATATTCCCGGAGTCTTATTCCTTCTTCAGGAAGTGTTACAGAAGGGATCCTGGATTTATAATTTTCTCCGGCTGACGAAAGAATTTCCTGCGGAAGGTCCTCCGGTCTAATTTCCTCCTGAATACTCAGCATGCATATTCTGGTTATTACCTGTTTAAGTTCTCTTATATTTCTGGGCCACGGGTATTTTATCAGTATGCTGAATGCTGTATCGGATAGAAATTTTGAATCATTTTTTCTTCTGTTCCATTCCTGTATGTTTTTATTAATAAGGTATTCAACGTCTGCCGGTCTTTCTCTTATCGGCGGAATTACCAGAGGCACAGTTGCAAGCCTGCTGTAAAGATCCTCGCGGAATTCTTTCTGTTCCACCATTTTTTCCAGATTTTTATTGGTTGCGGCAATTATTACCACATCAACCTTTTCCTTATTATCAGAACCCATCGGATAGAAGGAGCCGTCATCCAGAACATGAAGCAGTTTTGCCTGAAGCTCCAGAGACAGATCTCCTATTTCGTCAAGAAAAAGTATGCCTTTATCGGCTGTTTTGAGAAATCCTGGTCTGTAGTATTCCGCACCGGTGTAAGCGCCTTTTTTATGCCCGAATAATGTACTTTCCGCGCTTTCAGGAGTTAGGGTCGCGCAGTTGAGTGTCTGAAACGGTTTATCTGCTCTCGGTCCGCATTTATGTATCCATTTTGCAAGTTCCGTTTTACCTGTTCCTGTTTCTCCCAGTATTAAATGATGTATATGATCATGTCTTGCAACAGTCCACGCCTGACGGAATATTTTTAATGTATTATTATCCCGTATAACCAGATTTGCCGATTTGACCGCTTTTTCAAAATCATTGTATTTTTCATTTTCCGCCGGTGTCCCTGCAGATTGGACTGATTCTTCTGTTTCTTTTATTTTTAATTCCGGCGGTTTGGAAATTACAGGAAGAGCCGTATCCGATAAATCCACGTACCTGTATGAATACACTCCGTTGTTGTATTCAGGCGGAATCCCCTGAATCATTTTTGCGTTGAATAATCCGGACTGAACCAGCAGAATCCAGGAAGTCTGCATTTGGGGTGTTCCCGGATCAAGAAGAACATTCCACTGAATATTTTTATTTCCGTACTTTTTTAATAAAGCTGAAACTGTACCGGCAAGCTTTCTGTATATTTCTATATAGTCAATTACATTTTCTGTTTCCAGTTTCAGCAGGATAATTTCCGGCATTTCTTTATACCCGCTGCATTCTATTTTTATCTGGGTTCCGCGCTCCATAAAGTTATCGGAAGTGCATAGCAGAAATGCTTTATCAAATTTTTTATGATTTATCAGAGACAGTATAGGGCCGTTCTCTTTTTCTCCTGAGCATCCCGGAACACCGAAATCCGGGCGGGGGTCTCTCATTCCCGTAAAACAAATTAAAAATTCTTCAGTTGTGCTGTTTTTCATAATATTTCTTAAAGTCTGAAAATGTAACTTCTGTTACGTAATTATTATCTATTCGGAACTTTTGTTACAGAGTTTTCTGATTAATCGTGAAATTTCCATGTATTAAAGTTGGCACGCATTATGCATTTACACGTCAGGGAGATTCAAATAATGAAAAAAATAAACGGGAGTCTGGAAATTGAAACCAGAACCGGAATAAAAAGAATTACATATACAGGCAGCACCGGAGATTTCGGTGTTATTAAACTGTCAGGATTTTCAGAACCTCTTGATGCAAGAGAACTGAGAATAACAGCAGAGAAACTTGAAATTAAAGAGAAGGAACTTGTTAAGGAATATATAGAAGCATCATTTTTGCAGGAGGAATGCTGATGCTCTATTCCGGCAGCCCCTTTAAAAGTTTTAAATTACTGCTCTTTTTTACTGCATTGGCTTCTTATTTTTTTGTTATAGCGGTCAATATACACAAGCTGAATATTATTCAGAAAGCTGCTTTATTAAAATCTTTTTCATTTTTGTCACTGACCGCTCTGTTTTTTGTTTCCTTATGGGCGGTTGTTTCAGCCGGTACAAGGCATTTACCGTTCTGGATAACCCTTTTCTCAGGAATTGCCGTGGTAATAATTTCAATGAAAATACCAGGCAGCAGAATAGGTATAATAAGTAAAAATGCGCTGTTTCTGACAGGTTTTTTTATTATAGCTGTCAGCCGTATTATTTCAGGCAGAGTAATTTTTAATGCATCAGCGTATTATGCTTTTTTAATTTCTGTTTCACTGATACTTCTTGCTGTACTCGGAGCTGTTATTGAAAAATCAGAAGATATTTCCGGAAACCTTTCATATTCAGAAGGCAAGGCTCTGCTTATGTCTCTTATTCATCCGGAAGCGGATAAATATGTAGAAGATATAGATGATTATATTAATAAGTTAT
>Ga0256913_10001421_pt1 | contig 12284 bp, 14 predicted proteins | sample Axial_MatmetaG_FD_185970 | JGI IMG/M metagenome (GOLD analysis project Ga0256913, IMG submission 185970) | Deep-sea worm associated microbial mat communities from Axial Seamount, Juan de Fuca Ridge, Pacific Ocean - Axial_Mat | ecosystem: Environmental > Aquatic > Marine > Oceanic > Microbial...
CCTTTCAAAACACCATACTATCGGATTGCCCGATAAGTTGACTGAAATATTCAGTCTTTCTAAACAAAAGAACAACAGCAAACAAACGCAGAATAAAGCAGTAATAATACACTGTCTTGAAGGAAACTCAATAAAATATTACAATAAAAGCAGCTGTTTACTAAGAGTTGAAACCACTATCAACAAACCGGACTTGCCCGGGTTAAAGCTCAAGAACCAGCCATCAACCTGATGGCATATTTTTGGTACGGACTTGGATGTAACAGCCGCTATATTGAAACCATTTCGAATATTGACATCTCATTTTTAAAAGAAGATATTCTTAGAAAATATCAAGACCCGCTTATAAACCAAAAAGGGGCAAGAATTGTTGCACCAGATTTAAGAAATGAGCATCAAGTGGAATTTCTTCAAGTATTATTGAGTTCGGTTAATCGCTCATTTGGTTTTAAAAACAAAGATCTGAAGCAAATATTAGGGAAAAACTAGAAAAATAGCCTACGAATTGCGGAAATTACGTGTGTGCGCGGTGCAGTTGAAAAGATTAAATCATCTTATTATTACAGACTTACAAAAGAAGGCTATATTTGGATTTTTTACTCATTTTTCAATTCTAGACATCTATTAAAACCCTTGGTGTCTGATAGTTATAGGGAAGAAGGCTTTTTAACTCCAGACCAACCATCAATTATTGAAGGGGCTTACTCAGATATAAACAAGGCGCTTTCTTTGATTATGTCTGAATTTAAGTTAGTTTCGTAAACAGAAAAAAACGTGAATTTTATTTGTGTTTTTGAAAAGTTAAAACATAGCATCTACACGGCTGAAATAGAAATACCAGATACACTTATCTCAAACTATGGAAGACATTTTAAGGTTCTCACAAGAAATGGCAGGAACAGCCGATATTATTACAGATGATGTAAGACTTTTAGAAAGATTTTTAAACCCAATAAAATCAATATGGAAAAAGAATGTAGAATAAATCCACCCTTCACAGCCAAGCACATTCCGATGAAAAATTGGAAAGAGCTTATCTGCTCCACCCTATCAGCATGATGAGAATCAATAACGCCCAGATTACCAACAAGCCATATAACTCATGGCGGGTTTGTTCGTAAATATTTAAGATTATGGCATGGAAATTACTATATTCGTAGCAAAAAGATTATAGCAGAAGAATTCGCCTCATAATCATATGCTCACACGTTGTATGCAAGCAAAAGAAATAGTGTACACAATAAACAAGAATCGTGAAAACTGAAATACAGAATTTGTTTAATCAATATTATTCACCGCTCTGTAATTATGCTACAAAAATAATTTCAGATAGCACAATCGCAGAAGATATTGTCCAGGATATATTTGTTCAGCTATGGGAAAATGAAAAATTGAACAATATTGAAAACACTGAACGGTTTTTGTTACGTGCCACAAAATATAAATGTATTGATTATTTAAGAACCAAACGAATTAATATTGAAATCTCATTAGAAAATTTGCCGGAAATAATTTACACAGAAGACAAGGATATAAACGAAGAAGATATAGAGCCTTTGCTTTATTATTACACCTCAAAATTACCACCAAAAACCAGAGAAGTCTTTTTATTAAGCCGGAAATCAGGGCTTACTTATAAGGAAATAGCAAATGACTTGAATATTTCTGTTAAAACCGTAGAAAATCAGATGAGCAGAGCTTTGCGAATAATGAGAGAATTATTGAAAGACAACGAACTTTTGATTTTCATATTGGGATTAAACTTTTTCAAATAATTATTGCAAAACTTTTGAATCATCATCTAATTTAATAACAAAGCCTCTGTCGCACGAAAAATTAGTATTCTTATCAAAACCTTCAACAATACCTTCTACTTTAAAAACCAAACCGCCTTTTCCTTCCAATTTATCAAAAACTACGGTTTTAATAAGAGTATCAACGCTTACCATAATAGAATACTTGTCTTTTTTTTCATCGATTAACCAGAACTCTGACGTTTCTTTGTTAATATTGTTTGCATCAAGTATTCCTTTTAATTTTATGGTTTTACCTTCACACTTTGCTTTTTTACCACATTTGGTTTTGGCATTTTCAGATTTTAAGAATGTTTTAATCCCGAAATATTCAGTTGACGTTAAGTCTAAATCTTTTTTACAACCGAATAACACTAAAACTGTCAACAAAATAACTAAACTCTTACTTTTCATTTCCTAATATTTAAAAATACAAATTTATTACATTTCAAATATATGTCGTGAAATATCTCAGTAACCCCTATTCGGCTATAAAAAATATTTTTTAATTTGGAATGGGGGTGTTCGCATTTTTCTTCGACATATATACAAAACCATCAATTTATTATTTATGGAGGATATTTATAACATATTATTAAAGCATTTCTTGAATGAGGCTTCTGAAAAAGAAGAAAATGAAATTGCGAAATTCAAAAAAACCAATAGCGAAGAATACAGTATCTTATCGCAACTTTGGAAAAGAAACGATGTTAAAGTAACTGATTTTGATTCAATCAAAGCGTGGAAGCAAGTACAATTAAAAGTTAATGCAAACAAAACAAAGGTAATACCTATTTATACAAAACTAATGCGAATTGCAGCAGTTGCGGCCATTTTAATTGTAGGAATGTTCTCTATTTATTATTTATCAGAAACAAATATCAATCAAAATCGAATAGAAATCACCTCTACTGAAAGAGGTAAAGAAATTTTATTGGCAGATGGTTCTAAGGTGTGGTTAAATAAAAATGCGGTTTTAACTTACCCTGATAAATTTGATAAAAACACTAGAAATGTTGAATTATCAGGTGAAGCGTTTTTTGAGATAGCAAAAAATCCAAATAAACCGTTCATTGTAAATATGCCAAATGCCACTGTAACAGTTGTAGGAACTTCATTTAATATTAATTCCAAAGAAAATGAAACAGAAATAGTAGTTGTAACAGGAATAGTAAAAGTAAGTGATACCGATAATTCTAAAAGCAAACTAATCACTGTTGGGTATTCGGCAAAAGTCAGCGATAATATTATCGAAAAATATAAGACATTAAGCCCAAACTATTTAGCATGGAAAACTGGTGAATTTGTTTTTAAAGATACACCCTTAAACCAAGTTGTGAAAGACTTAAATTCATACTACAAATCTCAAATAAACCTTAATAATGACGAAATGGAGTGTTTGCTTACTGCAACTTTTATAAAGGCAAATCTGGAAGATATCGTAGATGTGTTAAAACTCACTTGTGATATAGAAATAATTAAAAACGACAATAATTATATAATAATTAAATAATGAAGAAATCGAGCATAGTAATATTACTGCTATTGAGTGTTTTATATAGTTATAGTCAAAACAATAATTTAGATACAAAAATCTCTATTCGATTTGATGACATAGCAATAGTAGATGCATTTGTGCAGATAGAAAAGAAAGCCAATATCTCATTTGCGTACAATAGTAATTTGAAAGAGCTAAAACAAAAAATCACAAAGGAATATAGTAATAAGCCTATTAATTATATATTAGATGATATTCTTAAAAATACCAGCTTAGAATATAAATTGATTGGAAATAAAATTACTATTTATAAAAACCCGAAAAAAAGCAGTATTACTGTTTCGGGTTATGTTTTCGATGCTAATAATGGAGAGGTGCTTATTGGCTGTTCAATTTACGATCCTGTAAATAAAATAGGAGTAACTTCAAATGTTTATGGATTTTTTAGCCTCACCGTACCAAATGATAGCAGTAATTCCATTGTCTTCTCTTTTATTGGATACGAAAGCCAGAAAATAGATTTATCAGTATTACAAAACAAACAAAATATAAGGTTAGTACCTGCACAAAATGAATTAGCAGAAGTAGTAATTTCAGGTTCTCACACCAACGATAAAGTTATCTCGAACAAAATGAGTATGATAAAATTAAACACAAAAGAGATAAATAGTATTCCGGCAATAGGCGGAGAGGTCGATGTATTGAAAGCAATAACATTATTGCCGGGTGTTAAACAAGGTGTTGATGGTTCATCTGGTTTTTATGTTCGTGGTGGTGGTCCTGACCAGAACCTTATTTTACTTGATGGAGTACCCCTCTACAATCCGTATCATTTATGGGGATTTTTATCAACATTTAATTCCGATGCAATAAATAACATTGAGATAACAAAAGGAGCTTTCCCGGCAAGATATGGTGGCAGATTATCATCGGTATTGGATATTACCACCAAGGACGGGAATAATCAAAAATGGCAAAAAGATATTACAATTGGTTTATTGTCGGCAAAAGCATCTGTTAGCGGTCCATTGATTAAAGATAAAAGTTCAATAATGATTTCGGCAAGAAGAACTTATGCCGATTTAATTGTTGTCCCAATATTAATGATGCAAAATTCTTATAAAGATGCTAAAACAAAACAAGGTTATAATTTTACCGATTTTAATTTAAAATATAATTATAAATTAACGGAAAATAACAAATTATTTGTGAGTGGATTTTATAGCAAAGACAAATACTATTACGAGAACAAAGTGGAAGATAAATACGAAGAAGCTACAACAAGTGAAAACACTCAAGAAAATCAAGGTTGGGGAAATATCGTAGGTTCAGTAAGATGGAATCATATTTTCGGAAAAAAACTGTTTTTAAATACAACAACATATTATTCTTCGTATAATTATTATACAAATAGCTCTTATAATTCAACGAGCACCAACACGGATTTTATGCCCAATCAAAAAAACAGTATCGAATTTGCATCGAGAATTGATGATATTTCGATAAAACAAGATTATGATTATTACCCTAACCATAATCATAAAATAAAATTTGGTATTGGTGGCATTTATCACACTTTTAATCCGAATGTTACCGCTTATTATTCTGGAACAGAAAAACAAACAATTGATAATACAATAGGAAATGGAAAGATACGTGCAACAGAATTCTCATTCTATGCAGAGGACGATTTTAATCTAAATTCTTTCATAGGAATTAATGCAGGACTTCACGCATCAGGCTTTATTGTTCAAAACACAAAATACATTTCTTTACAACCCCGATTAAGCACACGCTTTTTGATTAACGAAAACTTGTCTTTTAAACTAGGGTACGCAAAAATGACACAATATGTCCATTTACTCACAAGTTCGGGACTTACCCAATCGTCGGATTTATGGATACCCAGTACCGATAGTATAAAACCGGAACAGGCTCATCAATTTTCTATAGGCTCTGCATTCACTGTAGCGAAACAGTTTCAAGTTGAAATAGATGCTTATTATAAAACAATGTACAATTTGATTGAATACAGAGATGGAGCCAGTTTTTTAACATCAGGTGATTGGGAGAAAAAAACATCATCCGGTAAAGGTTATTCCTATGGGGTTGAGTTTTTTATAAAGAAAACTGCGGGCAAACTAACCGGCTGGTTCGGTTATACACTTTCGTGGACAAATAGACAGTTTGACGAAATTAATTTTGGTGAAGAATACCCTTATAAATATGATAGAAGGCACGATATATCGTTGGTAGGAATGTATAAGTTTAATAAAAAATGGGCATTAAACGGCTCTTGGGTATTTTATACAGGTAATGCAATTAGCTTGCCTACCTCTACATATCCCGAGCCCGGATATGATGGTCAGTTTCACTCTTGGTCCAGTTTCCCGACACCATATTCAACAGAAGGATCTGATATTTCTTCATCAGGAATAATTGAAAGTTATACCAGACGAAACAACTATCGCTTACCAGCATATCACAGACTAGATGTTTCAGCAACACGTACATTTCAAAAAGAAAAAAGCAAACATGAGCTTAGTTTTGGACTAACAAATTTATATAACAGAATGAATCCCTCATTCTATTATATCTCACACGAAAAAGACATAGATACAGGTGCATCCAAAAGAGTATTTTATACTATTACTTTATTTCCTTTGATGCCAACTATTAGTTATAAAGTTTCATTTTAAGAAATATATATTATGAGAAAAATTAGCAAACATATATTATTAGCAATTGCTCTTTGGGGGATGCTAACATCTTGCGAAAAGGAATTTGATTTGAAAGTTAAAGATACCGAAAATAAGATTGTAATAAATTCAATTTTTAATACTACAGAGCCTATTTGTGCAGAGATAGTAAAGAGTTCGCCTGCCATGGGAGTAATAGAAATAAATGAGTTGAAGAATGCTTCGGTATCTCTGTATAAAAACGATGTTTTTGTAGAAAACTTGGTTTATCAAAAAACATTATCAGATTTTATTGGTAAATTTATCTCAACCACAACCGCTGTTGTAGGTGAAAAATACACTATTAAAGTAAACGACCCTGTTTTAAAAGAAGCAGAAGCAAAATCTTCTTCGCCCGTAAAAACAGTTATTGATTCAGAAACAGTAAATCGTATCCAGTGGGGCGAAGATAACAACACCTCAATACGCTTTCATTTCTCGTTTATTTTGAAAGATATTGATGACCCGGATTATTATTATATGACTATGTATTTACCCGTGCTTTACGTGAATCCAACCACTAAGGATACTTCTTTCCATGCCTATCAATATGCGGAAATTTTAACAGGTAATTTGATAGAAAGTCAGTTATACTTAAAAAACGGTTTGTTATTTACGGATGCCATTTTCAATAATACGAATTACGAAATTTCAGGAACTGCAACAACATATAACCATCCTTTTGGAGATTTTGATAGAACAGATGAAGAAAACCTCATTTTGGATACTACACATCTGTATATAAGCTTACACCATTTATCACCTGAACTTTATAATTTTCATTCAAGCTACGCGACAAAACTGGACAACGAAAATGATATTTACTCCGAACCAACTCCTGTATTTAGCAATATTAAAAATGGATTAGGAATATTTGGAGGAGAAAATGTAACTGTAAAAAAAATTGCCGTTAAATATTGAACGAATGCCAGTATACAACAAAGTATAAAAATATTAGCCGAGACAGTAGTAAATTCAAGCATTATAGCCCGCATCAACTTCATTGTGAATTGAAAGATTTGAGTTCCGCAATCTGCTACTATTCATATACTCACCATTGTGCCACAGACAGTATTAAGAATTAAATTCAAAAATGTATTTAAAAAATATAAAGGAATTGGCTAAGTACATGACAAAAATTCAAAGATATTAAATTTTGAGATATAACTTGCATTAAGAAAGCACTTTGTAATATAGTCGAACCCTGTCTTGAAAATTGTTTTGGCTTTTCTTACATGCTTTTTGATAGTGATTTGTTTAATATTTTGAGGTATGTAGATTCCAACCTTGTAAGCCCAAACAAAAGCAACCATAATCAATAGGATGAGTTTTCCAATTCTTTTCGTGTTGGAGTGATGAGTTTGCTCTAAAACAAAGCCGTTTGATTTTATGGCCATAAAAGTCATTTCTATTTGATATCGCTGCTTGTTATAATAATTCGCTTTCTCTGGTTTGGTGAACGATACCAGAATTAGGTATTCTCTTTTGTTCAACATGCTTCCGGATAAATAACATAGTTGCCCATTTACTTTTACAATGTTGGGGTAATAAATTGAAAATCAGTTTTGCTATTAAATCAGCATCTGGTGTAAAACCGGCAATAAATCGTTGAATACGGCGCAATGAAGAACTTTCTTCTGCTTGTGTATCAAAGGCTCTTGCCAGATTCGCAAAACTTACTGTCCTTACTTTCGTTAAAGCGATTACAAACAGTGAAATGAATTTTACTCATGCTAAATTCAGTTTACCTTTAAAATGGGTTTCTAAAACTGAAACTAAATTATTATCTTTACAGCTTACATTGACATTCTTCATCTGATAAATACTTGGTAAATATTCGTCTAAGATACTGACTACCATTGTTTTACCCTAATTTTTTAACATTTATTTTGCTGATTTCCAGTAATTTAAATTTTTGTCATGTGCTAAAGTATTCTTGTAGAAAAAAGAAATGTATCAGGGAACATTAGAAAATATTGTTAAAGAAAAAATAAGTAGTGAGAAAGCAATTATAATTGTTGGAGCCAGACAAATATGAAAGACTATCCATTAATAAAAAAAATACATTGACAGGAAAAATCATTAGGAAAAAATACGGGGAATATGCGATCTTTTTCAACATACCTGTGAATTAAAAAATGCCATATATATTTATTAAAAATAATTTACACCCTTTTTACACCTTTTCAATTTTTGATAACTTAATTAATCTCTCTATTTTTAAAAACAGAAAAACAATACTTAAGATGCAGGAACTTAATCAAAACATAAACCTTACAAACCCTAATGTTTTTAGAATTGACAAAATCAGGAAATCAGATAAAAATCTGATCGATGTTTTTGTGGATTATCACTATTTCATGCAATAGCATACAGTAAAGCTATACCATATTACGGAGGAGAATTTATTAACCAATCAGAATTATCGAATATTATTAACCCATTGTATAATATAAGATATAACATATTAAGTATTAGTGTTATAAACAAAACAACAATATGATTATAACAATATTAGTATTAGGAATTTTATTCGGAGCGATTTTGCAATATGCAAGTCTGAATAAATTTAATGTAATTAGTGGATTAGCACTGCGCGAAAATTTTGCAGTCCCCAAAGCCATTGCTTTGTCAATAGGCATAGGAGTAATTCTATTAAGTATAGAAATAGCTCTCGGAATGGCATCTTACCACGTAAAGCCTTTTGTTTTGGGAGGTTTATTAATAGGTGGTTTGCTTTTTGGTGCAGGAATGGCTCTTTTAGGCTATTGCCCGGGAACTTTGGCTATTTCATTAGGCGAAGGCTCCACTGATGCTCTTTGGGGTATTATAGGAGGATTATTTGGCGGACTATTTTACACCATTATTCTACCTTTTATCAAGCCTATTCTTGGGCCAAATATTGGAGCAATCTCTCTTAATTCAATACTCGGCACGAATACCCTATTCTTTATTATTACAATAGCTATTGGTGGTTTATTTTCATTCGCAGCATTTTTCCTTCACAAAAAAGACAAAAACCAAGATAAAAAATGGATTCTTTCAGGAATTGCCCTAGCTATATTAAACCTAATCGTATTTTCATCAGCGGTAACTAATCGACCTATTGGAGCTTCAACAACATTCCCTTATGTAGCCGATTTACTTACAGGCTTTACTGACAATGACTACTTTAATGCAATAAAAACACCCGGAAATTGGGAATTAATATTTTTAGCTGGCGCATTTCTATCTGGAGTAATAATATCAATTATAAGAAAAGATTTTAAGATAATCCTAATTCATGACAATTGGCGAAAATATAAAGGCGATTCAAAAATAAATAGAGTATTATGGTCATTCTTGGGTGGGTTCATTTTACTTTTTGGTGCGAGAATGGCTGGAGGATGCACTAGTGGACACATATTATCTGGAGGAATGCAATTTGCATTTAGCAGTTTGTTTTTCAGCGTTTTTGTCTTTGCAGGACTACTAATAACAGGAAAACTATTTTATAAAAATTAAATACAAAAAAATATGAAAGCTTACAGAATATTTGAATGGAAGCAGCCAGCAAAAATAGTTGACATACCTGTGCCAGAACCGGAAGCAGGACAAGTACGATTAAAAGTTGCAGGTAATGGTATTTGTGCATCCGACCTACACTTAATGCACGAATGGGAAAAGAGCCCTTCGCATATAAAAATAGAATTACCTATGACTATCGGTCACGAAGTAGGGGGCTGGGTTGATAAACTAGGTCCTGGAGTAAGTGGTTTAGAAATAGGACAAGCAGTAATTGTAACCATTGCAGGTTGTGGTCATTGTCGCTATTGTGCCATGGGAATGAATCAGTACTGCTTGAATAAAGGCAAGCAAGTTGGAATGGGTTTAGATGGTGGTATTGCCAATTATGTTAACGCACCTGTTGGAGCTGTTGTTCCTGTAAACAGTATTCACCCTGCCGATGCAGCACCTTTTACCGATGCCGGATTAAGCTCCTATCATGCCGTAAAACGCGTAGCGCATTTGCTTACTGGCGGAACAACGGTAGCCGTTATAGGCGTAGGAGGTTTAGGGCATTTGGCTGTACAAGAGCTAAAAGCAATTACCCCGGCGAAGGTTATTGCTTATGATTTAAGCGATGCTTCATTAGAGTTAGCAAAACAATCAGGTGCCGATATTTGTCTAAAATCCACCGACGAGAATATGGAAAAATTGAGTGCCGAAGTGGTGCTCGATTTTGTTGGAGCAGGTGCTACCATAGCCCAAGCCGCCAAAATGATACGCCCATTAGGACATATTGTTGCTGTTGGTAGAGGTGGTGGTTTTTTTGAATTTAAACATAATGCAATGCCCTATGGCGCAATGATAAGTACCACTTTTGGTGGAACAAAAGCCGAATTGATAGAGCTAATTGGCCTAGCAGAAGCGGGTTATATCAAGCCTCACATTACTAAATTCAATATCGATGAAGTTGATAAAGCATACGAAATGCTTGCCAAAGGAGAAATTCAAGGACGTGGAGTAATAATACCTTAAAACAATTAAAATTATGGGTGATAAATTAAAACGTAGAGATTTTTTAAAAGTAGGATTAGCAGCAGGAGCAGCATCAATTCTACCGGGAACTCTTTCAGCAAATAGCATTGATAAAAACAAGGAAGCCGCTTTTGCTGTAAAAAGCAAAAAGAACGACAAAAAATTTAAAGTAAACGATTTTCGTTGTCGTCCGCCATTAGAAGCATTTTGGGGATTATATAAAATGCGATTGGGGTATATTGCACAACGCCCAAATTTCTTAGGAAATCCTGCCACTCACGGTATCGTACCTGAAGCTATTAAACAATACGAGTCAAGCAATGCTATTGATTTGTGGTGGAAAGAAATTGACGATGCAGGCATTGAAGCTGTTGTTGTAGCTGGTCGTTATATGATGGGACAACCGGAAAATATGACTTATAAAGAGTTACTTGAATATGAAGATAAGTATAAAGATCGGTTTTATGGCATTGCCCCTGTTAGTTTAGATCAAGCTATTCCAAAAGCCGTTGAAGAATTAGAAATAGCTCTAAAAAGTGGAATGCGTGGAGCAACAATAGAGCCTGGGTACAGAATTGCAGGTGGTCCAACAACAATGGACGATTTCTCTTTATATCCACTTTACGAGGCTATTCAAGACAGTGGTAAAATCTTACAAGTTCAAACTGGTGCTTTTGCTAATCCGAATAATTGGCACGATCCTAACGAAATTTGGAGATTAGACAGCGTAATGAAACAATTTCCTAAATTAAGACTAGTGGTAGGTCATGCAGGATATCCAAGTATTACTGAGATGTTGGCTCTTGCTTTAAAATGGCCTTCGGTTACTATTAGTTCCGATGTTTATACATTTTGGCCTGGCGGACAACTCTATCAGCAAAATATAGAAATGCTACAAGACCAATTTGTTTATGGCTCGGCTTATCCGTTTGGTAATTTTAAAGAAACATTAGAGCAAACATTGGCTCTTCCTCTATCCGACCAAGCGATGGAAAAATATCTTTATACAAACTCAAGAAGACTATTAGGACTTGAAAATTAAAATAATAACCAATTTAAAAAATTAAAACTATGAGCAAAGAAAAAATTGTAGAAGAACAAGGCTTTGAACAAGCTATGATAGGAGCTGTGGGAAACACATCTTTTATGCAACTATCAAACAACGACCGGGTAATCGCTGCTCAAAAATTTGGCGGTGTACGAGAAGATACCGGCGAAGTAGAAATTAGCTTTTATGGAATGTGTGCTTTTAGAATCACATCACCAAAAGGGATTTCAATGGTAATTGACCCTTGGCGTAATGCACCCGGATTTGGCGGATATTGGTTTTTAATCGATTTTCCTGAAACCACTTGCGATATTGGATTAAGCACTCATGCTCACGGCGACCACGATGCGCTTCATCGTTTAGATGCAGGAATGTTGCTCGATCGTATGGGTGGCGTTTTCCAGTTAGGCGATGTGAAAATCACAGGTATTTTGGATAAGCATATGTGCGAACCTCAAAACGATTTATACACATCTAAAATGATGATGGAATTATTTGGTAAAAAAACATGTCCACCAAACGAGCATATGGAATGGGACAACACTATGTTTTTGATTGAGATTGGCGGATTACGTATTTTACACTGGGGTGATAACCGTCAGAACCCACCGGAAGATGTTTGGGATATGATGAAAGATATTGATATTGCACTGCTTCCTGTAAGTGATGACGGTCATATTCTTACA
>Ga0256913_10001422_pt1 | contig 12282 bp, 6 predicted proteins | sample Axial_MatmetaG_FD_185970 | JGI IMG/M metagenome (GOLD analysis project Ga0256913, IMG submission 185970) | Deep-sea worm associated microbial mat communities from Axial Seamount, Juan de Fuca Ridge, Pacific Ocean - Axial_Mat | ecosystem: Environmental > Aquatic > Marine > Oceanic > Microbial...
CCCCATCCAAGCCCCAGGCGAACTCCCCCCGGTCCCGCGTAAAACGCGCGCCGTTTGCGCCGTGAAACACCGCTTCTTCTTAAACTACTGCACTTTCGGATATGAAATGCCTTTCTGGACCTGGCGCGAATGGGAGCGCTGTATCGACTGGATGGCCCTCAACGGAATCAACATGCCGCTCGCTATGACGGGTACGGAAAAGATCCTTATGGAGGTGTGGAAAGAGCAGGGGTTCGAAAAAAAACAGATCTTGAAGTTTTTCACCGACCCAGTCCATCTCCCTTGGTACCACATGAACAATTTCGCCCGATGGGGCGGGCCGTGTCCGGAAAACTATGTCGAACGCGGATACGAACTCCAGAAAAAAATCGTCGTGCGGGAACGGATGCTGGGAATGACTCCGGTCCTGCCGGCTTTCAATGGAAGGGTTCCGGTGGAACTCAAAGAACGCTATCCAGACAAAAAAATCACCGTCCTGGGCAAGGGATGGGGATGGTTCAAAAAAACTTGCTACACCTATTTCCTGGATCCATACGACCCTCTTTTCGAAAAACTCCAAAAATCGTTTATCCAACATGCGGAAAAACTCTACGGAACAAGCCATTTCTACGGCCTCGACCCTTTCAACGAGATAACGCCGCCAAGTTGGGAGCCCGCATACCTCGCCAAAACATCGAAAAGGATATACGAAACATTGTCGGCCGCCGACAAGGACGCCGTATGGGTCCAGATGGGATGGCTCTTCTATTATAACAAAAAATGGACCAACGAACGGATAAAGGCGCTCCTCACTGCCGTCCCAAGGGGCAAGTTGGTGATGCTCGACTATTACTGCGAAAAACAGGAGGTGTGGAAACTCACCGACGCGTTTTTCAACGTTCCGTTCATATGGTGCTATCTCGGCAATTTCGGAGGGAAGGAATGCATGGCCGGCCCCCTTCCTCTGATAAAGGAGAAAGTGGACGCCGTCATCAAAGCCAGAGGCGGCAAAAACCTTTGGGGAATAGGCTCCACCTTGGAGGGGTTCGGCGTCAATATGGTGACTTACGAGTTCCTTCTCGACCTGCCGTGGAGCGATATGCCCTCCAATGTGGGCGAATGGATGGACGATTACGCGGAAACCAGGGCGGGCGGATCCGATCCAGCGGTCATCAAAGCGTGGAAAATACTTCTCGAACAGGTCTACAACCGCAAAAACAATCCCTATTCCGGGGGAACCGTGGCGCATACCAGACCCAGATTCGAGGGCGCGAAAGGCTATTTTGTCGTCCTAGACCGCAGTTTCACCACAAAACCGCTTTGGGACGCTTGGGCGGCGATGATGAAGGCCGCTCCGGAAACCGTCAAGCGGGATTCTTTCCGTTATGATTTGGTGAACGTAATCAGGCAATATCTCGGAGATGTGTCGGCAAACGTACGGGTTAAAATGCGCGAGGCCTATCTCACGGGAAACAAGGCGGAATTCGACAAATACGCCAAGATTTTCCTGGATCTTATCAAGGATCAGGAGGAAATCGTCCGCTCGAGATCGGAGTTCCTCATGGGCAAATGGATCTCCGAGGCGAGGAAAATCGGCGGAAACGACGCGGAGAAAAACGCGATGGAACGTGGAATAAGGGCGCTTTTCTCCACATGGGACGAAAAGAACAGCTTCCTGACGGATTACGCAAACCGAGATTGGGACGGACTCACAAGAGACTACTATCTCAAACGCTGGCAGGCTTTCGTGGAGGATGTGGGAAAAGCGATGGATGGCGGTGGCGCGTTCGACCAAAGGGCTTTCGACGCGGAATGCGCCAATTTGGAATGGTCCTTCGTGACGGACAACCGGAGCGAATACGCCTCCAAGCCAGTGGGCGATTCCTGGAAAATCGCACGTCGCCTTTTCGCCAAATACGACAAATTGAACCTGCATTCCATCAAATCCGTCGTGGCGAAACGTAAAGTGGGATCTTGGACAAGCGAGACGGTGACGAAGGAATTCACGAAACGCGTTTGGGACGTTTCTAAATATGTCCGGAAAAAGGGACTTTACGTCGTTACGTTTATCTATCGGAGAGGACGGCACGCGTTGTCGATGAGAAACGTCCGCCTGACGCGGGACGGAGCGCCCGTGGCGAAGGATGATCACGCCGGTCAAACCGGCAATTTCAATAGGAGAAACATTTACAGATTACGCGTCGACGATTGTCCGAAGGACGCCAAGTTCTCCCTGGAGGCGGAGATAATGACCACTGGGAAAGGCGACGTCAATTCGTTCGGAGATATCTTGATAGAGGTGTTCGATTTCAAAAAGAAAGAGAGCGAGTGACGCGTGAAACGCGTTTATGATACGAATGTGATTAGATGACCATTCCCGCCGATGAAGGCGGAGGTCGAACATGAAAAAAGGAGCTTTGCGATGAAAAAATTTCACAAATGTTTGACGGTGTTCCTAGGCGCGTGCGCGGTGCTGGCCGTATCGACGGGGGCTTTTTCCGCCGATGCGAAAGCGCCCGCCGAGCAGGTACGGAAACTGATAGGGAGGATCCTCCCAGAACAAGCCGCCAATTTCAAACTGGAACCTATCCCCGCGGCCGACGGGAAAGACGTGTACGAACTGGAATCGAAAGACGGGAAAATCGTCATCCGCGGCAACAATGCCAACGCCATGGCCAGAGCCCTCGGCGTATACCTACGGCGGTACGCCAAAGTCTCCGTATCCTGGAGCGCCGACAATCCCGTCCAAGCCCCCGCCAAGCTCCCACCAGTACCCCAAAAAACCCGCGCCGTTTGCGACGTGAAATACCGCTTCTTCTTCAACTACTGCACTTTCGGATACACGATGCCCTTCTGGTCCTGGCGCGAATGGGAGCGCTGCATCGACTGGATGGCACTCAACGGAATCAACATGCCGCTCGCCATCACCGGATCGGAAAAAATATTGATGGAGGTGTGGAAGGAACAAGGCTTCACTAAAGACCAGATACTGGGCTTCTTCACGGACGCGGCCCATCTCCCCTGGTATCACATGAACACCATCTCCAGGTGGGGAGGACCATGCCCGGAGTCATACGTCGAATACGGATACAAACTACAAAAGAAAATACTGGCGAGGGAGCGCTCGCTAGGAATGACACCTATCCTGCAGGCCTTCAACGGCAGAGTCCCCGTAGAGTTGAAAACGCAGTTCCCAAACAAGAAAATCACCGTTCTGGGAAAAGGCTGGGGAATGTTCAAAGAACCGTATTATACATACTTCCTGGACCCGTACGACCCGCTCTTCGCGAAACTCCAAAAATCGTTCATAGAACATGCTAAACAGCTGTACGGCACCGACCATCTCTACGGCGTCGACCCCTTCAACGAAATCACGCCTCCCAGTTGGGAACCATCCTATCTCGCGAAAACAGCGAAAAGAATATACGAGACGATGGCCGCGGCAGACAAAGACGCCGTCTGGATTCAAATGGGATGGCTCTTCTATTTCGACAAGCACTGGACTAACGAGCGGATAAAGGCCCTCCTGGCCGCCGTGCCTAAAGGCAAACTCATAATGCTTGACTATTATTGCGAATCACGCGAACTCTGGAAAACCACCGAGGCATTCTTCGACACTCCATTCATATGGTGCTATCTCGGTGGCTTCGGAGGCAAGGAGTGCCTGGCGGGACCACTGCCGACCATCAAAGAGAGATTCAACGCCGTCCTCAAAGCCCGCGGCGGGAAAAACCTGTGGGGAATCGGATCCACCCTCGAGGGCTTCGGCGTGAATATCATGACATACGAATTCCTCTTCGATATGCCTTGGAGCGACCGACCGGAAAACCTCGACAAATGGATCGTCGATTACGCCGAATCCAGGGCGGGAAGCGCCGACCAACCCGTCATCGACGCATGGAAACTGCTTCTCAGAAAAGTCTACAACCGAAACAGCAGCGGATACTCCGGAGGCGGCATCATACATATCAGACCCAGATTCGAGGGCGCCTGCGGGTTCGTGGTGACGGGTCGCAATTTCAGGCCGAAAGACCTGATGGACGTCTGGAGCCTGATGATGAAAGCCTCCCCCGAAACTCTCAAGCGAGACTCCTTCCAATACGATCTGGTCAACGTGATAAGACAATATCTCGGCGACGTGTCCGCCAATGTCAGAACGAAGATGCGAGAAGCCTATCTCACTCAAAACAAGGCCGAATTCGACCAATACGCCGCCATCTTCCTGGAATTGCTCAAGGATCAGGAGGAACTCGTGCGCTCGAGACCGGAATTCCTCATGGGAAAATGGATCGCCGACGCCAGAGCCATCGGAAAGGACGACGCCGAAAAAGAAAAACTCGAATGGAGCGTGAGAAACATCCTGACGACTTGGGGCGGAAGGGCATGCCCCCTCCTCGAATACGCAAACCGCGACTGGGACGGACTCACAAGAGACTACTATCTCAAGCGATGGGAGATGTTCGTCAAAGAGGTGGACGACTGCCTCGCTTCGGGAAAACCTTTCGACCAAAACATTTTCGATGGAAAGGCCGCCGACTTCGAATGGAATTTCGTCAACAAAAACAGAAACAAATACCAAAGCGCCCCCACGGGCGATTCCTGGACGATAGCAAAAAAACTGTTCGAGAAATATTCGACACTGAAACCACACGACATACAGGCGAAGGCCGCGAAAGCTAAAATCGCCTCGTGGAACGACAAGAATATCACGACGCAGTTTAAAAAATATTCCTGGGACATATCGAAATACATCAACAAAAAAGGCCTCTGCCTGATTACGTTCGACTACAAGCGCGGCATGCACGCGCTGGAAATGAGAAACGCCGTTCTGAAACGCAACGGCGTCGTGATCGGAGAGGACAAACATTCCGGTTGGACGGGAAACGACGACAGGAACAATGTCTTCAAATTCACAATCGACGAACTCGTGCCCGCCGCCAAATACGTCCTGGAGGCGGAAATGCGCGGCGCCGAGGGTAAAGGCGTGAAGTCGTTCGGCGATATCACGTTGGAGATATTTTCGATCGGACAGTGACGCGGGGGCGGCTGGCGGAAAGGGATAGGACGGAGGGTGGCGCCCTCCTCAGCCCTCCTTCACCGCTATGAACGACACGAAGTTCAATGCCTGGAACCAACGCCAGACGGTTTTGAAGCCGACGCGTTCGAGACGGCGGATATGCGCGTCGATCGTCTCCGGAACCAAAACGTTCTCCAGCGCCGCGCGCTTCTTGGCTATCTCCATCTCGCTGTAGCCGTTGGCGCGCTTGAACGAGTCGTGCAGCCTGGACGCCAGCGCGTCCTCCGCGGAATCGTCGAACACGACCTTCTCCGAAAGTATCAGCGCGCCGCCGGCCACCAATCCATCGAATACCCCCTCGATCAAATCCTGCCGGCGCTCGATGGGAACGAATTGGAGCGTGTAGTTCATCACCACCACGGAGGCGTTGGATATCTCCACATCCAACGCGTCGGAAAGAAGCGGACGGATAAACGACGCCCAAGATGGCGCGTCCTCCCTGGCGAGAGCGTCTCTTAAACGCTCGATCATCGCGGGGGAATTGTCGACCGACACTACCTCGAAATCCGCGATCCCAGCGGCGTGGACGGCGCCCGCCACCGAAAACGATGACGCCCCGCGGGAACATCCTAGATCGTAACACCGCGTCCCGGATTTGGCGAACTCCGCCGCCGCCATTCCCGTGCCCGTAACCAAATCTGCGTAGCCGGGCACGGAACGGCGGATCATATCGGGAAATACCGCCGCCACGGACGCGTCGAACGCGAAAACCGCGGCCCCATCGCCTCCGCATCCCGCGGAATCCGCGAAAAGCCTGTCTCTTCCGCTTTCAATCATGTCTTTTGCAATACCCTCAGGCGGATGTAATATAAGGCTTGCCGAAACAAGGCCGGAAAAATCCGGCGCGACAGCCGACAGGAAGTACTTTTATGTCTCGGGGCGTTTTTTCAACAATGGGACTCTTTATCGCGCTAGCCGCCCTTCTGGCGAGCGCCGCGACCGCGCGCGCCATAGACATATACCGCACCGATGGCAGAGTCTACAAAAACGTCTCCAACTACCTTAAAATCGACGACTATTTCACCTTCGACAAGGACGGAAAAAGCTATTCCATCCCGGAATGGGACGTCCGGAAGGTCGTGTCCAAAAACGGAAAAGTCATTTACGAGAAACTGGACCTCCAGGCGGAGAGGGTGCGACCTCCAGGCGCCTCGGACAACTCCCCATTCAGCTATAAATTCCTCCGGAACGGAGAGGAGGTGGGCGAGGGCCTGTGGGTCGCCGCGGGAGAGTTCAAAGTCACACGGGGAAGAATCCCCGACGGCACATACAAGGCGTATTACGACTCCGGCGAGCTGAGAAGAACTTTCTCCTTCCGAAACGGAGAGCTGAACGGACGCTGCGAGGCCTTCTTCCGATCGGGAAGACCCGAGCGCAAAGGCACATTCAAAAACGGAAGGGAGGAGGGGAAAAGCGAGCTCTACTATCCCGATGGAACCCTCAAAGGCGTCTCCATATATAAAAACGGACTGAAAAACGGACCAACGACACTCTACTACCCCTCGGAAAAGGTCAAGGCGAAACTCTTCTTCAAAAACGGCCAGCCGGACGGAAAGCAGGTCATGTACTACGAAAACGGAAACGTCGAGTCGGAAGTCATATACGTCGACGGGAAGAAAAACGGCCCCGTCAAATTCTACTACGAAAGCGGGAAACTGAAGATGGATGGAAAATTCGTGGACGACGAGCTCGATGGCGTCGTGACGACATACTACGAGTCGGGAAGGGTCAAAAAAAGGAAAACCTTCGTCCGGGGAAGGGTGTTGAAAAAATGACAGTAGCGAAACCTTTGGAAATCGCGGGAAGAAAATTCGCCAGCCGCCTCTTCCTGGGAACAGGAAAGTTCAGCGGGCCAGACGCCATGCGGAACGCCATCGAACGATCCAAAACGGAACTCGTCACGGTCGCGCTCCGAAGAGTCGAACCGGGCAAACCCACGGACAACATACTCTCGGCCATAAAAGACGGCGTCGTCGTGGCATTGAACACAAGCGGCGCGAGAACCGCGGAGGAAGCCGTCAGAGTCGCGGATTTCGCAGAGGCCGCGGGAACGAAATGGATTAAACTCGAAATCCATCCCGATCCGCACCACCTCCTCCCCGATCCCATCGAAACGCTAGCCGCCGCCGAAATCCTGGTGGAACGGGGATTCATCGTCCTCCCGTATATCAACGCCGACCCCGTCCTGGCGAAGCGCCTGGAGGAGGTGGGCGTACACGCCGTCATGCCCTTGGGCGCGCCAATCGGATCCAACCGAGGCATCGAAACCAAAGCCATGCTCGAGATAATAATCGCCAATTCCCTCGTCCCTGTCGTCGTCGACGCCGGACTCGGAACCCCGTCGCACGCCGCGCTGGCGATAGAAATGGGCGCCGACGCGGTTCTGGTCAATACCGCCATCGCCGCCGCCAAAAACCCCGGAATGATGGCGGAGGCCTTCGCCGACGCCGTGACCGCCGCCGAAAAAGCCGTGGCGGCGGGCCCCCCGCCGAAACGCGCGTCGGCTTCTCCGACATCCCCCCAGGAGATATTCTAAAATGAGGTTCAGCGAAAGAATACCGGAGTCGATGCGCAGGCAGTTCCAAGCCTACGAGAAAACTCTTTTCCTCTCTGAAACCATACTCGCTATGGGGGCGGCCCTCTCCGCCTTGGCCGCCTCTCTCCTCCTCTTCTTCGGAATCGACCGACTCTTCGACACGCCGAAATTGGCGCGACTCCTGATGCTGGCGGGGGGGCTGGCTCCCGCAGCCTTCCTGCTCGTCAGATGGACCAAGGCTTGGTTGATTCGACGCAAAGGCGCCAGGGAGCTGGCCGCGGAGATACAGGCGAAACACAAGGAGCTCGGAGACCGCCTCCTGGGCGCGGTCGAACTGGCGGAAACCGGAGCGGGCGACGCCGACATATCCGAGGAGCTCCTGGACGCCGCGATCGCGAGAATCGCGGAACGAACAGAGAAAATGGACTTCAAAAAAGACGTGGAATTCAAAAAATCCTCTCTCGCGGCTCTTGCGACCCTCGCGTTGGTGGCGGCGACATTGGTATTGATGACCGCGTTCCCAAACGCTTTCGGAAACGCCATCGCGCGATGGCTCAATCCGTTGAGATCACTGGCGAGATACACTTTTACCGTTATCGACGAGCCCTCCAACGATATCGTGGCGCCGAAAAACGAGCCGTTCGACGTCAAATGCGTGCTGAACCCGAAATCGAAATGGATCCCGGGAAACGTCAGGTATTCCCTCCCGGGCGCGGGAGAGGGAAAGGCGCCCGTCTCCGAAAACCGCGAGGCGACGATAAAATTCCAAGGACTGGGAGAGCGCTCCAAATTGACAATCAACGCGGGCGACGCCTCGGTATCCAAAAACGTGATCCCGCTGCGTAGACCATTCCCGAAAAACGCCGTCGCCACGATAACGCCCCCAAAATACACGGCGAGACCTCCGTTCTCCGCGAAAATAAAGGACGGAGCCGTCCTGGCGGTCGAAGGCTCGAAACTCGATATCGTCGTGGAAATGAACCGTGACCTCGAAACGGCATTCCTCTCCTCCCTGAAAACTGGAAACAAGGTGCAGGCGTTGAAGCCGAAACTAAATGGTGCCACGGTGCGATACCCCGCGGTAACCGTCCGAGGAAGCGTCACTCTCAGACTCGACTGCGAGGACCGATACGCGTTGAGACCCAAAAACCCATGCGATATACGGGTCGAGGCGGTCAAAGATTCCGAGCCATTCGTCGAAATACCATCGCTCGCGCCGTTCTCGGCGATGCTAAGGGACGAGGTCCTAATGGTGAATGTCAGAGCGGAGGACGATTACGGTATCGAAAAACTCGAGGGAACGTATAAAATCCAATCGCTGAACGGCGTCAAAACGCCGTTCTCGCCTAGAAAAAGGATAAAACTGAACGATGGCTCCAGAAAAACCTCCAAGCTCGACGGAGCGTTCGCGTTCTCTCCGGAGGCTCTGGGCATACCCGAAAAAGCCTTGGTCGTCATACAAGGAGTCGCCCAAGACTATTTCCCAGGTAGAAACGAAACGTTCTCCGCTCCAAAAGGAATATACGTCATCAGCCAGGAGGAACACGCCGAGCTCCTCTCCAGACGCCTCGAGGATCTGATGGCGGATCTCGAGGACATGGCCAGACGGGAGAAAAACTCCATGGCCAAAAACCGCTCCATCGAGAAACTCTCGGACGCGAAAATCGCGAAACAACAGACCACGGACAAAATAGACTCCCAACGGGACCTCGAAAACGCCGAAAGGCGGGAGGCGAAACGCCTCGCCGAGAAAATGGCGAGACTCATGAAGGAGGCCTTGCGCAATAAAAAAATTCCAAACAAAGCCCTCGCGCAATGGGCCAAGCTCCTCGACCAGTTGAACTCCATGGCGAACAACGAAATGCGCCAAATACCAAATAAACTCTCGCAGGCCTCGCGGTCCTCCTCGCCGAAAAACAGGCGCGGGGAGATGAAAAAAGCCATAGAGCAACAGAAAAAACTCCTCGAAAAACTGAAAAAGATGATTTCCAAAATGGACGACTCCCTGAAAAACCTGGCTCTGGAGAACTTCGTCAACCGTTTGAAAAAACTTGCGGCCACGGAACGGAATATCTCCGTGAACACCACAAAAATGCTTCAAAAAATCATAGGACTGCCACCCGATCAAATCCCGCAGGACGTCAAAAACAAATTCGAGGCTCAGAAAAAAGAACAGAAAAACGTCGGTGAGGAAGGGCGCGCCATACGCGACGAAATAGAGGCGTTCTTCGCCAGAACCAGAATAAAAAAATACAAAGACGTCTCGGACGATATGAAAAAAACCGGCCTGGATGCGAAACTCGATAAAACCAAAAAGGCGTTCGACGAAAACAAATCGGCCGCTACTATAAAACACACCGCGGAACTCGCGAAAAACTTCACCAAATGGGCGGATATGCTGGCCAAACAAGGAAACCAAAAAGCATCGGGGCAACAGGGACAGCAAGGAAAAATCGACATGGAGCTCCTTATGTCCCTACTGCGGATAATACAGGGCGAGCAAAACGTCAGAAAAAAAACGCGCTCTCTGGAGAAAAACAAAGCGGGTGACCCCGCGTACGCGGAAAACGCGAAACGCCTCGCCGCGAAACAACAGGAGTTGCGGACTCTCCTCGACAAGGCGAAAGCGCGCGCCGCCAAAACCTGCCCGAAGGCGGGACGCCTCCTACAAGCCGTCGGAGGAGCGATGGACGACGCGCGCAAACTCCTCTCCGTTCCCGACACGGGCAAGCAAACCGTCGCCGCGGAAACCGCGGTGATCGAACTCCTGGCGGGAGCCGCCCAAAAAGCCGGGAAAAGCGGGGGAAAAGGCTCGGGCTTCGGAGCCATGATGGCCCTCCTCAGAATGATGATGGGACAATCCTCCGGAGCCAGGCCGGGCGGAAGCATGGCGGGAGGATTCACCAATAGACGCAACATGGAATTCAAAACCCCGGATTACAACAGAGACGAGGGGGAAAAGAACGTCGAGGGAACATCGGGAACCTCCAGAAAACTCCCTCCGGAATACAAAAGCGCCATCGAGGCCTTCTTCAAAAAAGTGAAGACGGGAAACAAATGAGCGGCCACTATGGAAAACCGCGGAAACGATATCGCCGAAAAGGTCAAACGCGCCAACCGCGAGATCTATAACGGCAAATCACTTGAGGCCTACGACCGCAACGAAAGCATTTTCAATGAACGTAGACGCGCCGACTGCGAGGCGAAACTCGCGGATTTCGCGGAACGAGCCGGAAAAAACGCCTTCCTCGACGTCGGAACCGGAACCGGGAACCTCCTCAGGGTCGCGGCCCCCATCTTCGACGAATGCTTCGCCATGGATATAAGCGAGAATATGCTGGCCCGCGTCAAGGACAGGTTTCCAAAGGCGCGTTTCGCCGCCGCTGACGCCGACAACATCCCCTTCAAAAACGAGACGTTCAACGTGGTCGCCTGCTACGCCATGCTGCACCACCTGTATTCCCATGAAAGCCTATTCCGGGAATGCCACCGCGTCCTGAAACCGGGGGGAATCCTGTATACCGACCACGACCCCAACTATTTCCTCAACAGATTTTACCGCGTCGTGTACAAAATACGCTTCGCTGGAAAAAGCGGATTCGGATCCGACACCGAGGACCTGGCCGAATACCACAACGCGAAAACCGCGGGGCTAAACCCTTTGATCCTGAAAAAACAGCTGATCGACGCGGGATTCGCGGATGTCAAAATCTCCTACAGAATCACCGACAAACCGCATTGGGGCCCCATTATGTCCGCGACTGTCGCATGCCTCAAAACAGCCGCCGCCATCATCCCCTTGAAAAGCTTCTTCACCCATTTCTCCATCGCCGCCGTAAAACCATAGCCCCACAATACCGATAAAGGGTGAAAGGGGACAGGTTAATAGTGTTCAATATTTCCTCGGAGAGGGAAAAATCGTAGCGATGCCACGTTCTGGCGGTGGCGGGGAGATGTATAGCGGCTGGAAAAAGCATATTGGAGGGTCTTGGATGGAGAAGAAGGTCGGAAAAGTTCCTCAAGATACCCTGAACCGCCTGTTTCAGGCGTATCGGGACGTGTCTGGGCCTCCGCCGGATGGCGGTCGCTGATAAATGTCGTGGAATTACGAGTGGAGGCCGTCTATTCGGCCGTCCGTAGGCGCTTGAAGCAGTAGAGGGCGGCTCCGGTGTCGGACGCTCCGCGGCTGAGGCGCTTTTTCAGGACCTTTTCCCGGTCCCTGAAGAGCGCGGCGGTCTCCCGCACGAACTCCTTGGAGCCTATTATCCCGCCGTCGGTCCAGTGGCGGGTCCTTCGGAGGAACCGCAGGGGCATGCTCTCGCCGCGCTCGGCGGCGTCCGTCCGCTCCCTGATCTCATCGCTGGACGCCCCGGACTCGCTGGCTATCGTCCTGGCCAGCTCCCCCCGGAACATGGCGAAAACAGCCTCGGCGTCGAGCGTGGCTCCCTTTTCTCCGAGCGCGGAGCGCATATGGTGGACGAAGCACTCCTCGAAAGGATGCCTTCCGGAGCCGCTTTTCCATCCCCAGCAGCAGTGCCTGTAGTCGGCCGGGTCCGAGGCCAGGCCCGCCCGCACCGGGTTGAGCTCGACGTATTTCACCGCCGACCACAAGGCGTCCCGTCTGTCGAGTATGACGCTCTTGAATCGGTCGCCCCAAACGTGCCCCCTGCGGTTGTGGGCCCTGTTGTAA
>Ga0256913_10001423_pt1 | contig 12279 bp, 8 predicted proteins | sample Axial_MatmetaG_FD_185970 | JGI IMG/M metagenome (GOLD analysis project Ga0256913, IMG submission 185970) | Deep-sea worm associated microbial mat communities from Axial Seamount, Juan de Fuca Ridge, Pacific Ocean - Axial_Mat | ecosystem: Environmental > Aquatic > Marine > Oceanic > Microbial...
TCCAAACTCTCACCTTTTGCTTCAGCTTCAGCCTTCGCTTTGGCTTCCGCTTCTTTCTTCTTGGCTGCAAGTTCTTTCTTCACCCTTGCCGCCTCTTCGGCTTCCAGACGGCTGTCGATATAGCTTTGCGGAATATCCACATGCACCCAGAAGTCATTCTGGTCCTCATGCCAGCCGCCGCTGAGCATATCGTAGCGCCCACCGCTCAAAACAATGGACTTCTCCGGTTTGGTCGGACAGACCTCTTCACACAAACCGCAGAAGATACAGACCGAAAGATTGACCTCGGGGACGATATTCTGCTTTTTGAAAGGCAGCTTCTTCATCGTGATCGCATGGGTCGGGCATATCTTGTTACACGAATCACACCCGATACAGGTCTCATAGTTGATCCTGTGTTCTCCCCGGTACCGGGCAGGATGATGCATCGCTTCATAGCGTACATCCACCTGTGCAGGACTCTTCTGTGTCAAAGCTTTGGAGACCCTGAGCACCTTTTTCATGATATCTATGATCAGCATTTAGGCTCCTGCAAAGAAAAGATTTTTGGCCAGCATCACCCAGGCGACATTGAGCAGACTGATCGGTACAAGGTAGCGCCAGGAGAAGCGAAGCATCTGTTTGAGCGTAATACGCGGCGTTGCCGCACGGATCGTCATCATCACCACAGCTACAAACATCATCTTGAGGAAGAACCAGCTGTAGCCGTCCCAGAGTATTCCTTTGTAGGCACCCATGAACAGTGTCGCAACCCCGGCAAAGACCGCCATGAACTCGACGAATTCCGCCAGCTTGAGCATAAAGTAGTTCGTACCGCTGTATTCGGTATAGAAACCATAGACGATCTCCTGTTCCGCATCCGGGATGTTAAATGGCGGCTGTTCAAGCAGTCCAAGCAGCGCGATGAAGTAGAGGATGAAACCGGGTATCAACACGGCAAAACTGCTCCAGCTGCTCTTCTCGACGATCACTTCCAGATTGAGCGTCCCAAAAAGCAGTGCCGGAGAGAGCGCCGCCAGAAAGAAGGCTGTCTCCATGGAGATCGCCTGTGAAAGCACGCGGATACCACCCAGAAAAGAGTACTTGTTGTCCGACCCGAAACCGGTCAGAAAGAGCAGGAAGGGTTCGATCCCTATCAGTACGATGAGTGCCAGCAGTCCATACTCCGTGTGTACCACAGGCGTACTCTCTGTCCAGGGGATGAAAGCTGCCGGGAGCATTACCGTAATGACCGCGAGCAGCGGCATGATGGAAAAGAGGTAAGGGTTGACCCCTTTGGGGGTGATACTCTCTTTGGTCAGCAGTTTACTGAGGTCAAAAAGGGTCTGGTAGCTGCCATGTGGGCCGTTGAAGTAGGGTCCTACTCTCTTGTGCAGCGGTGCCATGAATTTTCTGAAGAACCAGAAAAGCCCTACCGTCCACAAAAGAACATACAGCAGTCCGGGAAAGACAAATGCCTGAATGACTGTTTCCATATTAGTACTCCTTAATCATCGGTCCAGATCACCCTGGCAGACATAGAGACTACCCATGACCAATGGAACATCCGAGAGGGTCTTGCCCTCCAGCAGCATATTGAGCATCATTGTATGGTTGAAGCTTGGTGCACGCATCTTGAGCCTGTAGGGTGACTTGGCTTTCTCTTCGGTGACCAGATGCATCAGCACCTCTCCCCTTGCCCACTCGACACGGCTGATCGCTTCACCGGCAGGCAGCTTTTTGGGGACTTTGACCATATGGTCCTTGGTAGGGGCGAACTCGCCTGAAGCCACACCCTCCTCGATCCGCTTTTTAGCCTGCTTGAGTATCTTCACCGACTGTTTCAACTCTCTGAAAAGCATCGTAAAGCGGTCAGCCGCCGTACCGTCAGATGTCGTGATATACTCCATCTCCACCTGATCGTAGGCTGCATAGGGCTCATCCAGACGAATATCAGTCTTCACACCGCTTCCGCGTGCCATGATGCCGCTGAGCCCGTAGGTATGCACATCTTCCGCACTCAGTATCCCCACCTCTCTGGCACGGATACGCATCGTAGGGTTCTTCTCGAAGATCATTTCAACATCATCGATCCCCCCATCGAACTTATCGAGTGCCTTCTGCAGTTCATCCAGCATCGCCATATCGAGCCCGTAGCGTACACCGCCCGGTTCTATGGATGCCGTAGCGATACGCGCACCGCTGTAGGACTCCAGAAAGTCAAGGAAATATTCACGCATATCCATGTTCCACATCCCCATAGTATGGAGTCCAAGGTTGTTGAAAAAACCACCCATTCCCATGAAGTGGGAAGAGATACGCGCCGTCTCGCCAAGCAGTACACGCATCCATTTGGCAAATTCGGTGATCTCCGTTCCAGCGATCTCTTCGACTGCCATGCAGTAGCCTACCATCGAGTTGATATTGTCCATGAAACAGAGCCGTTCCACTGCTACGATCGCCCCGACAAAATCCTTTTGGGTCACCAGATGCTCCAGCGCCCTCCAGACATAACCGATATCAGGATCGATATGGATGATCTCTTCCCCATCGGTATGGATACGCAGCCTTATGGGACCGCTGGCAGGATGGGTCGGCCCCCAATTGAGTACCGTTTCCGAACTGTCTGTATCGAGATTGATCTCGTTGGTCTCCTGCTCTTTCTTGAAAGCATCGACGATGGTCTGCACATGCTTGACGACATCCTTTTCATGCTCCAGCCAGTCAAAATCCCTCCGATAAGGTGCTTTGCCGACATAATCTTCTGAAATGATGATCGGCCTGAGATCAGGATGGTTCCTGAACTTCACACCAAACATCGAAAAAGCTTCTCTCTCATGCCACTGGGCACTCGGAAAAATCGGTGTGAGTGAATCTATCTCGCACATCTGTATTTCTCTGGGAATATCACACTTGAGCCATAGATTTCTTTTTGTTTCAAGATCTTCGAAGAAATAGTTCATCTCTATGGTATCAGTATCAGGGAAATCCGTGGGAGATACCGTACTGAGAGAACGCAGACCTTCTGCTTTGAGTGCTTCTGCAACCTGAGTCAGATCATCGGACGATACAAGTTTCGCTTTGATCCAGATCTTTTTATAATCCTCGACATATTCCGTTTCAAACTTGCCAAGCAGGGTTTTGATCGCTTCCATTAGAACTCCATCTCTTTCCAGAGTCCGCCCTGGCTGGCGGCACTGGGCTCTTTGTTCTTGATCTTCTGCTTGATCTGATCAAGCCCCTCAATGATCGCTTCGGGTTTGGGAGGACATCCAGCGATGAAGACATCGGCAGGCAGGATCTCAGTAGGGTTCTTAATGACTGAAAGCGAGTCGTTGTAGGGCCCGCCGTCAAAAGAGCAGGCTCCCAGAGCGACTACATATTTGGGCTCAGGCATCTGGGCATAGGTACGCAGCAGCGCCGGCAGGATCTTCTTGCTTACAAGCCCGGTGATCATCAGCACATCCGCCTGACGCGGTGTGGGTGTAGGCATATAGCCGTAACGCTCCCAGTCGTAGCGAGGCCCCATCGCAGCAGCCATTTCCAAGGAGCAGCATCCCGTACAGAAGTGAGCCATCCAGAGGCTTTCACTCTTGGCATAGTCAAAAAAATCAAGAATTTTCAGCATGTTTGTGTTCCTTCATTGCAACCGTAATGGCCACAGCCATGATCAGGGCAAAGAGTGATGCCACCAGGGAGGAGTGTCTTGTGTCGCTGTAAACAAAAAGGGTAAAAAAGAGCCCGGTCATATCGGCAACGATGAACATAATGGCATAAACGAAGAAACCAAAGTTTGCTTTTTTGGGGACAGAACTGGAAGCAGGCAGACCACATTCAAAATGGTCATTCTTTACAGAACCCGGTTCATAGGGAGCCAGTGCCACACCAAGAAAATAGAGTAAAAAAACCCCCAATGTTATGCTGACAGCATAGATAAAAAAAGTTTCCATTTCTCTCCTTCTATTTTAATGTAACACTTGACTGAAAGAATAGATATCTATTTGTCCAGGTAATTATTATAGCGAGATATAAGAAGTTTAAGTTAAGGGGACCCCTAATAAACATTAAAAAAACTGATTTCTTTTACTTAGTGGAGTAATAAATCAAAAAATACTATTTGTGTCTCCGTCTGCGTGTATATTTTTTGTTCGTACTGTAGATACGCCTAAGATCCGGTCGTGCAAACTGCATATAGCGGTGACGTGTAATCAGCACAGGCATACCTACCCATGCCCAGTTGTAAAGTAACGGTATATCCTTTTTATCTATATGGATACAGCCATGTGAGGAGTAATCAATATTCCCTTTATGCAATGCATGTCCCCATGGAGTAAAAAAAAGACTGTAGTCCATATTGTTGCTGCCATCCGGTTCAGGATATTTTTTTGAGGTATAGTAACGCTTTTTTTTGAGCACCTTCCACTTGCCAGATGGTGTAAAGCCCATCTCTTCTCCCGAAGAGATACCACCGCTCAGCCATACCGTACCGTCACGGTCTACAGCATAGACCCTTCCGTCACTGTCCTCTTCCCTTACCGATACCAGAATAAAATCTTTTCCTGTCAAGTCAATATCATGTTCGTTACCGTTTTTATCGATATAGACGAATTCTGTCTTCGAAACAGGAATAAGTTCTCTATCCCGTGCATTGATGAGAACAGAAAGTAAAAGCAGGACAAGCATAATATGCTTCATTACATAACCCTATGAAAATTAATTTTTGATGATTATAACATAAAAAAAGGAAATATTTCCGTCCCCATTTTAGGGGAGGAAATTGAAAGAAAAGAAATTTTCTATTCGACCATCGCTTCGAGGTCTTCTTTTGAAACCTTGTTGAAGTTCAGGTATCTGTAGACTTCATCTGCCATTTCAGGCTTGATCTTGTTCGGTACGATCTCCATATACTCTTCTGCTGTTGGAAGCTTACCTTTAAGTGCAACAACCGCTGCGAGTTCGGAAGAACCGAGATAGACTTGAGACCCTTTACCCAGTCTGTTGTCAAAGTTTCTTGTAGAGGTAGAGAAAACATACGCATTGTCTGCAACCGATGCCTGGTTCCCCATACAAAGTGAACATCCCGGGATCTCGGTTCTGGCACCTGCCATACCGAAGACAGAGTAGTATCCCTCCTCTGTCAAAGTTTTTTCATCCATTTTTGTCGGAGGACATACCCACAGCTTTGTCGGTACTTTACCTTCGCCTCTGAGTACTTCACCCAAAGCTCTGAACAGGCCGATGTTCGTCATACATGAACCGACGAATACTTCATCGATCTCTGTTCTGAGTCCCGCTTCATGGATCTCTGTCAGTGTCTTGACATCATCCGGATCGTTCGGGCAAGCAAGGATCGGCTCTTTGATCTCATTGAGGTCTATCTCGATCACTGCTGCATACTCCGCATCTTTGTCCGCTTCGAGCAGTTCAGGATTTTTGATCCACTCTCTCATTTTGTCTGCACGTCTCTGAAGTGTCGCTTTGTCCTCATACCCCTGAGCGATCAGCTCTTCGATCAACACGATGTTGGATTCAAGGTACTCGATGATAGGCTCTTTGTTCAGCTTGACCGTACATGCCGCTGCAGAACGCTCTGCCGAAGCATCGGAAAGTTCGAACGCCTGCTCACATTTGAGGTCTTCAAGGCCTTCGATCTCAAGTACACGGCCTGCGAAGATATTTTTCTTACCGGCTTTTTCAACTGTCAAAAGACCCTCTTTGATCGCCTGGTGAGGGATCGCATTGACAAGGTCTCTCAGTGTAATACCAGGCTGCATTTCACCTTTAAATCTAACCAGTACGGACTCTGGCATTGTAAGAGGCATCATACCTGTTACCGCTGCGAACGCAACAAGACCTGAACCCGCCGGGAATGAGATACCGATAGGGAATCTTGTGTGGGAATCCCCACCTGTACCGACTGTATCAGGAAGACACATTCTGTTCAGCCAGCTGTGGATAACACCGTCACCCGGTCTAAGGATAAATCCTTTTCTCTCTGTCCAGAACTTAGGCAGTGTATGCTGAAGGTTGATATCGGCAGGTTTCGGATACGCAGCTGTATGACAGAAAGACTGAAGAACGAAGTCCGCACCGAAGCTAAGCGCCGCAAGCTCTTTGATCTCGTCTCTTGTCATTGGACCCGTAGTATCCTGGGAACCGACAGTCGTACAGACAGGCTCACAGTAGACACCCGGTTTTACACCTTCGATACCACACGCTTTACCAACCATTTTCTGTGCAAGCGTGTACCCTTTACCATTGTCTTCAGGCTGTGCAGGCGCCATAAATATATCAGACGGTCCCATACCCAGTGCTTCTCTTGCTTTGGCAGTCAAGCCTTTTCCGATGATCAATGGAATACGACCGCCCGCTCTCATCTCATCGGGAAGGGTATTTGGCTCAAGTGTGAACTCGGAAACCACTTTACCCTCTTTTTCGATCACACCGTCAAAAGGCTTCACTGTGATCACATCACCTGTCTCAAGGTTTGCAACCGGTGCCTGAATAGGCAGACATCCTGAATCTTCCGCTGTATTGAAGAAGATCGGTGCGATGATGTCACCGATGACCACACCACCTGTTCTTTTGTTAGGGATACCGGGAATATCTCTACCCATATGCCACTGAACGGAGTTGATACCGGATTTTCTGGAAGAACCCGTCCCGACAACATCACCTACGTAAGCAAGAGGATGTCCCTTTTTCTTCAACTCTGCCATTGTCTCAAGCGGCTTCTCCATTCTTGACTGGAGGAAAGAGTTCGCATGAAGCGGGATATCTGCTCTGGTAAATGCTTCAGAAGCTGGAGAGAGGTCATCCGTATTTGTCTCACCGGGAATTTTATATACCGTAAGCGTGATCTCTTTTTCCAACTCAGGCTTGTTTGTGAACCACTCTGCATTCGCCCATGATTCAATGATCTCTTTGGCTTTTGCGTTACCTTCGTCCATCAATCTTTTGACATCGTTGAACGCATCATAGACAAGGATCGTGTTCTTCAGCTGCTCTGCTGCCGCATCCGCCACTTCACCGTCAAGCTTCAGTGCTTCCACCATCGGTGTTACGTTGAAACCTCCAAGCATTTTCCCAAGGATCTCGATCGCTTTTACCTTATCGATCGCTTCACATGTTACGTTACCCTGAACAATGTCGTTCAGAAATGCTGCTTTTACATACGCTGCATCATCCACACCTGCCGGAACTTTGTTCTCAAACATATCCATTGCATAATCAACATCTGCGATAGGAGTTGCTTTCAATAGTTCTACAAGCTCTGCTGTCTGCTTTGCTGTCAATGGAAGCGGTGGAACACCAAGCTCCGCACGTTCAGCTGTGTGTGCTTTATATTCTTCGATTAAGGCCATATTCGGTCTCCTGTTAGTTTATGATTTTGTGGTCTAATTTTATCGCAAAGGAAGTTAAGAGTCAGTTGAATGGCAAACTGTTGGAAAACAGTTGAAAGAGTTGTAGCAGATCGTTACAGTAAAAACAGTGCAATATCTACTTTTACTGCCACAAGGAAGGTTTTAGAGTATCTCCCTGTTACCTTTTGCATTGGGCGCGGAGAGTACCCCCATCGCCTCAAGCTGTTCGATAATATTGGCCGAACGATTGTACCCTATCTGCAGTTTACGCTGCAGGTAGGAGATAGAGGTCTTTTTATCGGTAAGCACAACAGATTTCGCCTCTTCGAACAGCGGGTCCAGCTCTACCTCTCCACTCTCTTTGGAGCTGCCTGCCGCACCCCCCGCGACCAGGTAGCTCTCATCATATTCCGGCGCTCTCTGGGCTTTGATATACTCTACCACCTCTTCTATCTCCTCTTCCGTATTCCACGGCGCATGGATACGCACAAGCCCTGTCGCACCCGGAGGGGTAAAGAGCCCGTCCCCGCGTCCAAGCAGGCTGTCCGCACCCAGGGCATCGAGAATGACCTTGGAGTCTATCCGTGACCCGACACGGTAGCTCAGGCGGGAAGGGAGGTTGGCTTTGATCAGTCCGGTGACGACATCGACACTCGGCCTCTGTGTAGCAACGACAAGGTGGATACCGCAGGCGCGCGATTTCTGTGCCAGACGGGCGATGGAGAGCTCCACCTCTTTCCCGCCGTTCATCATCAGGTCCGCCAATTCGTCAATGATGACGACAATATACGGGAAGGGCTCCGCGCCTGTTTTTTTGACCTTTTCATTATAGTTCTCTATATTCTTCGTACGTGCCTCCGCCATCAGCTTGTAACGCCTCTCCATCTCCCCTACCATATTGGCAAGTGCCGCGATCGCTTTGGACGGCTCTGTAATGACCGGTGTGATCAGGTGCGGGATATCCTCATAGCTGGCGAACTCCAGCATTTTCGGGTCGATCAGCATCAGTTTGAGGTGGTCGGGATCATTTCTGTAAAGCAGTGAGAGGATCATCGCATTGATCCCCACCGATTTACCGGAACCTGTCGTACCTGCAATAAGCAGATGCGGCAGCTTCTTGATATCGGTAATGAAAGGCTTTCCGACGATATCTTTACCCAATGCAACGGTCAGTGGAGATTTCGACTCTTTGAAAAGGTCGCTCTCGAGTATCTCACGAAGATAGATTGTATCGATATGTTCGTTCGGAATCTCTATACCTACGACATCACGCCCCGGAATGGGCGCCTGGATACGGATGGTCTCGGCGGCAAGCGCCATGGCAAGGTCATCCTGAAGGCCAAGGATCTTCGAGACCTTGACATTGGGTGCAGGCTTGAACTCGAAGGTTGTGACCAGCGGACCACTGTAGGTTCGTACCACATCACCCTCCACTTTGAACTGCGCCAGTTTGGAAAGCAGGTCCTGGATCTTTCTGTCTATCTCCGCTTCATTGATCTTCTTTGAGACTTTAGGTGCTTTTTGCAGGAAATCGAGTTTCGGCAGTTTGAAATTCTTCGGTTTGGCAACCTTCCCCTTCTCTATCTGGTCGAGCAGTTTGGAGTTCTCTTCCAGCTCCTCCACGATCTCCACGCCCGTCTTACTGCTCGTTGCAGGACGCGTTGGCGGCAGGTGAAGTGCCTCTTCAGCTTCATGCTCCAGTTCAAGGATCTCGTTCAGCACAGGATCGTCAAGCTCTTCACCCGGGTCTGCGACTTTTTTCTCTTCCGGTTTCGCCTGTACCTTTTTGCGTACGGTTTTTTTAGCTGCGGCTTTTTTTGCGACAGCCCGTTTTTTCGGTTTTTTCTCTACCTCATCGAGAATGGGCATCATCTCGTCTTCCAGTGCGGGAGAAGAGAATGGGTTGGTAAATATCTTTTTCAGTACACCCTTGGCAGTACTCCAGGCCCTGCCCTTTTCCGACCTTTCCGAACTGCGTGAAAAGAGTCCCGAACCAAGTTCCAGAAAAGAGAATTCGTCATCGACGATAAATACGAGAGCAAGCGACATCGTCATCAGCCACAGCAGCCACAACCCTGCCTTGCCTATGAGAGGCTGAAGGAATGAGACAACCTGGATACCGATATATCCCGCATGTTTCAAGTCGAGTACCAGAGACTGAAGCAAAATAAGCCCGATAAATAGAAGTATCCACCCCAGATAGAAATCCAGCTCTTTGCGTACCTTTGCATCTGTATAGAGTTTGTAGAGCGGCCAGAAAAGCACAAGGATGTTCACATAGGCAAAATAGCCGAACAGGTGCAAGTTCGTGTCGCCTACGATCTTGCCGATATTGCCAACCAGTGCCGTCTCGTGAAAAAGCGTCGAAAAGGCACCGTAAATAAAGAGTATCGCTGTAATAATGATGGTGATTTTCAAAAATATAACCTTGATATTAATTAATGAAGATATTATAACGTATAAACTTTAGTGAGCTATTAAAAATGGTCAGATTGTCATATTTTTCTATTTTATCCTGTTTTCTAAACCTTGTTTAAGCTCTCTCAGAGTAGAATTCCACCTACGTTTAAAAGACGTATATGCCTCGGTGATGGAACTGGTAGACTTGGTAGACTCAAAATCTTCTGCCTTCGGGCGTGTCGGTTCGAATCCGACCCGAGGTACCACACACTCACATCAATATCCCTTCTTTTTTTACAGTTCATAGGTACGGTTCCTACCTTCTCTTTTTGCAATATACATCGCATTGTCCGCCCGCCTGATCACATCTTCTATCTCGCTGTCTTTGCAGTAGTCTACCTCAGAAACCCCAAGACTGACAGTAAACCGCACCGTTGTGTTTTTCTCTTCGATCAGGATCTCATACCTCTCTATGGCTACCCTGATCCGCTGCGCAAGGTCCAACGCCCCCGCCTTGGAGGTTTTTGGAAGCAGCATAATGAACTCTTCCCCTCCGTAACGGCACACCACATCACTCTCCCTTTTGATCTCATTTATGATCTTCGCCAGGGTAATGATCACCTGGTCTCCTACCTGGTGCCCATAGGTATCGTTGATATTTTTGAACTTATCGATATCCAGCATCATCACACTCAGAGCCTCGCTTTCTCTTTGCGCCACATCGTAGATCCGTGTGGATATTTCGGAAAAATATCTTCTGTTATAGAGTTTGGTCAGAGGATCGGTGATCGCTAACTCCCGCAGGGCTTCTGTCTTCTTCTTCACTTTCCGGTCAAGGTTTCTGATCTGCTCTTCCAGCCTGTCGACCATCAGATTGAAATTCGTTGCCAGAATACCTATTTCGTCATCACTGTATATTTTTGTACGCAGTTTGTAGTCTCCCTTGGCAATGATATCCGCAGTCACACTAAGTTCATGGATCGGACGGAAAAGACGGTGCAGATACAGTGTACTCAACAGTAATGAGAGTATCAAGATAGCCAGCCCCAGATAGATGATCTTGTTATGCAGGTCGGTAGAGACTTCTTCCAGTTCACTGACATAAGCCGAAGAGACGACATAGAGGTTCATCGAGGGGATATATTTGATCCATGAGATCTTGTCATAGACATAATTTCCTTTATCGGAAGGTTTGTCCCATTTATAATGCAATACTCCCGAACCTTTGGCAGCTTTGACGAGGTCATCGTAAATGAATGTCCCTTGTCCCGGGTTGGGAAGCTTTTTGAAGTTCTTTCCGTCAATATTGCTGTTGGGGTGGATCACCATTCTATGCTCATCGAAAATATAGATATACCCCGTCTTTCCTATCCTGGTCTGTTTCATGATAGTTCTCAATTGGGCGAAAAGCTCTTTTTTTCTGCGCTGTATCTCTTTTTCGATATCATCGATGTAGACACCTGTCCCTACTACCATACTCCAGCGTTTGCAGTCTCTGCTGTAGGAGAGTTTTTCATATGGCGTATCATCCCCGTTATTCTTTTTCCACCAGTAATGGGTAAACCCCTCTCCGTTTTTTCGTGCCACTTCTATCAGGCGGGGTACGATAGGATTGCCCTTGATATCGACGACATGGCTCATATCCTCACCTTTGGCGATAAAGGGATGGGAAAGTACCGTTGCATTGTAATCTACGACAAAAATATAGTTTTGATCTCCATAGCGTAACTGGTTGATACGTTCAAGCAGCTCTTCTTTACACCGTTCAAGCTCTTGCGGGTCGTTGGTTTTCTTCGGGTATGCCTCTTCCATCATACCGTGTACAATATCGATAATGTTTTTTAATTCTTGTTTATGCCTCACTAGTGACTCTTTTTTAAAAGCCTCCAAACTTTTGGCAACATTCTCTGTAAGGTATACAATTTTATCAAGGACCAGTTTCGCATTCTGCTCCTCTATCTCTTTGATCGTTGTATCGATCTTTGGCAGGGCGATAAAAAAGATAGCTACCGTATAACTGACAACCAGAGCGATGATCACCATCAAAAATTTCCGTAGAATCTTCGATTTGAACATCACTTTTCCCCTTTTATCTTTTTTCTCTCTTTTTTAATTCTAACATAATTAGAGAACGAATCAAAATTTTTGAAAATCCCAAATCTCGAAATAGGATTCTTTGAATTTGTGCTATGCTCGTATTTAGGGGTTTGTGTAAAATTTAAGTCGCACCCGTAGGTTCGATGATGATTTTACGCAAAGCCCATAAGATGCGATGATAGTGCAAAGTCATGAATTCCTATTTCGGAATTTGGGAAAATATTGGCAATTTTCAACTCACTTATAGATTTTTTTATTTTTTCCTGCTATAATTCTTTCCGTAATTCACAGATTACAAGCCAGTCTGCACAGCAGACAAAACTCTTTTGCGGGAGTAGCTCAGTTGGCTAGAGCGTCAGCCTTCCAAGCTGAGGGTCGCGGGTTCGAGTCCCGTCTCCCGCTCCACTGTTACTGAAAACGCACTAGTGCGTGGGCTTTC
>Ga0256913_10001424_pt1 | contig 12276 bp, 10 predicted proteins | sample Axial_MatmetaG_FD_185970 | JGI IMG/M metagenome (GOLD analysis project Ga0256913, IMG submission 185970) | Deep-sea worm associated microbial mat communities from Axial Seamount, Juan de Fuca Ridge, Pacific Ocean - Axial_Mat | ecosystem: Environmental > Aquatic > Marine > Oceanic > Microbial...
TGTATATTTATAAGATAAATTAATATCATCTTTAATTTTTAAACATGGCTCTGCTACTCCAGGAGTATATGCTAGGGATAAATCTTTTTTATTATTTACCTTTACTAGACTATTAACTTCAATTTTCCCTTTCCAAATTCCATGCATTTTTAACGATTCTTCTTTTATTGACATTATTTTTCCTCCACATTAGTTATTATATCATTTAATATTCTATCAAGTATAAGATTATAGTTTATACATTCTTTCACTTCAAAAGTATATTTTAAATTTCTTTGCATATCTTATTAAAAATGGTTTAAATTTATTTCCCAATTCATTTAACCCATTATAATAATCACTTAGTTGTTCTTCATACGCTTTCCTTATAAATTCTACTAAATCGTTAGTGGTTACTACATACAAAGTATATATATATGTTTAGTTCAATTTCTTACAATAATTCTTTTAGCGTAGGAATCCTGTTATTTGTAATATTTATAAACTGCTCTACCTCGGTTATTATTGCACTCCTTTAAATAAGAATTTCCCCTTTAAGGGAAAATTCCTCTAATTCGTTTTGCTTCTCCTAACCGTTCTAGCGCTACCATATAAGCGCCCATTCTTAGAGTAGCTTTATGTTTATTTGTTTTTTGCCATACTTCATTAAATGCTCTAATAATAATTTTTTCTAAAGTTTTATTTACTTCATCTTCGTCCCATGTTAGTGATTGTATATTTTGTACCCATTCAAAATATGAAACTATTACACCACCTGAGTTAGCCAAAATATCTGGTACTACAATTATATTTTTTGTAGCAAGTATTTCATCCGCTTCAGTAGTTGTAGGTCCATTGGCACCTTCAACAATTATTTTAGCTTTTACATTATTTGCAATTTCTTTATTAATCTGATTTTCCATAGCAGCTGGAATTAATACATCCACTTTTAATGTAAGTAGTTCCTTATTTGTTATATGTTGTACTTTTTCAATATTATAATCAATTAGATGTCCACCATCTTTAATAAATTCTACTACCTTGATTATGTTTAAACCTTCGGCTTTATAAATGCCTCCTGATACATCGCTTAAAGCCACTACTTTCATTCCCTTTTTAGCCAGTAAACTAGCGGCAACGCCTCCAACTTTTCCAACTCCTTGTATTGCCACTGTAGTATCAAGTACTGGGAACCCTAATCTATGCAATATTTCACTAGTAATAAGCATAACACCTCTACCAGTAGCTGTGCTTCTACCAAGAGACCCTCCAATTCCTATTGGTTTTCCTGTTACCACACCGCTTACACTATATCCTTTAAGCATGCTATAGGTATCCATAATCCAACCCATAATATCGGCATTAGTATTTATATCTGGTGCAGGAATATCTTTTTCTGGACCAATTAATGGTAAAATCATTGCCGTATATCTTCTTGTTAATCGTCTAAGCTCTGCTCGTGAAAGTTTTTTTGGTTCTACATTCACCGCTCCTTTAGCACCACCAAATGGTAAATTTACTACTGCACATTTAAATGTCATCCAAGCTGCAAGAGCTTTTACTTCTTCAATTTCTACATCAGGGTGAAATCTTATTCCACCTTTACACGGACCTCGTGTACTAGAGTGTTGCACTCTATAGCCTTCAAACACCTTAACATCTCCATTATCCATTTCAACCGGAATAGCTACCTTTAATTCCCTTTCTGGATATTTTAATGCTTCATAATCATTTTTAGGTAATTTTAGCATTGCAGCCGCCGCTTCAATAGTCTCTAATACATTGTTATATGGATTATATTTTTTCATTTAAGTCACCTCCGTGCTTTATAATCAAATTATATACCTATGTTTACCAATTTCTTGCCATATAATATTGTACAATAAACATTTTACATATATTTATTATCATAACCATTTTTATTGTAATCTATTTCATATGATATCAATTGATTTTTCCCTTGGGCTTTTGCTTGCATTAAACATAAATCTGCTTTTCTCAAATACCCTTTAGTGTGTCCAATCACTACCGTTACTACTCCTATGCTAATGGTTGTTTTTACGCCACCTTCTATTTCAATTTCTGAAATAATAGTTCTAATTCGCTTTGATATTTCTCTTGCGTCCTTAACCCCAATATTATCGAAAAATACCATAAACTCATCGCCCCCAAAACGTGCAACCTCATCAGTATCTCTAATTAAGCACGTTAATACCGAAGCAATTGCTTGTAGTGCATAGTCACCATATTTATGTCCATATTTATCATTAATTTTTTTAAAGTTATCAATATCAATTAGTGCAAAAGAAAAAACTCCTCCTGCTTTATTAATCACTTTTTCACGTGGTATTAAAATTTCATCAATCATATATCGTCTAGATTTTATTTTTGTTAAACTATCATTTGTGGCAATATTTTTAAGTAATTTTAAAGATGAAAGATATAACATAGTGAAAAGTCGCGAAAATATTATAATAAACACCATGGAAATAATAAAAGAAGCCCCTTGATATATTGCATTTTTATCTATATGCTCTACTTTAGTAAATAAATAAATTAATGACATAATCAAGAAAATAAAACCAGTCATACTCGCAGAAGTTATTCCTTTTTTACCCCTTAATATATAAAAAGGTAAAGCACAACTAATAATAGCAAAAAATGGTATAAAGCCTTCAAATCCTTTACCATGAATAAAAACATACGGTAAAAATATAAAATTATTAATAATAATATATAACTTTGCACTAAATAAAATTCTATCAATATTTCTACTTACAAATAGTATAACTATATTTAATATGGCTGCTATAAATAATATACTCATATGCAACATTCTTCTATCGTTATCTATAAATATAAAAGTTATATTATATGCAACTAATAGACTCGAACAAATTAAAATAATCTTTCGAGAGATTAGATCAATTTTGATTAAATATGCAGTACTTTTATTTTCCAACAAAGCGCCCCTTATATTTTATTTATTTTTAATTTCTTTTATTTTATCTTTTGTATACCCTATTAGTGAAGAACTTGGATAATCTGATAATATTAAATTAAACATTTCTAATGCTTTATCATCATTTTCTAATTTCATATAGGCTTTTCCTGCATTATACAGTATATAGTCTTTATCAGGAAATTCTGGGTAATTAAGCTCTAATTGCTTATAGCTATCAATAGCTTTTTCAGCAAGTCCCAATTCATAATATGTTTTTCCAATATAATATAATGTTTGTGCCATCTCCTCAAAACTAGAATCATATTCTTGAACCATTAAAAGGTTTTCTAATGCACCTTGATAGTTCTGTTGATTAAACAAATTAATTCCAATATTATATACACTTTTTGCACTTTCTGTCATAGCACCTTGATATACTTGATTATATACATCTAAATCTTCATCTTTAAATTGTACTTCTTTTAACCCTAATAGTATTTCAGCCGCATCCGCATACCTTCCATCAGAATAATATGATTTAGCCAAATATAAGTTTAATAAATTACGTTCATTTTTTAATTGTTCTTCTAATACAACTATTTTTTCTGTATTTTCATTTAAAGTTTTACTTTTATCATCTAATTCTTTTGTTAAAGTAGTAATCGTTTCTTTTTGTAGATTAATAGTACTATTTAAACTACTTATATTATTATTTATTTGTTCACTATCTGTTTTTCCACTATGATTAACAATAGTGGAAACAATTAATATTATTGAAATAATAACTATTATAAAAGTGAAAAAAACAATAACTTTCATTAAAGTTCTTGGACTAATATTTAATATTTCTGGCAAGGTCTTCTTCTTTGTATTGATAATAGGATGAAGTACTGATTCTTGCGTCTTGCTTTTTTTCTGAACATGTTTTTCAACAGTTTTTTCTTTATTATTAGATTGTTCATATTTTACAAGCAAATTCAAAAGATTTACAGCTTCACCAAAATCAGGACGCAAAGTTACAACCTTTCTAAGTTTTATAATAGCAATATCAATATTTCCTACTTGTATATTTGATACAGCACTGTTATATGATTCAACACTTTTTTTTACAGTAGACGTTATTTTGAAATTTTGATTTTGAAGTTTTTTTATGTCAATTTTTTGAGCATAATTTCGTATTTCTTCATACTTCATTAATAAGTTTCTCCCCAACATATTTTTTAACATCAGCAATATAATATAATGACCCAAAAGTACATATCAAATCATCATCACAAAGCTTATAAGCAATGTCCATACCTAAATTAATTGTATCACTTACATAGACATTATTACAGTATTTTCTTGCCTCTGTTGCTAATATTTCTTTATCTAGGGCACGTTCATTGTTTGGTTGAATACAAATAACGCTCTTAGCATCTTTTATAACTATTTCAACCATTTTTTTATATTCCTTATTTTTCATAACACCCATAACAAATATTATCTGTTTATTTTTATGAAATTCATTTAAATAAGTACGCAAAGCATGAGCAGCATGTACATTATGTGCTCCATCACATATTACTAAAGGGTCCTTAGAAATTATTTCCAATCGTCCTGGCCAATATGTGTTTGCCACTCCTTTTAAAATATTATCATCAGTAATATTATAATCATGTTGTCTAATTACATATAAAGCTTCAATAGCAGTTATACAATTTTTTATTTGATGCTTTCCAGGTAAATTAATTTTTATATTTTTTAAATTTTTATAACTAAATGTATATCCTGAAGATGTCTGTTGTATTTTACTAACTTTTTGATAATTTGACATAATAACCTTGGAATCATTTTCTTTTGCCACATATTTTATCATTTCAATAGCTTTTATATCATTATCTCCATATAGCACTGTTGGACAATTTTTTTTAATAATACCTGCTTTTTCAAAAGCGATTTTTTCAATTGAATCTCCTAAAACTGTCATATGGTCTAACCCTAGTGCCGTTATAACTGATACAATATTACTTTTTATAATATTTGTAGAATCGTAACGTCCGCCTAAACCTGTTTCTAATACTACTATATCGCAATTTTGTTCATAAAAATATACCATTGCGATAGCTGTATTAATTTCAAACTCTGTGGGATGATTCATTTTGTTTAGCAACATTAAGCCTACACAATATTGAATTCGTGTTACTATATCGACAAGGTGTTCTTCTTTCATGTTATTAAAATCAATCTGAATTCTTTCAGTAAATTTTTCAATATACGGCGATATAAATAGACCAGTTTTATACTTGCCTTCAATTAATGTAGAGGCTATATATGAACATACAGATCCTTTACCATTAGTTCCAGCCACATGGATAAATTTTAATTTTTCTTGTGGATTTCCTAATAATTCAAGTAATTTCGTTATATTTGTCAGTCCTAATTTGCTACCATATTTTTTGGTATCATGTATATATTCTACCGCTTGGTCATAATTCATATTTATTTAGCTCCACAACAATGTTTGTATTTTTTTCCACTTCCACATGGACAAGGTGCGTTTCTTCCTACTTTTACTGATGTGCTTTTTCTAATTGAACTTCCTTTTAAGTTGTTCGTTATAATAGGTGTACTTCTTTGTTTTAAAGGTTCCTTATTATCAACTTTTAAACTCATAATCATTTTTATTGCATCTTGTTGTATGTTAAAATTCATTTCCTCAAACATATTGAATCCTTCAAATTTATACTCAACAACAGGATCTCTTTGCCCATATGCTCTTAAACCTATGCCTTGTCTTAATTGATCCATGGCATCTATATGGTCCATCCATTTACTATCAACCGTTCTAAGAAGAACAATTCGTTCTGCATCTCTCATTACTTTTTCAGATACTTCTTTTTCTTTTTCTTCATATTTTAATTTCGCAATTTCTTTTATTTCTTCAATAAAAGCATTATGACCATTATAATTTCTTTTTTCTTCATCAAATACAATTTTCTCACCATAATTTAATAAAGAGTTTATGGTAGATTGAATACTAATCCAATCCCATTTTTGAGAATTATCCTCTTCTAAACAATATATACCAATTAGCCTTTCAATGGTATTATTTAGCATATTCATATATATTTCTTTCATGTTTGCCCCATCAAGAACTTGCTTACGTTGCTTATATATAACTTCACGTTGTTTATTCATAACATCATCATATTGCAAAACATGTTTTCTTATATTAAAGTTGTTTCCTTCTACTTTCTTTTGGGCGCTTTCTATTGCATTAGATAGCATTCTATGTTCAATAGGTACATCTTCTGGCAACCGCAAGGCAGATACTATATTTGTTAATCTATCTTGTCCAAATAATCTCATTAAATCATCTTCAAGAGCAATAAAAAATCTTGATTCTCCTGGGTCTCCTTGTCGCCCACTTCTACCTCTTAATTGATTATCTATACGTCGTGAATCGTGGCGTTCTGTACCAATAATATACAGACCTCCAGCTTTAAGAACCTCTTCTCGTGCAGGTTCTAATTTTTTTTTGTAATCGCTTAACAATTGATTATATTGTTTTCGTGCTTTAATCAATTCTTCATTATCAGTATCATTAAATCCAGTTACTAAGACTAATATTTCATCTGGATAGCCCTCTTTTCGTAAAGCGCTTAATGCCATATGTTCAACATTTCCGCCAAGAACGATATCAGTACCTCTTCCAGCCATATTTGTAGCAATAGTTATTGCACCAGGTTTTCCTGCTTGTGCAACTATTTCTGCCTCTCTATGATGTTGCTTTGCATTTAACACTTCATGTTTGATGCCTTTTTTTCGCAACATTCTACTTAAAAGTTCCGATTTTTCTATTGATATTGTTCCAATTAACATAGGCTGCATACGCTTGTGCCTATCAATAATTTCCCCAATTACTGCATTAAACTTCGCCTTTTCTGTTTTAAATATAACATCTGAATTGTCAATTCTTATAACTGGCATATTTGTTGGTATTTCAATTACATCAAGACTATAAATCTCTCTAAACTCATCTTCTTCAGTTAATGCTGTACCTGTCATGCCTGATAATTTATCATACATTCTAAAATAATTTTGAAAAGTAATTGTAGCAAGTGTTTTACTTTCTCTTTCTACCTTTACACCTTCTTTTGCTTCAATCGCTTGATGTAGCCCATTAGAATATCTACGTCCAAACATCATTCTACCTGTAAACTCATCTACAATAATGATTTGATTATCTTTAACAACATAATCTTTGTCACGTTTCATAATGCCTATTGCCCTTAGTGCTTGGTTAATATGATGTAGTAATGTCATGTTTTCAGGATCAGCTAAGTTGTTAACCTTAAATGTTCTTTCCGCTTTTTCTACTCCAGCTTTTGTCAATGTAGCCGTAGAAGCTTTTTCGTCAATTATATAGTCCGCATCAACATCATCATTATTTTCTTTATCATCTAACTCCGCAAATACTAATTTTTTTAATTTTAATACAAATGAATTTGCTATTTTATACAAGTCTGTAGATTTATCTCCAGGACCTGAAATAATTAGAGGTGTTCTAGCTTCATCAACTAATATGGAATCCACTTCATCAATGATTGCATACACATGTCCTCTTTGAGCCATTCTTTCTTTGTATATAACCATGTTATCTCTAAGATAATCAAAACCAAATTCGTTATTTGTACCATATGTAATATCACTCGCATATGCTTTTTTTCTCTCTTCATAATCCATATCATGAATAATTAAACCAACAGATAACCCTAAATAACTATATATTTTACCCATCCATTCACTATCACGTTTTGCTAAATAATCGTTAACTGTAACTACATGAACACCTTTACCTGTTAAAGCATTAAGATAAACTGGTAATGTGGCTACTAAAGTTTTTCCTTCACCTGTTTTCATCTCTGCAATTCTACCTTGATGAAGTACTACTCCACCTACTAGTTGCACTTCATAGTGAGCCATATTTAGCACTCTTACAGAAGCTTCTCTTACAACTGCAAAGGCTTTAGGTAGTATATCATCTAAAGTCTTTCCATCAGCTAACATTTGTTTAAATGTATTAGTATAGCTTTTTAATTCTTTATCAGAAAGCTTTGACATTTCATCTTTAAATGTTTCGATTTCTGCAACTATTGGCATAATTCTTTTTATTTCTTTATCACTGTATGAGCCTAAAATCTTTTCCAAAAATTTTTTCATTAATTATTTTCCTTTTTTTTCATTCTATCAATTACTAAGTTATATCCATCAGCACCATAATTAAGACATCTATTCACCCTACTTATTGTTGCTGTTCCTGCACCTGTTTCATCAATAATTTTACTATATTTACAACCATCTTTAAGCATCTTCGCAACTTGTAACCGCTGTGCAATTGCATTTAATTCACTAACTGTACATACATCTTCAAAAAACATATAACATTCTTCAGAGCTTCTAAGTTGTAATATCGTTTCAAAAAGTTCATCAATATACTTATTTTTAATTTTATCGTTCATAGCATCCTCCAGTTATACAAAAAATTATACCATATTTTCAATGATTTTGTTAATTACATAACCACTTATTATAAGCCCAGCAACCGAAGGTACAAAAGCAATACTTGCCGGTATTTTTTCGTCATTATTAACTTTTTTAGGAAGCTCTTTTGAATATATAACATCTACATTTTTAATGTTTAAAAGTTTTAATTCTTTTCTCATAACTCTTGCAAGAGGACATACACTCGTTTTACTGATATCTGTAATTTCAAATTGTGTAGCATCCACTTTATTACCCGTTCCCATAGATGAGATAATACTTATTCCATTTTTTTTTGCATACTTTATTATTTCTATTTTAGAACTAACACTATCAATAGCATCAACAATATAATCTATACTTAATCCTTGTAAAACATCATGTATATTATCTTTATCAATATACTTGTTGTATTTAATTATATTTATCTCTTTATTTATACTCTTCGCTCTATTTACTATAGCTTCCGTTTTATATTGACCTATAGTTTCTCTTGTGGCAATAATTTGTCTATTTAAGTTAGAAATAGTTACTTTTGCAGAATCAATTATTATAAGTTTTCCTATGCCAGTTCTCACTAATCCTTCTACAACATACGAACCTACTCCACCAAGGCCTATAACACATACACAAGATTCATTTATTTTTTTAAATGAATCCTCTCCTATTAAAGCTATAGTTCTTTTAAAAATATTGTTCATTTTTATTTCAAACTTTCTAAAAAACTTTTAAAATATTTAGGTAGTTCTGTACGAAATTCCACAAACTCTTTTGTTATTGGATGAACAAATCCTAAGTATTCTGCATGTAACATTTGACCTTTTATATTATTTCTATCTTTTTTATTTTGATACAGTTCATCGCCCACTAATGTATGACCTATATATTTCATATGTACCCTTATTTGATGTGTTCTACCCGTTTCTAAGGTAGCTTTTATCAATGTGTACCCATTGTATCTTTTAAGAACTTCAAATTTAGTGAATGCCCTTTTACCATTTTTAGTGTTCACGGCCATTTTCTTTCTATATTTTGGATCTCTTCCAATGGGTGCATTTATAGAACCAGCATTTTCGGATATTACGCCATAAACTAATGCAATATATTCTCTTTTGATATCATGTTCTTTAAAAAGATTAGATAATCCTCTAAATGCAATGTCACTTTTAGCTACTACTAGTACCCCTGAAGTATCTTTGTCAATCCTATGTACAATACCTGGTCTGTTTTTCCCATTGATAGTTGATAGCCCATCTTTATAATAATAAAGTAATGCATTAACTAAAGTACCATCTGGATTACCTGGAGCAGGATGAACTACCATACCTTTTTTTTTATTCACTATTAATATATCATTATCTTCATATATAATATCTATTGGTAAATCTTGCGCTTTAATATCTATATCTTTAGCTTCAGGTAATACTACTGTTATTTTATCATTAATTTTTAATCTCTGATTAGGTTTAACCAGTTTATTATTCACCAAAATATTACCTTCGCTTATTAATTGTTTTATATACGTGCGCGAAATACTATCTAGTTTTTTTGATAAATAACTGTCTACTCTAACAGAGTTACTATCGCAAATAATTTCAATTGATTTATTCATTAATACTTTTTTCCTCCTTATACAAAAAAAGTATATATATGCAAAGAAGTATTGTTCCAATTACAACACACATATCTGCTACATTAAATATTGGAAAATCATACTTAAATATGTAAAAATCTAAAAAATCTGTTACTTTGTGAAAAACTATTCTATCTATAAAATTTCCTAAAGCTCCTGCAATAATTATTGATAAGGAAAGTTGTGCAAATTTATCACCCATCGTTAATAAAAAAGCTATTAATCCAATAGTAACAATACCACTTAATATAGCTAATACAAAAGTACCATCTTGAAATATTCCCCAGGCTGCACCTGTATTGTTATGATATGTAATATAAAAAAACTTCTTAACAACTTCAATATTTTCTAACAATTCATAATTGCTTTTAATATACCACTTGCTCACTTGATCAAAGGCAATTAAAATTATTGACAGTATTAACCAAACACTGTTTTTAATATTAATTTTCAATTTCATAAATTCTCTCAATTCTAATACATTTTCCGTTATTCTCATCGATTTCTAAAAATACTCCGTTAAGTTGATTGCTTCCTTTTTGCGGTTTAAAATAATCACTAATTCCCGTTCTAAATCTACTTATAATATTTTCTCTTTCGATACCTATTATTCCTTCAAAGGGTCCTGTCATACCCGCGTCTGTTAAATATCCTGTACCAAAAGGCAATATTCTTTCATCAGCTGTTTGAACATGTGTATGAGTTCCGATAACCGCACTAACTCGTCCGTCATTATTATATGCAAAAGCAATCTTTTCACTTGTGGCCTCTCCATGAAAATCTACAAAAATACAATTTGTCTCTTTTTTAATTTCTGGTAAAATTTCTTCTATTGCTAAAAATGGATTATCACAGGGGATCATTCCTACTTGCCCTGCCATATTAATTACCGCTAGTTTTTTTTCACCTTTTTTATATATGTTATAGCCTCTTCCTGGTGCTTGTTTTGAATAATTATATGGTCTTAACACTCTACTTTCACTTTCAATAAAGTTTAAAACTTCTTTTTTGGCCCATATATGGTTACCTGTCGTTAATACATCACATCCATATGAAAACATTTCATTAGAAACAGCATTATTAATACCCTTTCCACTAACCATGTTTTCACCATTTGCAATAACAAAATCAACCTCATATTTTTCTATGAGACTTTTAATAATTTTTTTAAAATACAATCTTCCTGATTTAAAACTTATATCTCCAATAAATATTATATTCATTTTATTCTTTCCATAAGAAAAAACGCGGGCAAGCCCGCGCTATTTTACTTAGCATAATCTACTGCTCTCATTTCTCTAATTACATTTACTTTTATTTGTCCAGGGTACTCAAGTTCGTTCTCTATTTTCTCTACTATTTCACGACATTTTAGTACAATATTATCATCATTAACTTCCGTCGGTTTAACCATAATTCTTATTTCTCTACCTGCCTGTACAGCATATGATCTTTCAATGCCTTCAAAAGAATTTGCTATATCTTCTAGCTTTTCAATTCTTTTTACATATGTTTCTAGTGCTTCTCTTCTAGCTCCTGGTCTTGCTGCAGAAATTGCATCTGCTGCTTGTATTAATACTGAATATACATTAGTAGGTTCTACATCACCATGATGAGCCATAATTGCATTAATAATAATATCATTTTCTTTATATTTTTTTGCAAGATCCGCTCCAATTGTAATATGAGAGCCTTCCATTTCAAAGTCAACTGACTTTCCAATATCATGTAATAATCCTGCTCGTCTTGCTAATGTAGGATCTAACCTTAATTCACTAGCTAACGTTCCTGCCAAATGTGCTACTTCTATAGAATGCTTTAAAATATTTTGTCCATAACTTGTTCTATATTTTAATCTTCCAATTAATCTAACAAGTTCAGGGTGTAAGTTATGTACTCCAAGTTCAAATGTAACTTTGTCCCCTTCTTTTTTTATGGTATTTTCAATATCTTTTTTAGCTTTATTTACCATTTCTTCTATTCTTGCAGGATGGATTCTTCCATCTACAATAAGTTTTTCAAGTGCTAATTTTGCTATTTCTCTTCTTATAGGATCAAAACCAGATAGAACTACTGCTTCAGGAGTGTCATCAATTATTAAATCGATTCCTGTTAGTGTTTCTAATGTTCTTATATTTCTTCCTTCTCTACCTATTATTCTTCCTTTCATATCATCATTTGGTAATGCTACAAC
>Ga0256913_10001425_pt1 | contig 12274 bp, 9 predicted proteins | sample Axial_MatmetaG_FD_185970 | JGI IMG/M metagenome (GOLD analysis project Ga0256913, IMG submission 185970) | Deep-sea worm associated microbial mat communities from Axial Seamount, Juan de Fuca Ridge, Pacific Ocean - Axial_Mat | ecosystem: Environmental > Aquatic > Marine > Oceanic > Microbial...
ACAGTAATAATAAAATTTATAAAAAGTTTATTCTGCCAAACTAATTAACAGCCACAGATTCACAGATTTTACAATCTGTGAATCTGCGGCAATTGGTTTGGTTAATACGAATTAACGTTTTGCCAAATAATGCAAGAATATTATTGATAAGAGCCTGAGTTATTCCGGTTTTCAGACAACATTTTGAAATATTTAATATTTATCTTTTCAATTCTTATACCAAATACTCTTTAAAACTGTTAATTTATCAACTCAAAATCATTCAACTGCCAGGTTTTATCGAACCAGGGTTGTAACGGACCATATACACGGAACAATACAAACCAAGCTTTCCCCGGTACGGTTTGAATCCAGTTTGCCTCTTTTCCTTCCGGAGCCTTCGGGCCAAAATAGAGGTCAACAGTACCGTCGTCGTTAAAAACCAGATTATCGTTACTGTTATTCTTTTTAGGATATTTCTGATCTGTTTGAAGCATTGAGCGAGTTTGTGGGTCGTAAACAACGATAGACCAAAAATCTTTTGCAGGAACATTTGCTTCTAAATGAAGTTTGTAATTTTTATCACCATACAAAATATCGGCATTACTGTCTCTGGTTCCGAATGCATAATTTGATCCCACACCCGGAATTTCCAAAGCCATGGCAGGCGTATTTACAGTAGCAGTGTAAAAGAACAGAGTACGTGCGTCGAGGTTTCTCCCTCTGTGTCCATCAATATCTAACCAACGGTAATCTTTACCGACAAAACCGGTGTACCACTGTTTTCCTTCGTACAGGTATGCATTTTTATCGCGAGGCGACAATCCGGTAGCACGAGCAGTTGCATTACCAACCGCAATTGCATCAATTAATATTTTTTTCAGCCTGGCATCCGGATTAAAAGCTTCTCCTTTTATAATTCCGATAGATGCTGCCTGCCCCCGCAATTCAGGATCGATAAAACTGATAGGTTCTTTGTTTATTACAGTTGCAAGCTCTTCATAAAACTCGTAATTATTGGCATGAATGGTGTTAAACTCTTTTCCCGAGCCATTAATAAATACCATCTTTTTAGGATTCACAGCATCTTTTAACGGATAAATTTTTAGTCCGTCTCTCCACATTTTAGCAGCTGGTTCAGGTTTACCGTCAACAAGGAAACCACGCAAGATTAACCAGTTGGTATAACTACGTGATTTTGCAATCCATACATTATGCATTGTCCCCCCAACCTTTGCTTTGGTAGTATGATTGTCTTTAAACGAATTCGGAGTAACTTTTAAGTCGCCATCGTAATCCGGAGGTAAAATAATATACATCCCTCCTTTTTTACGGTCGGGACCCGGTGCGCCCATATCTACCACAAAACGGAAAAAAGCATCGTTTACAGTTCCCGGACCGGCACCCGGAGGAACTTCAACAACCATAGCACCATCTTTCTCGAGATCGAAAAAAGCTGAAGCATAAACCGTGCTGGCGTTACCGGTCAAAAATAGCGAAGTGGCATCCATCAGATTATCCATCACCATAACTTTGTTATAATCATCAACACCAAGTTCTTTCATTCCAAGACGAAGTCCTTCGATTGAAGTGGCAGGGATAAAATTCATAAATACATCGACTCCACGAATGAAATCGATATTGTTGTAAACTTTTTCCAAAGTTTCTTTTGTAGGCATTCCATCATAAAATTCAAGGTTTCCAATTCGCGTTTCAACACGGTCAGGAGTCATTATTTTTTCAGGAATATCTGTTTTGAATAAAGCTTTTGCTTCGGCCATCGTTTTTATGACTGCCTTTTCTGTTTTCTCTGTTTTGATGCCATTATTTGAACAGCTAACTACCAAGGTAGTAATTGCAATGGCCACTAATAAATTAATTTTTACTTTCATCTCAATATAATTTTAGTTTTTAAAGGTATTCGATGGAACTCGCTGTATAATGATTTTCCTCCCGCCAAGTCGGAACAAGTTGTGTGAGAACTTTTTATCATGCTCGTTTCATATTTTTTAATATTTAATTACTTAACTAATTCAATTTCGCCCGGCCGCCAGGTTTTTTCAATAAACGGTTTAAGCGGTCCGTACATTCTTAAAATAACAAACCAACTTTTACCCGGAATTGTTTGCAACCAGTTGTTTTCAAATCCTTTTGGAGGTTTTGGTCCAAAATATACATCATACGAACCATCTTCGTTTTGTTTAAAACCGTTATCATTACTGCCTACTGTAGGATAAGGCTGGTCGGTTTGCAGCATCGAACGGGTTTGCGAATCGTATATTGTTAATGCCCAGAAATCGGCTACCGGTACATTTGGCGGCAGACGAACTTTATAGGTTTTAGAACCATCGAATACTTCGTGTTTTGAATCTTTAAAAGCGATACAATAATCGGAACCTTTGCCTTCGTGTGGTGTTGCCATTGAAGGAGTTACTGCTGTATATGTATAATGGAAAAATACTCTTGCATCGGTATTAAAACCATGTTCGTAATTGAAATATACATTTTTATCGGGATAAGCCATCACCCATTCTGTAGGCACATCTTTATAGAAATAAACCATTTTCAGGTCGCCTGTTGGATAGTAGTTGTTTGATCTTGCTGCAGCGTTAGCAATGGCAACCGCATCGGTAAGAATTCTTTTCTCTCTTGCTGTAGGATTAAATTTTTCTCCCTTTTTAATACCAATTGAAGCAAACAGACCTTTTGTTTCATCATCCAGCATTTCGTCCGATTCTTCCTGAATCAATTCATTTAAATGCACATAAAATTCGAAATTATTCGGATGGATTGTATTAAATGATTTTCCTGTCATATTTACATATTCAACCGGTTTTGGGTTTGCTGCTTCCGATAGTGGATACACTTTCAGGTGATCTTTTACATTTTTAACCGCAACATCAATTCCTTTCGAAATATTTCCACGCATAAACAACCAGGTTGCATAAGTACGAGGTTTAATTACAAAATAACCTGCCGGAATTTTACCTTTATACCCGGGAGGCAGAACAAGATATTTACCACCTTTTCCACGGTCGGGGCCGGCTAAACCAACATCGCTTACAAAACGGAACCATGCATCGTCGAAAGCACCCAACATCATTGGAGGAACCTCAACAACAACAGCTCCATCAGTAGTGTTAACATACGGAAAAATGTAAAGCGTTGACGTATTGGCGGTGAGAAACAGCGCGTGCGAATCCATCAGTTTTTCGAATAGCGCAACTTTACCCACAGCATCGACTCCAATGGCTGCCGGTCCTTTTCGAAGTGCCTGCAACGATGCCCCGGGAATTCCTTTTAAAAAGGCATCGACTCCTCTCGCTTTCAATAAAAAATCTTGTGTTAACTGTGCAGTCTCTTTTGTAGGTACACCATCGAAAAAGTGGAGTGTACCAATCGATGTTTCAACCTCATCAGGCGTTGTGATGTTCGATGGAATTTCAGTAGTATTTTTATACGTTTGAATTTCTACTTTTTGTTTTGAAACGTCTTTATCCGTTTCGGTCTTCTTTTCACCGGTTGAACAACCAGCCAAAAGTGCTGCAATCGCAATTGCAGAAAATGTTTTAAAATTTGTTTTCATATAATTATAATTTTATTTTTAAAAGGTATTCGATGGAACTCGCTCTATAATGATTCTCTCCCGCCAAGTCGGGACAAGTTGTGTGATAAATATTATCATGCTCATTTCATAATTAAATATTTTTTTCTATTCTTTAAGCGATTTATAATCAAGTTTAATTTTAGTCAAATCGTCGGTTCTGTTTTTTATAGCAGTACCATTAATAATTGTTTTCGATTTTTTACAAAGCATTCTGATTGCTCCCGAAAGAATGCTGATTTCTTTTGAATTGATTATTGTTGATAGTTGTTCGTTCGATTTTACATAAGCAGTAATAAAAAAGCCACTCTCCTTTTCAACAATTGTTAACCGGGTACAATATTTTTTTAAATCGGCTTTAATATGTTCCAGCGTTTGAGAAAACTCAAGATACTTAAAACTTTTTGGCCAGGCTGAAATTTCCAGATTTATCATTTACTAAACTTGTATTGTATTATAAATACAAACAAAATTGTTTATTGTATAGTTCAAGAATAATACCTATTAATAAGAACTACACAGAACAACCTAGCTGACAGCCAATTGCAACAAGCCTGCCTTGTTTTTAAAACATTAAATAAAAAGTAAATTCGTTATATATAACGGAATATGTGAAATATAACAGGTGATTTGTTTTACGAAGGCCGTTTAATCTCTAATTTTCGCATTCGCGAACGTAAGGTTTCCGGATTTATTTCTAAAATCCGGGCAGCACCATTTACTCCATCTACTTTCCAGTAAGTTTTTTCGAGAACTTTAATGATATAGCGCCTTTGGTATTCGTCTAACGGAAGCAGTGTGTTTGTATCTTCAAATTCCGGTTTCAAAAGTGGTTCAACCGATAACGATTTCCCGTTTGAGATAATAGCAGCCCGTTCGATAATATTTTCGAGCTCGCGGATATTGCCCGGCCACGAATAAGATTGAAGCTGTTTAATTGTTTTTTTTGTGATACGAATAATATTTTTGCCCAGTTGGAGATTGCACCGTTTTACAAAATGTTCGGCCAACAACGGAATATCGGAAAGCCGGTCGCGTAGCGGTGCAATAGTAATCGGGTAAACATTGAGCCGATAATAGAGATCTTTTCTAAACTCTTTTTGTTTAATTTGCTCCTCCAGATTTCTGTTGGTAGCGGCAATAATCCGCACATCAACTTTTATTGTTTTCGGGCTTCCAATCCGCTCGAACTCTCCTTCTTGCAAAACACGTAATAGTTTCGATTGCAGTTCAATTGGAATTTCACCAATTTCATCGAGAAAAAGTGTACCCCCGTTTGCCAGTTCGAACCGCCCGATCTGTTTCTGTATTGCTCCGGTAAATGCCCCTTTTTCGTGCCCGAAAAGTTCGCTTTCGATTAATGTAGCGGGCAACGATGCACAATTTACTTTTACAAAAGGTTTATTTTTTCGGTTACTTTTATTATGAATAGCTATTGCAAACAACTCTTTCCCGGTACCGGTTTCGCCTTCAAGCAAAACGGTTGAATTTGTTTTTGCAACTTGTTCAATCCGATATAAACTATGCATTAACGAATCGCTTTCGCCAATAATATTTTTAAAATCGTGAACGTTTTCAATTTCTCCGCGCAGGTAAATATTTTCGGCTTCTAACTGATTTTTTAATCTGTTTGTTTCGGCAACCTGTGTTTTCAGTTTATTTTCGGTCTCTTTTAACTTACTGATATCGATTGCCATTCCAATAAAAAATTCCTCGTTCCCTTTTGTTGCCAGACTTCCGGAACCAAGATATGGCATTTTTTTACCAGATTTGGAGATTAAATTATACTCAATTGTCTGTTCGGTTTTTTCATCAAAAATCCTTTGCATGGTCTCCAGGGTTCTTTCTCTGTCTGCCTCATCAATAAAATCGAGTATATATTTGTTGTGTAATTCTTTTTCTGTGTAGCCTAATATTAATTCAATATTTCGGTTCCACATTAACATCCGCCCCTCTTTATCGAAAACATAAGCAAGTTCGGGCATTCCCTCTAAAATAGTTTTTGCCGAAAAGGATTTAAATGATGTTTTATTTTTTGTTGTACCCATAAACAGTGATGAGTAACAAAAGTAACAAAAAGAAAAATAGAATGTAAATTTGAACTTTTAAACAACTTCAAGTAAATAATACTGAATGCTTATAAAAAAAATGCCACTTGTTAAATAACAAATGGCATTTCTTAGTATTCGAAAAATCTTCTATTTTTTAATTGTTCCCGATTCCATTAATGTTTTAACTAAAGTATCGGAATAAGTTTTGGAAGCTGATTCGGAAGAAGACGGGTCGGTTACTTCCGATTGACCCGACCAAACGATTGCTTCTTTAATATCATCAACAGTTAAATCGTATAACCGGGTTTCGAGAACGTATGTTTTTTGCTCGCGATAATAGTCGGGTGCATACATGTGTCCGTAACCAGAATAAATGTATCCTCGATAACCGTAACCGTATGGCATAGGATAATACGGACCGTTGTTATTAACAATTACATCTTGAGTATTAACATCGATTAAAGAAGTAATTAATACTCCATCGTAATTCCCTCCCTTAATTCTTTTTTCAATCTCCTCTTCGGTAAGTTTACGATTATTTTCAACTGGCGGAAAAACCGATAAACTATTAGTTGCGTTAATTCCCTCTTCTGCCAAATATTTTACTACGGTGTTCTCGAAAAGTGTTCTCGATTTTAGATTTTTAGTGATTGTCATTACTAAAATCTTATCGAACTTTTTACCCTCGTAATTCTCTTTTGTCCATGTATATTTCATGGAAGTTGCACACGACCAAAGAAATGTCATGGCAATCAAACTTATTACTATTCTTGTTTTCATAAAAATTGTTTTAATTAATAATTACTTTAAAATTACAACATCCTATTTAATAAAAGGTTTTTTGTTGATATCGATTCAGAACAAAAAATGAGCCAATTGTATTGATTTATCTTTTAAAAATTGTTAATTCACTAACCATTAGGATTATAACAACGACAACTTGTCTGTAATTAAAATAATAATACTGTTATTTTATCACCCCCGATTCGATAAGTGTTTTCACCAATGTTTTACCATAACTATTGGCAGCCGACTCGGAAGACGATGGGTCTGTTAATTCCGATTGACCCGACCACACAACCGATTCTTTATCGGTCACTTTGGTAACATCGTAAAATTGAGTTTCGAAAACGTATGTATCTTGCTGGCGATAATATTCGGGCTCCTGCATGTGTACGTATCCTGTTCGTATTGTTCTCCTGTATCCGTATGTTACAGGCTGATAATAAGTTCCGCCACCTTCCATCACTTCTTGTGTATTAATATCGATTAAAGAGGTAACCAAAACACCATCGTAATTTCCGTCAATAATTCTTTTTTCAATTTCATCTTCCGACAAATTCTCGATACTTTCGACCGGTGGAAAAATTTGCAAACTATTGGTTGCATTAATACCTTCTTTGGTAAGATTTTCGACTATAGAATTTTCGCCGTTTATTCTTCCTTGTTGTGTTACCGACATTACAATTACCAGAATTTTATTGTATTTTTTTCCCTGATAATCTTCTTTTGTCCATGTATATTTCATTGTAGTTGCACACGACGACCACAAGAAAGTGATGGCAATTAAACTAATAAAAACTCTTACTTTCATCTCATTATAATGTTTATTTTCAAAGGTATCATATGGAACTCGCCCATAATCATCCCCCTCCCGCCAAGTCGGGACAAGTTGTGTGATTAATATTATCATGCTCGTTTCATGATTTAAGTTTTAATTTGAATCGTTTTTACTTATTAACAAAACGAATAACAAAATGTTTTCTTTCTGTAAACATAATTTTTCTTTTGAAGAAAGCAAAATATTACAAACCAACAATTTATTACTGACTTCAGCTTTTTTACAGATGTTTCGCCGATTTTTTTTCTTTTATTTCCTGAAGTTGTTTAAAGTTAAAGGGGGGGGGATTTTCGAGAGTGACATAGTGGTTTCAATATGTTGCTCGCAGATTTTCAATTTGACTTTAAACAATTTTTCAATAAAAAACCCGATTCTGTAACAGAATCGGGTTTCGAATATTATGCTTTATAATTTATTCTAACTCTCCAACTAATGGTACATCAGAATACAACTCGGCGCGAATTGCAATGGCAAAATAGTTTTCGATTTGATAAAACTGTGCTGCAACTTTAGAGCCTTTTACCTTTTTTACCTTTTTATAATATTTGTTAATTAAGCTGCTGCTGGTTTTTCTAATTCCCATCGACTCTTTTACCAAATCATCGGTTTTTTCATCGGTTAATGCTTCGTAATGTTTTGCATAATCTAATAACAATTCGAGTTGTCTTTGTCCTAACTCTTTGCGCTCTTTCTCATATTCGTCGTATAGTGCCCAGAAAGAATCTCCCTCTTCCAGTTTAATAAAATTAGCCACTACTACTTTTTTCTCCATACCAAAAACCGACTGGTAATAATCAATCTCTTCTTGTTGTACTTGCGAAAATGCCATTGTTGATGTTGCAAATAGAATAATTGCAATAGATAATAATTTCTTCATTTTTTTAATTTTAAAATTGATAGTTCATATTTTTTATGTGAAACAACTCTTCTGAATATTTGTTTAGTTTATATGGATTTTTTTCGGGCGGCTAATATATTTCCGAACGTAGTTTTATTTAATTTTGTTACCGCCAAAATTAATTGTGGCACCAAAATATAAGCTGATTGAATGCGACATAGTATTCATTGTATTTGTACGAGTACCCTGTAATGCTCTGTGTTCTATGCGGTTATACTCTACCGGGTCGGAAAGGTTTACAAATTGTTTCTGATTTCTTTCGATACCAAACGAATACTGGAGGCCGGTAATTAAGTCCTGACCTAAAACTTTTACCGTTATACCGCTTGTGATGTGATACTTATCTAAATCGAAACTTTTAATTGTTTTCGATTCGGCATAAGGACTATAATCGAAATTCTTTTTAAAGTTAAAATCGGTTCTGAATCCTGAAAAAAGCAGAACATCATCTTTTATTTTCCAACGGTAGCCAACTGCAACGTTAAATATTTGCTTTGCTCCGCTAACAAAAGATAACCAGTCGGAACTACTGCCATCGATAATTATCGGCCCCGAACTAATATTATCACTTTCGTTTGCTTCGGCTAACCGGTAGGGATCTATTTTAGCAAAATATTCGAAAGTTATATATAATGTTTTTGTTTGCTGCGGATTGTGATAAGTAATACCCGTTGAAATTGAAAACGGGCTTTTAGCATTTACATTTACATTCTCTTTTTCTTTATAATCTACAATCAAATAGTTCGGAATCGGATCTCCTGTTTCCGGATCGGTAATATTACTCTGGCTCGATTTATGCAAAATTCGTTTGCCATCGGAATATATTTTACCAATCGATGGAGTTGTAATATTTACTCCAATGCTAAATTGATCGGCCATATAAAGTAAACCTAATTTCCAAAGAATACGGTAATCGGTAAACCTTAAATACTCTTGTTTATAATATTTTGCAGAGTAATAATCTTCAAAATCTATGGGATTAGAATAGTCTAAAACCGGACCTGCTTCAATATCCAGCATATAAGCATAATCAATTGTTTTTGCCGAAACAAACATACTCGAACCCAATGATAATCGTTCGCTCAAATTAAACGATGCTCCTATTCCAAACCAATCATCACGAATTTTGTTAGAATATTTAGCAAACGATGTATATCGCTCTACTCCGGGAAAATGTGTCAGAATATCAATCTCTTTATCAACATAGTTTACACTTTCGGTAAGAAAGTTTGCAGTATTTAGAAATGCAACTTCAAAACTCCAGTTTTCCAATTTTTTAAGCTTTATCATATACGAAAGGAAGCGCGGAATAACATATCCACGCGAATCGTAAAAATCGAGATCATCTCCCCAGACATTTTTTGCGTTAAGAATATCGACCGAAAAAAGACTGGCATTTAACGAAAGTTTAGATTCTTCGATTTCGGAAATACTGGCAGGATTATAAAATATTGCCGACGCTCCTGAACCGCCACCAACAACGGCTCCCGATAACAGCGACGACTCTTCGTTAAAGTTTCGCGACCAGTAATTACTCGACTGTGCAAATAATATTGTCGGGACAAAAAGAAACAATATAAAAAATAGTTTGTGCATAGTTAAATAGTAAATGTCGGCCTTTTGTGTTACATTTTACTTTCAAAAATAGTTTAATGAAACGAAACCACAATAAATCAATAATAAACCGAGTGTGCAAATTTGATTGATGATTTACCAACAGAATAACTATCAACTGATTACATTTGTTTTATTTTTAAAACCAATTATTACCCGGAAACAGTGTGTTCATACAAGAATTCATCATCGATTTTGCTTTTTATAAATATTCTATTTCCCTTTTCTTAATTTTTAGGGGAAATTTAAATTTACTTTGGGGTTACCACTCAACAGTACAGCAAAAACATAAAGTGCTAACTATTAATCCGTTTCGTCATAATTTTTGTTTATAAAAAATAAAATTGCATCAGCATTGGGGGTGTAAAAATTAATTTCTATTTACAACCCGATATAGTTTACACTATCTATGTTTTAAATAATTCGTTTCCAAAAACAAAAAACGAACACTATTAAAGTATTCGTTTTTAATCTCTTACAATTTTTGTTGGTAGTCCCGACGGGAATCGAACCCATATCTACAGTTTAGGAAACTGCTATTCTATCCGTTGAACTACGGGACCATTCTATTTAAAGGGAGTGCAAAAATATGTAAAAACCCTTGTCTGCACAAATCATTCTGAAATTATCGTATAAAACCTTACTATTCAGAATATTATTTTTACAAACCATAATTAATTATGAATCGGCAGTTTTTTGTAATTAAAATGGTTCCTACTCAGCAGTACAACTAAAAATTAAATCATTGGTTATTAACCCGTTTTGTTCTGATTTTTGTTCTGGAAAAACAAAAATCCCACCAAAACTATGGATGTTTGCAATATTAAACCCCAAGCTAAAGCACTGCCTGTCCCGCATGGCGGGAGGGCAATTGATAATAGGTGCTTTAAACCTGCTGAGTAGTAAATTAAAATGTAATAACCTTTATTTTACTAATTTAGAAGAAATTATTTGACTGCATTTAAAATACCGGTTTATGGGTTCTGAAAAAACAAAAGTTTCGTTGGTACTTGGCAGTGGCGGTGCCAGGGGGTTGGCACACATTGGAGTTATTCGCTGGCTCGAGAAAAACAATTTCGAAATTATATCAATCTCCGGTTGTTCAATCGGTTCGTTAATTGGCGGAGTTTATGCAGCAGGTAAACTCGATAAACTTGAAACCTGGATGCGGGCAATTTCGAAAACCGATATTCTTTCGTTGCTCGATGTTTCGTGGGGAAGCAGTGGTATATTTAAAGGCGAAAAAATTATTAATACGCTGATTAATATTTTAGGCGATACACAAATAGAAGATTTACCGGTTCCGTTTACTGCGGTTGCTTCCGATATTGTTGCCGGTAAAGAAGTCTGGATTAATTCCGGGTCACTTTTTAATGCAATAAGAGCTTCCATTTCGCTACCGCTCTTTTTTACTCCTTTCAATTATAACGGAACAAAACTAATCGACGGCGGAGTATTAAATCCCGTTCCTATTGCACCCACATTTAACGACGATTCAGACTTAATTATTGCTGTAAGTCTTGGTGGAGAAGTTGTTAACAGCAATTCAAGTTCAAAACAGGTTTTCAAAAAAACAGAAAAAAGCATATCGTTTCAACAGAGTTTTAAAAAATTTCTTCAACCTTTTCAAAAAGAAAACAGCAAAGTAAAATCTGAAAACTTGGGAATGTACGATGTTGCCGACAAAGCTTTCGACGCAATGCAAAGTACAATTGCACGACAAAAAATTGCTGCATATCCACCCGATATTCTTGTTGAAATTGCCCGCAATGCCTGTGGAACACTGGAATTTAACCGGGCTGCCGAAATGATAACACTGGGATATAATACTGCTCAAACAGCTTTCGACAAAACGAAATAGCAAAGACTTATTATAAATTTACGACAATTTCGCACTCAACTTATTAAGAGAGTGTTGCTTTTCGGGCACTCCCATTTTATATATCAATATTTTTCATTTGAATGATTATCTTTGCCGTTCAATAAAATTGAGGTACGATGTTAAATAAAATCAAAGCATTACAAGAGGAGATTGAAAAAATTGTTGCGTCGAGCAAAGAGGAGGTAGACGAATTACGTATAAAATATATCAGCAAAAAAGGGAGTATTAACCAGTTGTTTGCCGATTTTAAATATGTTCCGGCCGACCAAAAAAAGGAGGTCGGGCAAGCAATTAATACACTTAAAAACTTTGCTCTCGATAAAATTAACTCGTTAAAAGAGGCGTTTGATGCTGCCGACAACGACAATTCGGGAATTGATTTAACCATGCCCGGCGAACCTATGAAACTGGGAACACGTCACCCGCTTGCATTGGTAAAAAACGAGATTATCGGAATCTTTTCGCGATTGGGTTTTACCGTTGCCGAAGGTCCTGAAATTGAAGACGACTGGCACGTTTTTTCGGCGCTTAATTTTCCGCCCGAGCATCCGGCCCGCGATATGCAAGACACTTTTTTTATTGAAAAAAATCCTGATGTTTTGTTGCGTACCCACACATCGAGTGT
>Ga0256913_10001426_pt1 | contig 12264 bp, 6 predicted proteins | sample Axial_MatmetaG_FD_185970 | JGI IMG/M metagenome (GOLD analysis project Ga0256913, IMG submission 185970) | Deep-sea worm associated microbial mat communities from Axial Seamount, Juan de Fuca Ridge, Pacific Ocean - Axial_Mat | ecosystem: Environmental > Aquatic > Marine > Oceanic > Microbial...
AGATACCAGTGCTATGACAAGAACCAAAATAATCATTGTAAAGGTTGTTGGCAGAGCCATTCCTTCTCCTTTTTTACTTCTCATCATTTGAACATCACATAAAAAAATAAAAAATAAAAAACTCTAATTTCGCCTTGTTGTAGCACCTAAAGGTAAACAACAATGAGCTCCCATTCCACAAGAATCATCCATCCCAATCATCGGCAGGGGATACTCTCCTCCACAAACTGGTTCACAAGAACCACCCATGCCATCACAACTAGTTCCTTCGCCCATCCTATTACTTGATCGGAATAAAAACATTGCTAAAATTACTAATACTAAAATTGCTATTGCTGCAATTATTACAACATTCATTGACAACTCTGTTCCTTTTCTATTAAAATGCATTGAAATTACCTCTTAAATATTTAAATTGAATATTTAAACTGCTATTTAAACGTATTTAAATGTTTCGTAAAATTACTGAGCACACATCCCAATCTCTACAGTTATTGTATCTCCAGTCATTCCTAAAGGAATTGGACTTATTCCAGGAGCTCTTCTTATTCCTGTAGTTTCTTCTGTACAATTTCTTCGTGTATAAACCCATTTTTCATTATCAAAATACATTGCATTTTCTCCATTAACCTGCCAATTTGATGTATAATCATCATTTAAGGGGCTATCAGTCCATCTAATTGTAAATCCATATGCTTTGTCCCACTTATCCAAAGTCTGACTCAATAAACGAATTATGGTTTTATTTAAAGTCTCGCAACTATTTAAACCACCTGCACAAACTATTCGCTTAGTTGTTGCACAATCCTCCAACAATTTGCTCATTTCAGTCCCACAAATTGATGTTTTTGTAAAAACAGTCGCATAACTCATCCCGAGTTCGTTATCTGCATATTTTTTGAAGACTTGTTTATCTTCATGGTTTACTGAATATGATAAATAAAATAACATTGCCATTGAAACTATCAACACAATGAAAACCAACCCTATGATTTCCAACTGAGCTCTTAAATTAAAATGATCATTAGAAAATAAACTTCGAAATATTATTTGTTTTGATTTTTTCATCAAATCACCTTATTATATACTGTTAAATATAATACTCCGAATGCTCTTTTCCCAGTTAAAGGATTCCAAATCACAACCGGTATTTGTGTTTGTTTTCCATCATATGCAACACCATCTTTCTCAAAAGTTCCTGTATAATTATAAATTGTCCAATTTCTTGATTGTGGATATATTTCTTCAATGGTTATTTTTGCCGTTCCTAATTTATTCACATAATATTCTCCTACCAAATCCCAATCATTCTTTGTTAGATTTTCAAATGCGGTTAATTTTATTTCTTCAAAACAAGATTGGTCTTCAGTTCCATAAACTGAACATTTTAATTCTGTCAAAGAAGTTACGTATTGTGTTGTGACTATTGAATCTAACTGCCTATATTCTTTCTGTTTTGTCCTTATACTATCATTTTCTGCTTGTGAAAAAAATACCAAACCAAAAACAATTATTAGTATAATAAATATAATTATAAATAAAGTTTCATTTAATTGAATTTGACCAGAGTTATGTTTTAATAATCGTCCGTTCCTTGAATATAATTTAAAACTCATTTTAATAAATTCCTGGACAGCCTCCTTCTGAAGATATTCTATTGTTTTTATTTCTTAGATCAAGTACTAATTTTTTAAACTTCACAGCATCAATATTTAGAAAACCACCTTCTAAGGTATCTGAAAAATCATCTAACAATTGAGATAAACCTGTTTGCAATGAGGAGGTTCCGTTATACAAATATTGACAATTTGAAAATGAAGGAATATATTTCAAAGCCTCTGTTGTCCTATATTGATACATCTTATTTAACATCAATAACCTTGTAAATGCTTTTTCCATATTGCAATCATATTGTTGTTTCTCTCCAACAAAAATTGCTCCAAACAAGCTCGCAGCACCAAAATAATATGAGTTGTTAAATGAATCCAAATCCCTATTTAATTTTAAATCGTTGCCTGATAAAAAATAAACTTTTCCGGAATCAAAAATATTAGAAGATTTATTTGGTTCTATTATAATTACCTTTGATTTTTCTGTTAAAATAATGTCTGGTAAAGGTTGTTGATTTTTGAAGAAAACATAAGTATAAAGATTATTATTTAATCTTTTAGTTGGATAGTGAGTATCATTCATCATAAAAATTGTTAGATTTGTTGGGAAAATTTTCAAAAGATTTTCTAAATCTGCAGGAAGAACTTCATTTGGAGAATAAAATATGAACATATGTAATTTATTTGTTACATACAAAAAATTAGTTACTTGATATGGATATGCCCATTCCTGTGTCCAAGTATATAATTTTGTCCCTTTTAAATTTGAAGGTGAAAACAAAACATCGTGAGTCGTATAACCAGCAATTTTCCCATTTAAAGAATAACGAGACATTGCTTGATTTGCATCGCAATAAAAGCTCAATTCAATTTTTGGTGTTGAGTATGTTTTGAAAGTTCCTGCTTTTTGTGTTGTTGTTCCTAGTATTGTTTGAAACTGTTTAGCGATGGTTGCGGATACTTTTTGATCAGAAACTTTTGATTGTGAAGCAATCAAAGAGAAAAAAAATGTTAAAAATACAATGCCAACTATTAATACAAAAATCCAATTGAAAGACATTGCTAATTGTGCTTTATTCATTTTAATTTTGACCAAAGAGATATTTAATTAGTAGCTTTTAGTTTGGTAAATTTTCCCAACCCTTGAGTTCTTATTTTAAAATAACCTGCCGAAGCATTAACACACAAAATATAAGATGGTGGATTTCCAGAAACAACATCTAATTTTACTTGAGGAACATAACCAACTTCTTCAACCAAACCATCACTTGAAGATATTAGAAAAATATTTGTTCTCACATTATTTTTTATACTATTTCTAATCACAAAAGCTCCGGGCATTTTAGTGCTTAATATAGTTTCTCCAATCCCATAAGAATCAGAAGTTATCAGAGCATCAGGATCGACTATGCATAAAGTTGTATATTTACAAGGCACAGGTAATTTTATTTCATTTACTGAGCCATACGCATTGTTTTCTACAATTTCTGATTGTATATTTTGTTTAAATGATATTGAATCAACATCACATTTCCCTGAAATTAATTGGCCCATTGATTTAGATGCTACAAACACTATTAAACCAATTACAAAGATTGCCATCAAAAATATAAATACCTGATTCATTTGACCGATTTTATTTTTCAGTAATTTTAATTTCATAATTCTCACTTTATTTATCTTGATATTTCTAAAAATAATTTATTAGCACTATTTTGAGGGATAAATTTTCCTGATTCTAACTTTGATAAGATTTCTGTTAGAGTTACTTTATTCAATTTACCTTCTTTCAATAGAACTCTCAAAAGTGAAACCAATGTTACCTGATCAAAATGATTCGTACTAACCTCTTTAGTTAGCGCGCTAACAAAATCTTCAGAAGATACATTTGAATTTATTTTTCCAAGATGTTTAAAATCTCCTGGTGGAAGTTTATTATTTTTTGTTGAATTTATTAATAACTGTAAAGCATCGAATGAATTTTTTGGAGCATCTTTAATTGATGGTTTTGTAATTTTGGAAGATATTTTTGTTCCATCTGAAACTGATTTATTTTTAATATCATTTGATGATTCTTTAAAATCTTTCTTTTGCTTTTCAACACCTGATGCTTCATTATCCTTTTTAATTGGAGATTTATTTGTCATCTCTTCCAATTTATCAAAAATAGAATCGGATTTTTTCTTTTCTGTACTGGCAGATAATTCTACATAACCATCTTCATCAACTTTATGTTCATCTATTTTTAATTCTGGTTTCTTAATAGTTGATGTTGGTGATTGTTTTGATTTTAAATCATCTTTATCATTTGCTGACTGAATTTGTTTTTTTTCTTTTATCTCTTTAGTTTCTATTGGTTTTCCAAAAGAATCTAATAAAGAAGAGCGTTCTGCTTTTCGATCTTGAACTTTTTGATTTCTTTGGTCTAAACCTTTAGCTTGTTTCTCTCTCAATGCTTTTATTTGTTCTTCTCGTAGTTTTTTTAGTCTTGCCTGTTGTTCTGCAGTTTGAGCCATTGTTTGTCTTTGTTGATTTTGTTGTTGATACATTTGTTGCCTTCTTAAATATGTTGCTCGTTGAGTTTCGGCATAATAAATATAATAAGCTCCACCCCCCATCATAAACAAACCAAGAATCAAAAGTATTAATCCCCAAATATTAAACGTGTCTTCTTCTTCAGGCAAATCCTTTTTTGGTGGTGTAGATTTTCTTTCAACACATTCGCCAGAGATACAAAAATCATTCATTCCTTTACAATCAGAATCCACCCGACAAGTATCTGAATCGTTTTGTTCCAAAATAACTGTATTATTTGTTTTTATCTTACAAGATTTTATTGATTCACAAACACCGCCACAATCAACACCCAATTCGAATGCATCTCGTTGGTTATTGTCGCAAGTTCCACAACTTACCGGACATTTTCCTCCACAATCAACACCCTCTTCAAATGGATCTTCAATGCCATTAAAACAATAATTTGGAACTATTACTTTTTTACTTCCATTTCTGTCATTGTTTGCCTTATCAAATACTTGATAACAAAAAAGACTTGTTTTTTCTGAAAATAAAGGTAAATTTTCATATTTTTCTGAACTATAAGAAGCATTACAAAATTTATTTACCCACAAATAATTAAATGAATCAATACATCCTGACTGAGAATCTTCACAAGATATGAAAGTATCAGCCCCTCCCCATTTTAAACTTGAATGTACTTTTGCAGTTGGCGGAGTTACATCACAAACTTCGGAATTAAATGTTGAAGCCATAACTGTTAAAGATGTTTTTCCTACATTTCCTGCTTTGTCGGTTCCTTCTACTGTAATAGTGTATTTTTGTCCTTCAATTAAATCTTCAGTTACAGTTACGCTTGCTCTTCTCGTAGAATGATTAAGTATTTGAGATGAAGAATTTGACAAAGTATAAACAAATGAATCCATTGATGATCCTGTTCCATTTGAAATAATTGTAAATTTCACCTGAGATAATGAACAAGTTTCTTCTTTTGAAACAATATCTAAAATTGGTGCTTTAGTATCAACAATTACTTGTGTAAATACGGTACCTTTAAGACCACTACTTCTTGATGTACATTGAATTTCAATATCATATTTTCCATCCTGTAGATTAAATGTTGCAGTGTGTTCTCTCTGTGTTGATGATTTCATTTCTTTAAATTCATCTTCTTCATCCAATCTATAAATACAATTTGCTGAATGATCTGTTGTTAGATTTAACATCACTGGATTTTTGTTAAAATACCTGTCTGAATGAACATGTATTCCTACCTCATCTCGTAAATCAACACTTATAGTATATTCTTCTTCTACAGAATTTTGAGCAATATTTTTACAAGCAATTCTTTGAATTATGTCTTCATTTGAAATTCCCCAAAAACTTAATTCTTGAGAATGATGCTGTTCATAAGCAGTTTTATTCGAAGGATCATAGCCAGTAAACCCAATTGGATTTTCATCTGAATCTAAATATGTGCAAACCACAGGATCATCACTCTCAACTGTCAATGTTGTAGTTATATCTCCTGGATCAACAACCGGATTTGGATTTGCTGAAATAGTGATTGAAGGTTCTGAGGTATCATAGCCTAAATTAAATTCTTTTGATTGTAAAAAATCCCCATCCTTACAAATTACTATCCATGGCTGACTCTCTTCATCAAGATTTTCGTTCAGTTGTGAAATTTCAGACGCAGATATTTGAGCTAAATGAGTTGTTCCAGAATCATCAAAATCTATAAATAAATATTTTAATGAGTTATACCAATTGTTTAAGTTTGTAGGATGTTCTTCTCCTCTATAACCATGTTTACAAGTTACTTCTCGTGAAGTTCTAACGTTTAATGAAAATGATTTTTCATTTGCAATTCCAAATCTAGGGCTTACTAAATCAATCTGCATATTTGGAGTTACTAATCTTGAACCTGAAGCTGAATTTCCTGCCATGTCTTCAACTGCATAACATAATTTTCCATCATCTGTTAATAACAATGGTCCTGATGAATATGATTGTTTTGATAATGGTGGATTTTCTGCACAAGACTCGTCCAAACCAATAAACGAATAATTAAACTTATCTGTGCATCCACTCTCATGATCGGTACAGTTTATAGAAACAGCATAACCTGTTGGAATAATTTTTAAATGTGTTTCAACTAATGGATTTAAATTATCACACACAACATCTAATGGATTTTTTGCAACGGTTGCAAAACTTAACGATTTTCCAGTATTTCCTGATCTATCAATTGCATTTATTTTCCAAACATAAGTTGCATCTTCAACTAAATTTACAATTCTTACAGAAGGCGTTTGTGTCTCGTCTTCAGAATAATCTGTTAGTTCAGGATCTGCTATTAAATTTTCAGGAATTAAACTGGTGCTATTATAGACACTATAATTATATGCTACGATTCCATCACCTGCTGTTGGATTAATTTCAATATCAAATCTACCTCCACAATAAAATTTATTTAAACTAGCATTTGGCTCTGAAGGATTAGTAGTATCTATTGAAAAATGGAATAAATTATGGATTGTTGTTGCACCAGAAGAACAAGACAAATATAAAGAATGTATTCCTTCTTCTAATGAAGTTGGTTTGAAATAATGGTATGTTGTTGGTGTTTCAGTTATTCTAGTTAAATCATCCTCATCTAATCTATAAGAACAAACTGCTTGATTTGAAGTCGTTACTGTTAAGTCTGGACTATTTGTTAAAAAATATCTATTATCATCTTCAAAATTTATATCAAAATAAGGACTTATTCGTATATCAAAATCAACAACCTTGCTTGAAGTATATAATGCGGGATTTTGACAGGTTATATTTACACTATATGAATATGTTTTAGCAAGTTCAAAATCACCTATAGACTCCTGAAATGAAAAAGTTTGATTTAAATCTTGTTTAAAATCAGTATAGTGTTGAATTGAATTTATTTCTCCATAATCATTTAAATCTGAATTTCGATAATTAAATGGTGAATTTTGATTTAAAATAAAATCATAAGTACAATGTAATTGCTCTCCAGAAGAAGTAATTTCTGCTTGTGTTTGAGCATTAGCATTATCTTCTATCGTTTCGGGATTTGCAGATACTTGAAAATCAAAAGGAGTCTCATCGTAACCAACATAAATTTTTTCTGAAGAATATGTTTTTTGATTATCGGCTGAATCTTGTTCACAAATGACTACGTATTGATCATAGTAAGGATCTTCATAATCAAATTCATGATCTAAAGGTAAATTAACACGATTAGGTTCCTGAGATGATGCTGCAACAACGTTCAATGCGTGGGTTGTTCCTAAACCTTCAAGAATATAAAATGCAGTACTAAATTGACGTGCAAGATCAACTTCAGAATCCATGTATTTATCATATTTTGTTAATCTGCATGTTGAAGGATAAAGAGTAGATATCTCAAGATTAAATGGTAGTTTCTGACCTATTGCAATTGTTTGTTCATCCGCAGGATTAATAAATGGAACTCGCGGTTCACTAACCCAAATATCCATATCATCAACATCTACTGCTAGTATTAATTCGCTTACCTTAAGATTTTCGTCCTCATCAGTTGCAGATATTTCAAACTTATAAAGACCATCTAAAATTACTGTTGATGAAGTAAAATTATATATTTTATTACCTGATTGATCAATCTGATGTATAGGGATTGAATATACAGAAGAAAACAAACCATATAATGCAAAATTATTTATTGTTACTGGTTTTTCACCATAATTTACTGTTATTATAGGATTAGGATCATTAGTATCTTGACAATCAGAAACATCTCCATCATAATCTTTACAAGATTGAGCACTAACAAACACTTGCTGACCTACGCCCAAAAGCAATATGATTAGTAAAATCAAACCTATTCTTCTCAATTGTAAAAACTCTCCTCTATTCTAATAATCTGGATACTGTAAACTCAGGATCAGCAAAATCAGTATTTTTTATTCCTAAATTTAATCGTTTAACGGATCCAGTATTACCATTACCATCTACAGCTCTAAAATAAATCCTTTTCCCAGAACCTATTTCTTCTTGTTTAATTAATTTTATTGCTGAACGCTCTCCGGTTTCAGCATCAGGATTTGATAATCCACTTGCAGTATTAAGTATAAACCAACTATTACCGTCGCAATCGTTCCTGTTAAAATTTTCTAAGTCTGATGTAAAATCTGCAAAACAATATTCGATTCTATCACAACCATAATTTAAATTTGATGTTGGATAATTGTCATTGCAAGATAATTGTATTTCTCTTTCATCTGCAAAATCAACAACATTATTCATAGGAACCCATGATGATCCTTCTTGAATTTTAATTTCTGATGTTGGTGCTAATGAATCTATTGCAAACCAAATAACATCTCCAAAGCTTCCTTCTGTTGTTGTTCCATCTGAAAAATCACATTTAGTAAATAATGCAAATCGTTGATTTCCGGACACTGACCCTGCAATGGCTGATGAAAACGTAATGGTATGATTATATTTTCCATTAACGATGTCGCTCTGAACAAACTTCTGATCACTAGGATACTCATTTTGATTAAATGAATAATAACATGTTGCAGGTAAAGATGTTTGTATTGATAATGAATTAACTGCTTCGATAGATGAAAATATTTCTCCTCTTGGTTGAGGATTAGTAATACTTGCATCTCCTTCAACACTTATTCCTTTTTCTGATGTTGCTTCATTTTGATGATCATCAATACAAGTTACTTTAAAAGTATAATAACCATCTAATAACTTAAAATAATGAGTTTCAAAATAAAAAGCATTATCTTTCACGCCGTTTGCTCGCAATTCAACTTTGTCCGGATTTACTAAATAACCTTCACACAAACTTTTCTCATTAACACTAAATGAAATATTCACATCTGTCCGATAATCATCATCGTTCCCGTTATCCTTATAAGAATTAAATTCTGGCTCATTAATAGTTATTTGTGGAGGTGTGTTATCAATATATATTTGTTTTAATTGCACTTCTTCTAAATTTTTAGCTTCGTCTTCTGAATAATACATCAACACATATTCACCAGAACTTAAATAAGAGTAATCGTTATTAAAATTAATACTTGAAGAACTCAAATCAGTTATAGGATATTGATTGCATTTTCTTTCATAGCACGAGCTTATCGTTTTAAGATCAGAATTGGGAATTTCATATACTTGAAGTTTTTGTGAAATTGATAAATTATTCACAATAAATGAAGGTACACATTCTGAACAAGATTCAAAACTCAGTAATGATATTTTAGTTGTTATTTTTTCAGTTGGTGAAACATCATCTTCCGGAACAAATTCTAAATTTTTAAATTCTCCAATTCCATAAATAGGTATTTGTTGATTATTTACCATTGATGTTTTTTCATCTTTTTTAAACATAACATTTGTTATTGGGGGAGTATTATCTTTTATACATTCAAGACTTCTAACGCCCTCTCCTGATTTACAATCATCATAAAGATTTGGTAATTCGTAGCTTTTTGATCCATCTGCATCTTTTACACATCCACGAATTTCAACATTGTCATTATCTACCCATCTACAAGTTCCAAAATGCAAAACATCATTTGATTTTGTAAGTTTATTAGAACCTGCAATCCTTGAATTTTTAGAATTTACTATTGTTTGTGAATTATCATAAATAACATCCACAACAACTTCTCTACCTCCTTCACATTCAGTTTCAGTATCGTATAAATAACAGGCCATGTTTTCATCATTTACACAAGTTGGAATTAAAGATTCGACATTTGATCTGGATTTTTCTTCAACAATTTTTTTTAAAGGATTGGCAACTCTTTTATCATGGTTTGGTATGTTTTTAAAATAACAACTTCCATACAATCCACACTCTTGTTCATTACAAAAATTAAATGGTGCTTTTGTGTCACAACGAGTACAATCTTCTTTCTGAGAATTTTTTGGCTTACAAACTCCTAAACCTAACTCATTAGTTAAATCATTACTTGATGTTTTAGTTAATATTGGCTCCCATTCGCAAGCAACTTCAGGATTCTCCGTTGAAATATTTACGAATCTAAAACAAGGATCATTTAAGCAGGCCTCTTCACTATTATAATCATAACATGACTTTATTAATTCACAAGTATCAAATTTTTCAAATATTGTTCTTGTTTTATCTTTATAGCATCTTCCTTTAAAATTATCAACTGAAGGAATTAATGAAGGATTTCCTGAAAAACTATATTCCATATCTGAGCATTGGACAGATAGTTCATCATTGTCAGAATCAATTAATAAAACACTTAAATCATAATTCGCATACATGCCAAACAAACCATTACAAGTTCCGCAAGTTGGTTTAGCTACACACATTGCACCTAAGTAATTAAGAGAATGAATATTTTTATTAAATTCTGTTTCAACACAAATTTTTCCACTACAGTCAGATACTGCTTCGGGTGTAGAAAATGACAAGTTAGTATATCCAAAACTATCCCTTAAACATCCTTTAGGTAGCATTTGCTTTTTTTCATCATCATATCTGCAATTTAGACCAGGTTCATCTGATTCAACCATGCATTCCTCATCACCAGTTACAAAACAAGGTAATTTCTCGGAAGCATCGAATGCACAAACTTCTTTTCCGGATATTTTTTCAGCGCAAACATTATAACAATATGATTTATGAGGATCTAATAGGTCTTTTATTTTAATACTTCTTTCTCCATAAGAAGCTATTCTTTCTTGTGTCGTTTGAAATTTACAACTATTTGGAGTAGAACTATCTTCTTCGCATATTTTTATCTTGAAATTATTGACTGAATTTTCACATTGAGGATTATATATCCATTGAATGTTGACATCATTTGTTCCTTCTAAATAACTTATTTCTGCCTGTGGCGATTTTCCCTGTCTTAATTTATATAAATCAAAAACATTTCTTGAACTTTCCAGATTATCTCTCCAATCATCTAAAAATTCTGGTTTTTCCTCGTCACAAGTATCTTCACAAATAATAGTGTTTTTTTCGCATGCTGGACACTTCCCACATTCACCTGTATTTCTACAAACGTCTTGATCGAAAATTGTTTCGCAAGAAGAATAATCATATTTACACAAATTAGAACAAGTTATTACTCCTCCTCTATACAAATCACCATCCAAAGATGCACAACTAATCGAATCTTTTTTTGTACCATCTAAACTAAGAAATTTATAACTTTCACCCTCTAAATCGCATTGTTCTTGAGCATCAACATCTAATTGACCATTACCACATACCCCGTACCTAATCTGACCATCACAATCACTAAAATCAATAACTGGCTCAAGACCTGTTAATGTATTACAATCATTTTTATCAGAATATGATCTCATTTTAAATGCTGAATCTCCGAAAACATTGCAGTCACCCCATGCTCCATACTCCCAATCTGGCGTACAACTTTCTTCATTTTTCCAACAGTTTAAAGTGAAATTAATTTCAATATCTTGTGATAATAATATGTCTTGTCGTAATGGTTCACAAGCAATATCTCGTCCTTGTGGAATAGACGCTGAAAACGAATTTGTTCCAGTGGGTTCTCCAGGAACATTTCCCAAATCATACAAACCTGATGAACCTGATGATACTTGAGAATTTTGAGATCCGATTAATGACATTACAATTGCTCCTTCATATGGTTTAACAATTCCTGAAACATTTGCAAAAACATAACCAGTAACATGAACGCTAGATGTTTGGGCAGGAGTTGTATCACCAGTAGAAGTATCATCACTCCCACAAATAGCATCACAATTTGAATTTTTAGAAAATTCAGCAAAACGCTCCCCAGCCAGATCACACGCTAATTTTAATATAAACTGTTGGTAATCTATATTATTATTATTAAGAATTATTGGTTTATTATCTTCGTTACAACAACAACCAGTTTTAAGAAAAGAAGTATCGAATCGGTTTTCAGTATTTTGTTTATCATAACAGTTTTCTTGTTTTATATACAATGGAATACATCCGCCATCATCGTTTGGAAGAACAAATATAGTCTTATCAGTAAGTAATATTTGTGTTTTTATACAGCAAGGAGCATCATAGTCTGCAAATGCTAAATGAGATATTAGTACGGTAAATAATAGTAAAAAT
>Ga0256913_10001427_pt1 | contig 12263 bp, 9 predicted proteins | sample Axial_MatmetaG_FD_185970 | JGI IMG/M metagenome (GOLD analysis project Ga0256913, IMG submission 185970) | Deep-sea worm associated microbial mat communities from Axial Seamount, Juan de Fuca Ridge, Pacific Ocean - Axial_Mat | ecosystem: Environmental > Aquatic > Marine > Oceanic > Microbial...
CCCTCCTCTTTTTCTCATCTTGCGCCATCTTTAAGCAGGGAAAAGAATTTATTACATTTACCGAATGCGATTTTAATGTAAAAAATGTCCGAATCACAAGCCTCGCGGGTGTAGATATATCAAACTTTAACAGTATCGACGATTTGGCATTAAACGATTATCTGATGCTCGTGCAACAGGCCTTCTCAAAAGAGATTGATTCGGAACTTGAAATTGATATCATTGCAGACAACTTTTCCGATAATACAGCTTCTATCAGCGGGCTCGACTGGCAATTATTTTTAAAAGATGAACTATACACCACCGGCATAATCGATAAACCCGTTAACATTAACCCTCACGACAACACGGTTTTTACCGTTAAAACCAATATAAACCTTTATACCATCATCCATTCTAAATCCCTGCCTGAAATATTGACACTTTTAATTACAAAAAACCAATCATTTAATTTATCCGACCTCAATGCCACTGTAAAAGTAAAACCCTGGTACCGTAACGGTTCAACCATAAAAAAATATCCGGGATTTATCAGCATAAACCTTTAAAACAGACAAAATTAATTTGGTAATAATTTTTTTTCAATCTGTTAAATCATTAACTGATTCTGTAAGATTATGATTTACTGTTTGTTTAATTTTTTTTCGGTAATTTATTACCTAATTGTTGATATTTATTTGAAAAATTAAATACTTTTGATGCGAAAATTTAAGTATTTTTAACACAGAAAAATTGATTTAACGAAAATCATTCATATTGATAATATTTTACAAAATGAACATCAAAGAAATCCGAGTCAAAAACCTTCCGAATCTAAGGAGGTATCTTTCAGGTTTATTTCTCATTTTTTTACTGGTTGCTTCTTTCTCTTCTTTTGGTCAAACGGCAGAAGACGAAAAAAACTTTGCACAATGTAAGGCTTGTCACACCATTGGAGGCGGCAAACTTGTGGGGCCTGATTTAAAAGGTGTAACCGAAAGAAGAGACGAAGCCTGGCTGATAAAATTCGTTCAAAACTCGCAGGCATTGATACAGTCGGGCGACGAAACAGCCATTAAGGTTTTTGAAGAAAACAGCAAAATTCCCATGCCGTCGCATTCACTTACCGACGACCAGGTAAAGGGCATCCTTAAATACATTGCCGCTGGCGGAAAAGTTGCAGGAGGCGAAAAAGCCCAAGAAGAAACAGTTGTAAAAACCGGCGAAACAAAAGTTATCCCTGCCGTTGAAGAAAGAGAAGCCCGTGGAAAATTAAGGGTTACCGTTATTATCATGTCTGTTATTCTTCTTATCAGCCTCATCGACCTTTATGCAACCAAAATCATCAAAGCCAAAGCCATCCATTACATATTAATACTAACCGCCATTACCATTGTAGGTGAAGGCGTATTTGTTGAAGCTGCGGCACTGGGCCGTCAACAATATTATCAACCCGACCAACCCATCTATTTTTCGCATGCAGTACATGCAGGTCAAAATCAAATTGACTGCGAATATTGCCATTACACGGCCGAAGAAAGCATGCACGCCGGAATACCACCCACACAGGTATGTATGAACTGCCACAAACAGGTAAGAAGCACCGAACTCACTTTTGAAAACGGAACCATAAAAGGAACCGACGAAATTGCCAAAATCTATCAACATATGGACGAAGGCAAACCCATCCAATGGATAAAAGTACACAACCTGCCCGATCACGTTTACTTTAATCATGCCCAGCATGTTAATGTAGGCAAACTCGATTGTACCGAGTGTCACGGAAACGTTGAAGATATGGATCAGGTTATTCAGGTTGAAGACCTGAGTATGGGCTGGTGCATCGAGTGTCATCGTACCAAAGAGGTACAGTTTACCGACAATAAATTTTACGACAAATATAAAGATCTGCACGAAAAACTTGCCAAAGGTGAAATTGGCAAAGTTACCGAAGCAATGGTAGGAGGCGACGAATGTCAAAAATGCCATTATTAAAATAAAAAACGAATTCATTATTCCATTTACAGATATACCATGGAAAAGAAATACTGGCAAAGTATAGAAGAGTACAAAAAGTTTAAAAGAGAAGATGCAGGCAATACCGAAGCCCTGCCCGAATTCTCAGTTGAAGGACTTGAAGAATCGGAACTGAAAGGAAAATCCAGCCGGAGAGATTTTTTAAAAATGCTGGGATTCTCAGTAAGTGCCGTAACACTGGTTTCAAGCTGTCAAATGCCTGTCCGCAAGGCCATACCGCTTTTAACACAACCCGAAGAGCTGGTTCCGGGCGTTGCCAACTATTACGCCTCCACCTTTTACGACGGTCACGATTACGTGAGCGTTTTGGTAAAAACCCGCGAAGGAAGGCCCATCAAAATTGAAGGTAACGACCTCTCCCCGCTTTCTAAAAGAGGTACCAATGCCAGAGCGCAGGCTTCGGTTCTTAACCTTTACGACGATGCCCGTTTAAAAACCCCGCTAAAAGGTGGCGAACCGTCAGACTGGAAAACGGTTGACAAACAAATTGGTAACGAGCTGAACAGGTTGGCAAAAGAAAATAAAAAAGTGGTCATCCTTACCTCCACCATCATCAGCCCATCAACAAAAAAACTTTTTAAAGAGATAAAAGAGAACAACCCCAACGTCGAAACCATTGTTTACGACCCGGTTAGTTTCAGGGCCATGCGTGATGCCAACGACAAAAACTTCGGAAAACCGGCCATCCCGTCTTACTATTTCGATAAAGCAAAAGTTATTGTAGGTTTTAATGCCGACTATCTCGGAAACTGGCTGATGCCCGTTACCTTCTCAAAACAATACGCCAAAAACAGAAGATTAATTGGCGGAAATACCGAAATGTCGAGGCTTTATCAGTTTGAGTCCGATTATTCGCTTACCGGCTCCAATGCCGATTACCGTTATCCGGTTAAACCCTCCGAAGAGGGAGCTGTATTGCTTAATCTCTATAACGAAATTGCCAAAGCAACGGGCGCAACCACATACAGTGCTCCCAAAGTTTCGGTTGACGTTAAAAAAGCAGCTAAAGATTTGTTAAAATCAAAAGGAAAATCATTGGTGGTTTCGGGTACCAACGACCTGAACATACAGCTAACGGTTAATGCCATCAATCAGCTTTTGGGTAATTACGGAACAACCATCGATTTGGACAAACCGGTTTGCCTCTATAAAGCCGATGAGAAAAAAATTGATACCCTTGTTAAAGAGATGGGAGCAGGAAAAGTGGGTGCCATTTTGCTCAACAACGTTAACCCGGCTTACGATTACGCAAAATCAAGCGATTTTATCAACGGCCTAAAGAAAACAGGTGTTAAAATATCGTTTGCCGATACTTTAGACGAAACAGCAAAGTTGTGCGACTATGTTTGTCCCGACAACAACTACCTCGAATCATGGAACGATGCCGAGCCGGTTAAAGGCTCATACAGTTTCACCCAGCCAACCATAAGCCGTATTTTTGATACCCGCCAGTTTCAGGAAAGCCTGATGCTTTGGTTCGGTATTGAAGGAACCTACGAAACATACATGGAAAATGTTTGGAAAGCAGATTATTTTCCTTTACAAACCAAATACACCGATTTCACCGAGTTTTGGAACAAATGCAAACACGACGGAGTTGTTGAACTTCCGTTTGAGTGCCCTAAAGCTGCCGGCGATTTTGTATCACAACCCTTAAAGGCATCTAAACCGGGTACCGGTACCGAAGTGGTTCTTTACGAAAAAATGTCAATGGGTACCGGAAAATATGCCAACAACCCATGGTTACAGGAAATGCCCGACCCGATAAGTACCGCTACCTGGGACAACTACATCGGTATCCCGCCCGATTATGCCGACGAACACGGAATAGAGTTTGAAGACGTGGTAAAAGTTAACGGCAAATTTGAACTTCCGGTGATTATTCGTCCCGGCCTGCCGAAAAACACTTTTGCCATTGCCGTTGGTTACGGACGCAGTGCCGCCGGAAAAGCCGGCGACGGTGTGGGACAAAATGCCTATCCGCTGATGAACCTTAAAAACGGTTACTTTAACTTTAGCGGTAATACCATTACCGTTGAAAAAGTATCGGGTAAAAAATACCCGCTGGCACTTACACAGATGCACCACACCATGGAAGGCCGTCCCATAGTACGAGAAACCACCCTTCCCGAATACAAAAAAAATCCTGCATCTGGTAACGAAAAATTTAAACTTGATAAAGAAAACAACGTAACCCTTTACCAAAACCTTAAGTTTGACGGAATACACTGGGGTATGAGCATCGACCTGAACGTTTGTACAGGCTGCGCCAACTGTGTAATCTCCTGTCAGGCAGAAAACAATGTGGCCGTTATCGGTAAAGAGCAGGTTCGTAATCGCCGCATCATGCACTGGATGCGTATAGACCGCTACTATTCGGAAGACCTTGAAAATCCGGAGATATTCCATATGCCGGTTATGTGTCTGCATTGCGACAATGCCCCCTGCGAAAATGTTTGTCCGGTGGCCGCCACCAACCACAGCAGCGAAGGGTTAAACCAAATGGCATACAACCGTTGTATCGGTACCCGTTACTGTATCAACAACTGTCCTTATAAGGTACGACGTTTCAACTGGTACGAATATGTAAACAACAACAATTTCGATTACAACATGAACAGTGAACTGGGCAAACTGGTGCTTAATCCCGATGTTACGGTTCGCCAACGCGGTGTTGTTGAAAAATGTTCGCTTTGCGTACAACGTATCCAGGAGAAAAAACTGGTTGCCAAAATGGAAAATCGCGATCTGTACGACGGTGAAATTCAGGTTGCCTGCCAGCAAAGCTGTCCTGTTGATGCGATAGAATTTGGTAATCTGGAAGACAAAAACAGCAAAGTATCGAAACTGGCGGAAGAAGAGCGTATGTATCATCTGTTGGAAGAATTGCATACACTTCCTTCAACAAGCTATCTTACCAAAGTTAAAAACAAAGATGAGGCGGTTCATTCCAAAAACAGCCACGCTTAATTTAATAACGACCAAAAACGACAATAATGTATAATACCAGAGTAAGAGGAATATTAATCAAAGGAAACAAGAGTTACGACCAGGTAACCAGCGAAATCCTTACCCCCATCTATGCTCCAAGCGCACCCACCTGGTGGAAAATTTCCGCATTTGTGGCAACCGTTGCATTACTGCTTGGTGTTTGGGCCATTTATGTTACCATATCCACCGGTATAGGTACATGGGGATTGAACAACAACGTTGCATGGGGATGGGCCATTATCAACTTTGTATGGTGGATTGGTATCGGACATGCCGGAACGGCTTTCTCCATCTTCCTGCTGATAGTAAGACAAAAGTGGAGAACCTCCATTAACCGAGCTGCCGAAGCGATGACCATTTTTGCCGTAATGGCTGCAGGACTGTTCCCGCTTATCCATATGGGACGTATCTGGGACGGTTTCTTTATCTTTCCTTACTGGAATACCCGCGGCCCGTTGTGGGACAACTTTAACTCTCCCCTCTTTTGGGATGTTACAGCCATTTCAACCTATCTTACAGCCTCTTTCCTGTTTTGGTATATGGGAATGATTCCCGATTTTGCCATTATTCGCGAATCCGCTGCCTCCAAAATAAGAAGAAAAATTTATGGCATCCTTAGTTTCGGATGGCTTGGCAATGCCAAAGGATGGTTGCGTTTTGAAACCGCCGCCCTTTTAATGGGTGGAATGGCCGCTCCGCTGGTTGTTTCGGTTCACTCAATTGTATCCATGGACTTTTCGGTTGCGGTAATACCCGGATGGCACACAACCATCTTCCCGCCTTATTTTGTAATCGGAGCCATCTTTTCAGGATTTGGTATGGTGCTCACCCTTACCATTGTAATGAGAAAATTGTATAAGTTCAACGACTTTATAACCGACGGACACCTTGATGCCGTTGCACGCATCCTTACCTTTATCTCGCTTATTATGGGAACGGCCTATATGACCGAGCTTTTTGTAGCCTGGTATTCGGGCTCTGAATATGAGATGTTTACCTTTATGAAAAACAGGGTAACGGGCGATTACACCTTTGCTTACTGGTCGATGATAACCTGTAATGCACTTATCCCGCAACTTTTCTGGTTCAAAAAAATAAGAAAGAACATTACCGCTGTTTTCATTATCTCCATATTTATTAACATAGGTATGTGGTTCGAGCGTTATGTAATTGTGGTTACTTCACTCTCGAAAGACTTTCTGCCTTCGGGCTGGGCCGTTTACAAACCCACTTTTATTGAAATCGGAATCTACATTGGTACCCTCGGTTTGTTTGTACTGGGTGTGTTGCTGTTTTTCCGTTATGTACCGATGATTGCCATCAGTGAGGTAAAACATGTACTGAAAGAAACATCAACCGACGAGGCTTTTACAGAAAACGAAAAGCATTAACAAAGATTTTTAACTGAACATTAATATACAGAATAATGAACAGAACAAATATTGTAGGGATTTACGATGATCACGAAGGAGTCCTTAATGCAATTGATAAAATACAGGAAAACGGCTATAAGGTTAAAGATGTGTTTTCCCCCTTCCCCATTCACGACGTTTGGGAAAAGCTCGAGCTGCACACCCTTATTCCATTTACAACCTTTCTTTACGGCGCTTCGGGTACTGCCATGACTTTTGCTTTCCTTTACTGGTCGTCGGTAGTAAGTTATCCGCTTAAATTCGGCGGAAAGCCGCTGAACACCCTTTCGTTTGTAATCATCCTGTTTGTATTAACCATTTTGGTGGGTACCATTCTTACATTTATTACCTACTTATGGCGCGAAAAAATGTGGCCCGGTAAAAAAGTGGAATTACCCGATCCAAGAACCACCAACGATAAGTTTGCCATTCTTATCGAAAAATCGAAGGATTTTACGGGAAGTGATCTTGAAACCATTAATAACCTTTTAAAAGACACAGGAGCTTTGGAGGTTAAAGAATCTAATGTAAGTTATCATGAAAAATAAAAAGATAATGAGGATTTTACGTTTATTGGCTTTGCTAATGTTTCCGGCGCTAATGTTTACTTCCTGTCAGGTAGATAAAAATAATCCCGGATACGACTATATGGGTACATACGACATGTACTACACAAAATTTTACAAGGCATACACACCAAACCCCGTATTACCCAATGGTCAAACCATTCAGCCTGCACCAAAGGGTACGGTGGCCAGAGGAAAAATGCCTTTTCCTTTTAAAGGAAATACCATTCAGGAACGCGTGGTTGAACAAACCCAGGCGGGTACTGTTTTGCAGAACCCCATTAAACCGAATGACGAAAACCTTGCACAAGGTAAAAAGCAGTTCAATATTTTCTGCAGCGATTGTCACGGTATTCAGGGCAAAGGAGACGGCCATTTATACACTGCCGGCCTCTTCCCCGCCAAGCCAACCTCGTTAGTTGACAGTTATGTACAGTCGAAACCTGACGGAGAAATATATTATGTAATTTCCAAAGGTTCCATTTCGGGCCTGATGCCGGGCCACGAGATTCAAATTAAACCCGAAAACCGTTGGAAAATCATTAATTATTTAAGAACTCTTGCCAAATAATATTGGCTTGGAAATAAAATCTAAAACTCATGGATAAGAAATTACAGCTTAGCGGAAAGTTCAAAATAGCAATGTTCGTGCTGATTGCCATCGGACTTATCACGGTGATTGCAGGATTTATGTCCGGCCATATGGAAAGAACATGGGCCAATTTGCTTCTCAACAACTTCTATTTCTTTATGTTTGCCATCGGAGGAGCTTTCTGGCTTGCCATGCAGGCCATCACCCAGTCGGGTTGGTCGGCAGGACTGCTGCGTATTCCCCAGGCAATGGGAAGCTATATCATTGTTTCGTTTTTCCTGTGGATCATCATGTTCTTCGGACTTCACGACCTTTATCACTGGTCGCACCCCGAAGCGGTAGCCCACGATGCACTGTTGCAACACAAAGAACCCTATTTAAATGTTACTTTCCTCATTATTCGTTACGTTATATTCTTTTTATTGTGGATATATCTTACACAAAGAATCAATAAACTTTCAAAAGAAGAAGATAAGCACGGCGGTTTAACCTATTTTAATAAAACCGAATTTACTTCCAAGGTATTTATTTTTGTTTTTGCCTTTAGTTTCTCACTGTTTACCATCGACTGGCTGATGTCGCTCGACGCTCACTGGTTCAGTACGGTTTATCCCGCTAAAATGTTTATCAGTGCCTTTTTCCACGGTTCGGCCATTGTAACGGCCATCGTTATTATTTTATGGAAACAGGGGTATCTTCCTTTTGTAAACAAAAGTCACTTCCACGATTTGTCAAAATACATTTTTGCCTTAAGCATCATTTGGGCCTATCTATGGTTTGCCCAATACCTGCTGATTTGGTATGCCAACATTCCGGAAGAGACCATTTACTACATTCCGCGTACACTGGAATATTATAAGTTTTTCTTCTATGCCGAGCTGGTGGTTAACTGGCTCTTCCCTTTCCTTTTCTTAATGTGGAACCGTATTGCCAAAAACCCCAATGCTTTACTGTTTACCGTAATTGTTATAAGCATCGGACAATGGATTGAACTTTATATGGCCATTTTCCCCGATACCGTACCCGACCACGTTATCGGATGGCTTGAAATAGGCACGGCACTCGGTTTCTGGGGTATCTTTTCGTTAACCGTCGGATGGGCGCTAACCAAAATGAATCTGGTTCCAAAAAATCACCCATACCTTCAGGAAAGTATTCATCATCATGCGTAAACCAGCAATTATCTCTATATTGAAAACTCCTGCCTTGTTGGCGGGAGTTTTTTTTATCGCTAATTTTGAAAATCAAAACCCTGCCGGATAATATCTCCATCATGATACATGCAATTAAAAAAGGATATTTACTTTTTCGCATTTTAAGCCTCGATGTGGTTATTGGCACGTTAATGACAGGAGTTTACATTTCTAAACTATTAAATGTATCTCCGTCGGGTTGGTGGTATCTTATACTTGCCTCAACAGTTTGGATTATTTACACAATCGACCACTTACTGGATGGCCTGAAAGGAAAAGATGGTCAACCGGTTATTTTTCGTCACCGGTACCATTTTAAACACAAAAAAGTATTACTCGTAATCCTGACGGGGTTATCCGTTTTTACTCTCGTAACAGGTTTATTATTTTTAGATAAAGATATCGTTATTGCCGGACTTATTTTGTTTGCAATCATATTTTCATTTTTTCTGATCTTCTGGTTTTTTCAAAAAAACATCTCATTCTTTAACCAAAAGGAGTTGTTTATTGCCATTGCCTACGTGGCAGGCATTACCCTTGCTCCGTATTATTGGGCCAACAGTTCGCTTTCAACACATCAAATTATTTTGATTTTGGTAATGGTTATGCTTGCCTGGGCCGAAGGTATTCTTGCATCGTGGTTCGATTATGAAAACGACATCCACGACGGCCACCGGTCGTTTACCACCGCTTTCGGCAGGAAAAATACCCGCTACTTTTTAATCACACTACACATTGTTATTTTTATTCTTTTAAAAATCAACCTGTTATTTACCGTCAACCTGTTTCAGTTTTTCGCAATAATAATTGAGGTTTTAATGAATACCTCCCTGTTACTGATGCTGATGTTTCCAAAGAGCATGAAAATATACGACCGTTATCGCATATTCGGCGAAATGGTTTTTTGGTTACCGGGATTAATCCTGCTTGCAGGCTAATTTTTTTCAGATTTCTTATTTAGAACAATTATATTTGCATAAATTTTTTGATATGAAAATCGAACCCGGAAAGCTGGCCAAATTGGTTTATAAACTGTACGATTCGGCAGACAACTCGTTAATTGAGGAGATACCTGCCCGCAAACCGGTTGTTTTCAGGTTCGGAATCAACCACTTATTCCCTGATTTTGAACAAAACCTTATGGGGTTGACAGATGAAGACGAATTTGATTTTGTCATCAAAGCCGAAAATGCTTACGGCCCCATTGATACATATGCCATTTTCGATATTCCAAAGGAAACTTTTGAAGTTGACGGAAAAGTACCGGATAACTTTTTCCTTCCCGGAAAAAAAATATCGATGCACGACAATAACGGACAACAACATATCGGCAGAATGATTAAAATTATGGATGAAACGGTAACCATTGATTTCAACCATCCGCTTGCCGGTAAAGATTTACGCTATGCTGGAAAAGTAATTGAAGTTTTTGAAAACGATAAAATTTTTCCTTTTAATATTAATAGTCGCATTTGGTGCCTGCAACTCAGGTGTCCGGAAAGGAAGAAAAATAAATTACAAACAAAGTGTCGAAACCATTGTCCTTAATGACTCGGTAAAAAAGGGCTTGATGTTAAAAGGCTCTTCGGTATCAAAACAGGTGGTGGCGGTACTGCAAAAAAACCTGAAACATGCCATCAAAACCCAGGGGATTGAGAGTGCCATCGACTTTTGTCACAAACGCGCGCCTTTTATTACCGATTCCATGGGGCAGGTACTGAATGTAAAAGTTAAACGGGTGGCAAAAAAATATCGCAATAGTTTTAACGAAACCAGCCCTGCCGAAAGCGACCTGTATAAACAATACATTATCGACTGGCTGGACAAGAAACCCCTTACACCTAAAATCATACCTGACAAAAAGGGGCATCCGGTATATTATGGCATCATAAAAATTAACAATAAGGTTTGTTTAAAGTGTCACGGTAAGGTTGGAGAAAATTTACCGCAGGAAAGAGCCGATAAGATAAAATCCTACTATCCGGATGACAAAGCGCTGGATTTTAAATACGGGGAACCAAGAGGCATGTGGGTTATTACTTTCAATGAATACAGAGTGGATAATGAATAATTAATTTTTAAGTTTAACGTTTTGATTTAACTGATTTGAAACCGTTTTCCGTTTATCCGCTTTACCTTTTCCGGTCAAGTATCAGTTTTTACAAATAATATCAGCAGATGGGGTTAAAATGTGTTCATTGTGGCGAGGATTGCGGAAGCCATCCGGTAATGTGGGACGATAAACCCTTTTGCTGCCACGGCTGTAAAACGGTTTATCAGATACTGAACGAAAAAAAACTGGATAAATATTACGAAATCCAACCCATGTCGGGCATTAAGGTTGATGCTCCCAATATGGGCAACAAATATGCCTATCTCGACCTGGATGAAATCAAAGAAAAGTTGTTGGGCTTTTCCGATGGCGACATCAGCAAAGTAACCCTGTTCATTCCTACCATTCACTGTGCCTCCTGTATCTGGCTGTTGGAAAATCTGAACACCATCAACCCTGCCATTATCGCCTCCAACGTAAATTTCCCTCAAAAAAAGGCTACCATCACCTTTAACAATAAACAAATTACCTTGCGTCAGCTGGTGGAATTGCTGGTTTCCATTCACTATGTCCCTGAAATTACACTCGATCAGTTAGACGATAAGAAGAAAAGCAACAGTTCGAGAGATTTACTACTAAAAACAGGCGTAGCAGGTTTCAGTTTACTGAACGTGATGCTTTACAATTTTCCGGAATACTTACCCGGAAGCGAACAACTCAGTCAGCTATTTACAAAGTTTTTCGGATATATGAGTTTTGCAGTGGCGCTACCGGTGGTTTTTTACAGTGCCAACGACTATTATCTATCAGCCATCAAAGGATTGCGCCATAAAATCGTCAACATTGATGTCCCCATCACACTAGGTATCTTTACCCTGTTTATTCAAAGTTCTTACGAAATTTTTACCGGACAGGGTATCGGTTACATGGATTCGCTGGTTGGCCTGGTATTTTTTCTGCTGGTGGGTAAATGGTACCAAAGCAAAACCTATCAGGCGCTATCATTCGAACGCGATTACAAATCTTACTTTCCGGTTGCCGTTACCAAACTTACCAACGGTAAAGAAACCACCATCCCCTTATCAAAGTTAAAAGAGAAAGACAAAATACTTATCCGGAATCAGGAACTCATCCCTGCCGATGCCCGCCTGCTAAAAGGTAAAGCCGAAATTGACTACTCTTTTGTAACCGGCGAATCGCTTCCCGTCAATAAAAAAATCGGTGATTTGATTTTTGCCGGTGGCCGACAGGTTGGAAGCAATATCGAGCTTGAAGTGGTCAGGTCGGTTGACCAAAGTTATTTAACACAGCTTTGGAATCAGGAATATCACAAAGAAAATCAGGAATCGGAGCTGAACCATCTGGTAAATAAGGTCAGCGAATATTTTACTTATGCCGTGCTTTCCATTGCTTTTGCAGCAGGCATTTACTGGCTGGTAA
>Ga0256913_10001428_pt1 | contig 12262 bp, 8 predicted proteins | sample Axial_MatmetaG_FD_185970 | JGI IMG/M metagenome (GOLD analysis project Ga0256913, IMG submission 185970) | Deep-sea worm associated microbial mat communities from Axial Seamount, Juan de Fuca Ridge, Pacific Ocean - Axial_Mat | ecosystem: Environmental > Aquatic > Marine > Oceanic > Microbial...
CTTATTTTCATATTCATTACACCATTGATCTATCATAAAAATAGATTCTGCTTGCTGCTGTTCATCTTCACAGCAAGGTTCCCTGTATCTAAGGGAAAGGTCTATTTTAGATTCGGGAAAAATTTCCATAAATTTCTTATCACCGTATAATGGGATCTCATCACTATTAATAAGTAATGATTTATTTCGATCCAAACCGAAACCCTCAAGATAAAATTTATTTACATAATAAAAGAAGCTATTATGTTGCTCGGGATTAATAGGATAAAACTCATCGATCTGGACAAAGTGCAATCCCCTCAGATCGGGTTTTTTGTCAATAATTAGCCCATTGCTTTTTCTGATTTTCTCAGTATTCTTGTCATTCCAGTTTTCCAAAAAATATTGGGTCCACTTTATAAAATGTTCAGGTGTTTTACCTGTGGGCAAACTGATAACACCATCCGGATTGGAACTTGCCCACTCTAAAAACCTGAGTGATGTCAACAATCCTAATTTCGGAAAATTCTCCACACGAACGTATGGAGTTTTAGTAGAAATATTTTTATTCTTTTGAAGGGTATAAAAATGATTTTCTACTGTCGAATTAAATTTCATTTTAAATGGATTTTATTTACTATTTGTTATGGCAACTATTCTTTCAAAACATTTTGATACGCATCTATAGTTTTATTATCAAAATTAATAACAAAATGTCTTTTAGCTTCATTTTCACTTTCAGAAAGCCTAACAAATACTCTTGCAGATTGTTCATATTTCTTATCCCTTTGAGCATCCAAAATCAACAAATATGAAATAATAATATTTCCTGCCATTTCAACTAATCTTCTAGCATGAAAATCCAGTATTTCCGTATCATCCATATCCTCCACATATTGAAGGGTTTCTTCATATTCTTTAGTCAATTTTTCCAATTTTTCTTTCAGATCAGAATAATCGTCATTGACCATTTCATTGAATTCCTTTATCCTTTGAGAAAAAACTTTTGTAGTAACACCTCTTATAGCTGCAACTACTTGCAACTGTGAAGTCCCTTCGTAGATTGAAGTAATTCTTGCATCCCTGTAAATCCTTTCAATAGGAAAATCGGTAGTAAAACCTGTTCCGCCATGAATTTGCAAGGAATCATAAGATATACTATTGGCATATTCGCTACCAAATAATTTGATAAGCGGGGTGAATACATTTGCAAGTTTAGAAAAATTCTTCATCTCCATTCTTTCATCTTTCTCCAGACTTCTGTCTCTTTTTATATCATCGTATGCTTTTGTAATATCGACATATCTTGTAGTTTCATATAGCAAAGTTCTGATACCATCCAAGCGCGCTTTCATATTGGTTACCATTTCATAAATAGCAGGAAATTTAATAATACGACTGCCGAACTGTTCCCTTTCATTTGCATATTTTACTGCTTCCCTGTATGCTGCATCTGCAATACCAACGGATTGGGCTCCTATACCGAGTCGCGCACTATTCATCAATGCCATAACATATTTAATCAATCCGTATTTTCTTTGTCCCAGCAATTCTGCAGGAGCATCTTTGAATACCAATTCTGTTGTTGGTGAACCTTTAATTCCCAATTTATGTTCAAGGTGCCTTACAGTAACAGCATCGCTAGACCTGTCATAAATAAATAAAGACAATCCTCTGGCATCAGTAGTTCCCTCTTCAGATCTTGCGAGTACCAAAGCTATATCGGCATCACCATTGGTAATAAATCTTTTTACTCCATTCAGTTTCCATACCCCTGCACCTTCATCATAATGAGCTTTTAGTTGTACCGCCTGCAAATCCGATCCTGCATCGGGTTCAGTCAAAACCATCGCAGCAGTAGCTCCTTCTTTATTAAATCTAGGAAGATACTTTTTCTTTTGTTCATCATTAGCAAACTCTCTTATGGTTTCCGCACAATCCTGAAGTCCCCAAATATTGGCAAAACTGGCATCTGCCCGGGAAACCATTTCTGCTGCCATAACATAAGGGATCATAGGAAAATTCAATCCATTGTATTCCCTTGGTAATGCCATTCCTATCAAACCGGCATCATACAATGCTTTATAATTTTCTTCAGTACCTTTTGCGTATCTAACACTGCCATTTTCAAGATGAGCCCCCTCTTTATCTACCTCTTCTGCATTTTCAGCAATCACATTAGCGCATATCTCTCCGATAATCTCCATTACCATATCATAACTTTCTTTGGTATCTTCGATATTAACCGGTGCTATATCATATTTATCTTTATCTTTAAAATCCTGCTCCTTCAATTTTATAATTTTTTCCATCAATGGATGATCCATTTGGAATTTGAAATCAGGAGTATCTATATAAAAATTATCCATTATTATTATTGTTTTCTTGTTATTATAAATTAATGAGCTAATTCCTGATAAGACTTAATCATCTGAGGAATCACTTCGTTCAAATCACCTATTATCACATAATCGGCAATACTGTTTAGTGGAGCATCTTTATCCGTATTAATAGATATTATCATAGCGGATTGGTCCATTCCGGCTCTATGCTGAATCGCACCTGAGATTCCACATGCTATATACAATTTCGGACGTACCGTAACACCTGTTTGTCCGATTTGTCTTTCGTGCTCTATAAATCCGGCATCAACCGCAGCACGTGAACCTCCTACATCAGCACCTAATATATCCGCAAGATCATATAGCAATTTGAAATTCTCTTTTGATCCAACACCGTATCCACCGGCAACAATTATCGAAGATTCCTTAAGATTGACTTTACTTTCCTCAATGTGCCTTTCAATTATTTCGACTATCATATCTTCCGGCCGGATCAATGATTTAGCATCTATTTCAACAATTTCCGATTTATAGTTTTCATCAAATACTTCTTTTTTCATAACCCCTTCTCTTACCGTAGCCATTTGAGGAGGCATATCCCAATTGACGATAGTAGCCATAATACTACCACCAAAAGCAGGCCTTATCGCTAACAGCAGATCTTTATGCTCTGTTTTGGACTTCTTATCAAAATGATCACCAATTTCAAGTCTGGTACAATCAGCTGTCAAGCCGCACTGTAATGTAGATGCAACTCTCGGAGCCAAATCCCTTCCAACTGAAGATGCTCCAAATAATACTATTTGAGGTTTTTCCTCTTCAAATACAGCTGAAATAATACGGTTATATGGCAAAGTAAGAAACGGCTCAAGCCGTTCATCCTGAGCTATATGAATTTTATCAACACCATATTTTGAAATTTGACCGGATATATCCTTGATATTATATCCTAAAACAAGAGCTTCCAATTTTACACCTAATTTATCAGCCAATTTTTTACCACTGGATAATAATTCCTTACTCAAGTCAATAACTACCCCATTTTCCGTTTCACAAAATACAAATACATTTCCTTCCATTATTTTTTCTTTTTTCAATTAACCAATAATATGAGCATCAACAAGATCTTTCATCATTTCATTAATGCTATTTTCCGAAGCATCCAAAACTTTCGCTTCTTTGACAGTTAAAACAATGTTTGTAACATCTTTAACCTTGGTAGGAGATCCGGGAAGACCTATTTTGGCAGGATCTGCATCAATGTCTTCAACTCCCCATTCCGGAATTATGAGATAATCATTTTTTCCCAATATATCTTTTATATAATCCTTTTCCCTGGATAATTCGGTATTTGTTCTAGCATATTTATACTTTAATGTTTTAGCTGCATTCCTAAATCTGCAATTATCATAAGAACCGGCAACCGTAACCAAGCCGGGCAATGGCAATTTTACTGTTTCCACCCCCTTCTCCAGTCTTCTTTTCAAAGTTATCGCATCATCTGAAATATCAACAATTTCCTCCACATAGGTTATTTGAGGATATCCGATTTTTTCAGCAGTTTGAGGACCGGTTTGAGCAGTATCTCCATCAATAGCCTGAACACCTCCAACAACCAAATCAACATTACCTATTTTTTTTATTGCCATTGATATTGTATAACTGGTAGCCAGAGTATCTGCTCCACCAAACCTTCTGTCCGAAACCATTATTCCATAATCGACACCTCTGAAATATCCTTCTCGTATGATATCTGCAGCTCTTTTTGGTCCCATGGTCAATATAATCACTTCTGTACCCGGGACTTTATCCTTTATCTGAAGAGCCATTTCCAAAGCATGTAGATCATCTGGATTAAATATAGCCGGAAGAGCAGCCCTGTTGACTGTACCATCTGGTTTCATTGCATCAGGTCCAACGTTTCTTGTATCAGGAACTTGCTTTGCAAGAACAACAATTTTAAGTGGTTTCATTCGTCTGTTTTTTAATTTGAAACACAAAAATAAAATTAATTATTAATATTCCGATAAGGGTGATTAATAATTTTAAATTTTATAATAAAAAAAGTGTTAAATATTGAAACTTTACATAAAACTAACCGTTATAAATTTTGATACTAAATATATAAATTAATCAAGGATATATTTATATTATCTTAAATATATTCAATTGATTTTTAACCAAAAATGAAAAAAATGAAAAAATTCAATGTATTTTCTTTAATGTTATTAGCAATATTTTTTATGCTGTTTTATTCATCATGTACAGAAGACCCAATAGTACCGGAACCTAATGATCCACCAACCATATCAATGGTTTCAGGGGATAATTATATATCCGCTAATGCTCAAGTTGACCCCGATGTAAATATTACAGTAAAAGTTAAAGCACAAAAAGGAACATCAAATCTTAAACTGTTGACAGTTTTCGAAAACGGTTCAAGGTTGGAACTTGAAAGAATTGCAGGTGGAATTAACTCTAACCCTGTATTACTACCTGCTAACGAGACTGCAACCTTTGAAAAAGAAATCACTTTCAGAACCCAAAGCGAAGGTCAAAGTGATTATGTATTTGTAGTAGAAGATGATAACGCATTAAAAGACAGTGCCTTTATAACTTTGACACTTAACCCGAGAACAGAATTCAATGTCAGGGCAGATACCATTAAAGTAGGAAACTTCAAAGGACCAGATTACGGAAGTATAGATTTACAGACAGGTAAAGCAGTACCTTCAGATGATGAATCCGGAGATGTCCAGGATATAGGTTGGGTTGAAGGCACAAATGACTGGGCAAAAAGAATTAAAGTAAAGAACGGTACTGAAATGGCTTTACCTCCTTCAGGATTGATCTATGACGATGTTAAAATCCTTGAAGACATCATCGAAGCGTATAATGCAGGATCCAAAGCTGAAGTGAGCGGTGACATTAATGTAGGAGATGTTTTCCTATTCAAATCACCTTCTGCAAAAGCAGGTGAATATGATTATTTCATTATGAGAACAAGGTTTGTACACATCTCTCCTAATGACAATCTTGATTATTATATCTTTTCGCTAAAAGGTTATAAGCATTAATAATAAACAGATATGCAAAAATAAAAAGAGCCATTCAATAGTTTGAGTGGCTTTTTTTAATCCTCAGATATGTTGATCACGAGAAGTCTAAACACATCGTGATAAACCTCCAGCCATATTGAATTAAAACTAGAGTTGTGATTTCCGGTAATCAGCCAGGAAATTTTCAAGTCCTACATCAGTCAAAGGATGTTTAAGCAAACCCAAAATGGAGTTCAAAGGACTGGTAACAACGTCTGCCCCGTATTTAGCACATTCCACTATCTGCCGGGGGCTTCTAATTGATGCAGCAAGAATTTCCGTATCAAACATTTGAACAGAATACACTTCTGCTATTTCTTTTATTAACTCTATGCCATCCCAAGTGATATCATTTACCCTGCCGATAAACGGAGAGAGATAAGTCGCTCCGGCTTTAGCAGCCAAAATAGCTTGTCCTGAAGAAAATACAAGTGTACAATTTGTTTTAATTCCTTTTTCCGACAGGTACTTTATAGCTTTAATACCATCTTTAATAATAGGTATTTTAACAACAATATAAGGAGAAATAGTTGCAAGTTCTTCAGCTTCTCTGATCATTCCATCAAAATCGGTAGAAATCACTTCAGCGCTCACGTCACCATTTACAATCGAACATATTTCGGCATAATGTTTAAAAATATTATCTTTACCTTTAATTCCTTCTTTTGCCATCAGTGAAGGATTGGTGGTCACACCATCAAGGATACCGAGGTCTTTAGCCTCTTTTATCTGTTCCAAATTTGCTGTATCAACGAAAAATTTCATATTCAATTTATTTAATATTGCAAAAATATAAATAAAAAAGCCTTAATAAAATATACCAAGGCTTTTTTATAAAAATTTTAATTTTCTTATTACTAATGCATCAATTCATACATTCTTTTTCCAATTTCAGCAGGAGATATCACAACGCTTACACCATTTTCCGCTAAAATTTTATTTTTAGCTTCAGCTGTATCTTCCTTACCTCCGATTATAGCACCTGCATGTCCCATAGTACGACCTTTAGGAGCAGTTTGTCCGGCAATATAACCAACAACAGGCTTGGTTCCGTTTTCCTTTATCCATCGTGCAGCATCCGCTTCCATAGTACCACCGATCTCTCCTATCATTATAATTCCGTGAGTTTCCGGATCATCCATCAACATCTGAACTGCCATTAAAGTAGTAGTTCCCGGTACTGCATCACCACCGATACCTATACAAGTAGATTGTCCCATTCCAGATCTTGTTACCTGATCTACTGCTTCATAAGTCAAGGTACCTGAACGGGAAACGATACCGATATGACCTTTTTTATGAATAAATCCGGGCATAATACCAACTTTTGCTTCTCCCGGAGTAATTATTCCGGGACAATTAGGCCCAATCAATTTTGCATCTTTCCCTTTCATATAAGAATCGACTTTCAGCATATCCTGAACAGGAATACCTTCAGTAATAGCTACAACAACTTTGATACCACCATCAATAGCCTCCATTATGGCATCTGCTGCGAATCTCGGCGGAACAAAAATAATAGTAGTATCAGCACCTTCTTTATTGACTGCATCTGCAACTGTATTAAAAACCGGTCTGTCCAAATGGGTCATACCTCCTTTACCGGGAGTAACTCCACCAACCACATTTGTACCGTATTCTATCATTTGTTTTGCATGAAAAGTACCTTCTGTTCCGGTAAATCCCTGTACAATAACTCTGGAATTCTTATTTACTAATACACTCATTGTTTCAAATTTTTATCATCCTCAATTAATTCGGATATAGTTATTTTAATATAAAAACGACTTCGTTTTCTTTATGCATAAAAAATTTTTCTCTAGCAAATTTTTCAATATCTCTATTCAAATCATGTTTTTCTTTCAAAACATTTTTATATTTAACTACATATTCATTTTTTTCTTGTTCCAGTGTATTAATTTGATTTGACAATTTGTATTGTACAAATACATTTTTACTATCAAAAAACAGCATCCAGATCAAAAAAACAATAAATACCAGTCCATATTTATTAAATAAGAGCCTGTGGACCAAGGCAGACCCATTGAAAACGGTTTTAGGGATGTTCATAAGATAAATATTTTCAGATGCAAAAATAAATTATTAAATATAATTACATCTCAATTGTAAATTTTTTTGTCAATATCGTTATTATTTTAAAAGTATATAAATAAGAACTGCCTGATATCATTCTTTTATCAATATCAGGCAATTTATTTTAATAGTTTCTAAAGTTCTTTCCCGGGAAATATCCCATATCTCCAAGATCTTCTTCAATTCGCATCAATTGATTGTATTTTGAAATCCTGTCAGTTCTGGAACCGGAACCTGTTTTTATCTGTCCGGTATTCATACCTACAGCAAGATCAGCAATTGTAGTATCTTCTGTCTCTCCGGATCTGTGGCTTATCACATTGCTAAATGAATGTCTTTTAGCCATATTTATCACATCAAGTGTTTCTGTCAAACTTCCTATCTGATTCAATTTTATCAAAATAGCATTAGCCGATTGTTCGTCAATACCTCTTTGCAATCTATTGGGATTGGTAACAAAAATATCATCACCAACTATCTGGATCTTATCACCCAATTCCTTATTCAAGATCTTCCATCCTTCCCAGTCATCTTCAGCCAGGGCATCTTCCAATGAAATAATCGGATATTTATCAACCCATACCTTCCAATAATCAACCATTTCTTTTGAAGTCAGTTTATCTCCAGAAGATTTTTTAAGATAATACAATCCATCTTCTTCAAGATAATATTCAGAACTTGCCGGGTCTAAAGCAATAAAAATATCTTCTCCCGGTCTGTATCCTGCCTTTTCTATTGCAAACAATATTGTTTCAATTGCCTCTTCGTTTGATTTGAGATTTGGAGCAAAACCTCCTTCATCTCCTACATTGGTAGAATAGCCTTTGTTTTTCAATACGCCCTTAAGTGAATGAAAAACCTCAACTCCCATCCTCAAAGCATCGGAAAAACTTTCAGCTCCTGCCGGCATAACCATAAATTCCTGAAAATCTATGCTGTTATCCGCATGAGAACCGCCATTTAAAATATTCATCATCGGAACAGGTAAAACATGGGCACCGGCACCACCAATATAACGATACAATGGCATATTGGATTCGTGTGCAGCAGCTTTTGCCACAGCCAATGATACTCCCAATATAGCATTGGCACCTAAATTACCTTTATTCTCTGTCCCATCAAGTTCGATCATCATCTCATCTATTCGTATCTGATCAAATACATCCTCTCCTATCAACATATCTCTAATAGCCTCATTAACATTATTGCAAGCTTTCAATACTCCTTTACCTCCAAATCTATTCTTATCACCATCTCTCAATTCAACAGCTTCATGCTTTCCTGTTGAAGCTCCGGAAGGAACTATTGCCCTTCCCATGATTCCTGCTTGGGTTAAAACATCGACTTCTACTGTGGGATTTCCACGGGAGTCCAATACTTCTCTGGCTCTTATATCTATTATATTACTCATTTTAATATATTTTGATTATTTTAATTAATTTCTATATGATTTTATTATCTGTTCCCTACTTAAGTATATCTATTTATTACAATTTAAAAATATACGAATACAAAGGTAAAACTATTTTTTCAATATACAAAAACATATTGCGAAAATTTTTAATATGTTTTATTTTTTATCTTTATAAATTTTTCCAAAGTCTCTACCGTAACCGAGTCCCAAGCCTGATTTTATTTCCCACTCGCTAATAATCTCATTATAATCTCTATTGAAAAACATTTTGATTTTCAATCTTTTATCCTCGGTTAAATAAAACTCCATATTTACATTTTCCCCTGAAAAGAAGTTAGTTCTATCCGCGATATCAGATTTTCCCGTATATCCACCGCCAAACTGAACTTTCAATTTATTATCAAAAAACCATAAAGTTGCATTCAGGTTCAGGTATTGCGGCAAATACGAATTAGCATCAGTAGATTTTCCCGTACTCAATATTGTATTACTTTCAGAACTAAAGGAAATATCTATATCTGAAATTATATTTGAATCAGTGATTATTTCCGAGAGTAACCCGGTGAGATAACCGGAAAGTTTGGTTACTAAAAATTCACTTACCGTATTATAAATAGCACTTTGTCCTGTGGAGCCTATCGATTGATTTTGCAATGTCTGGCTAATATTCTCATCAGGCAAAAACGAACCGAAAACCATTATTCCCACAACCTGTGTATTCAGAGCGTTGACATCGGATTTCAGTCTTTGCATTTTGCTAACAATATAAGTTTTCAATCTTTCATCTTCATTGGAAAAATTGAAATCAAAATTTATTTCCGGTTTCAACAGTGACCCCCCCAAAAGGAGTATCAAATCCACATCTGCTTTATAATTAGCTCCTTCTACATCCTCATATTCAGCAAGAAAATTTTTCAGTGACACTTTATTGCCCGGATAATCAGCTTTGATATCCATAATCGCATCAAACGGGTCTCCTGACCAAATAATAGTACTTCCCTGTCTTATCAGGAATTCTTTATTTACTACTTTATATAATGTAAACAAATATTTACCTTCATTAAACTTAAAATCACCATACATTTCTATTGCACCATCCTCTTTAACCAGTAGTCTGATTTTTCCTTCTCCATTTCCTGTGAGGTTATCTCCGGCATTTTCATCCATTATAAGAGTCATTTTAGCTTCCGGAGTGATATCTATATTCAATTCGACATCAAACTTTACTTCTTTTTTTACTGTTTTCTTTGTTTTGTTATCGTTTTTATTATTTAAAAATTTCACAAACGACTCATCTCCGGAATCCACATATAATCTTACGGGGATAGTCAATTCGGTACCTTTATCAGTAGTCGCATCAATATCCATATGAATCAGATTTTCAAATCCTCCTTTGAATGTTGCTACCAATTTACCAATTCCAATTCCCCAATAATCAGGATTTTGTTCTTTTGTAGTATTCAATCCGAGTATCTTATCTGAAGTCAATGTGACATCCACTCCCCAGTGTCTGAATCTATTGTAAGTAATACCACCTTTGGCATATCCTGAATTTCCGAATTTATCCTTGATTACAACACCGGTAAAATCAATCCCTTTATCATTCAGTATAAATCTTTGGTTATCGAAAAAATATTTAACCCCGAGGTAATCCACTTTTGTTTGTCCGTTATGTGTAATTCCGCTACCGGTAATGCTCAATTTTTTAAAAGGTCCATAAACGCGCATTTCCCCATCCAGTTTACCTTTGGTTTCAGATATTCCATCATCGATTATATTCTCCAAAAAAGCCATAGGAAATTTATTAAAAGCGAACTCACCGTAAAATACTTTTTCCTTGAGATTATAAAATCCTTTTGACCTTATCAATTTAGATTCATTGCCCAAATTTGCTTTAAAGGTTAATTCGGTTTTATCTAAAGAATCTATTTCCACTATTCCATTGAACTCACCATAATAATCTTCATTTATTTTCAGATCGGGAACCAGGATATTTCCTTCCAGATAATTTCTTTTGAAGATATCCGGTATGGAAAAATAACCATTAGTATTGCCGGAAAAATTCAATTTATTGTATTTCACAATCAAATCTACAATACCTATATCTACATTATTTATGTTAACTTTAACTCCTTTATTGTCATTTATATCTTCAAAATATAAACGGCCGTTGTTATCATTCAGGACAAAATCTTCAAAATTTATATATTTTTTACCAATGACTACTTTATTTTGCCCTGCAAATTCAAGTTCATTTTGCAATGCCGTTAAAAATCCTCCGTAAATTTCGATTTCAAAGCTATCGACATGGGGTTCCGTTCGTCCTGAAAAAGCTACCATATCCATATTTTTTCCTAGAGAATCAACAGCTAGCTGAAAATATAATTCTTTCTCGTCAACATCCGTATCAAAACTTACAGGTCCTATTTCCAATTTAGGCAAACTTATTCCTTCGCTATTCAGGTGAAAATCACCATAACCTTTAAACAGATTAAATCTAGCTTTGAATGCTTTAATATTATCTTCGTTATAATAACAGTTATCAAATTTCAGATCAACAGTAAGACTGTCTTTTGAATGGTCGGCATTTCCTTCCAATAAAAGTTTATTGAAATTCAATTTTTTACCGGTAAAAACCTCGAAAATATCCTTTGTATCAGGTAATTCCAAACTAAAATCATAATAATATCCGGAAAAATCACCAAGAGCAGTATCCGATCTATTAAGACCACTGATAAATTTACTAAAATGGCGATCAAACATATTATAAACAGCACTATAAATATTCTTAAGTTTATATTCCCCGTCAAAATACATTGTACCCAGATCAGAATCCACGTCGAGATATCTTTCCCCATTATCATTGAGAATAGAAGATATGTAGATCGAATCCACTTTCACTTCTTTATTCTCATTGGAGGCAATCAAGTTTTTAACTCTGATATTTCCGGCAAAATCATCGGGATTGGAACCCATAAAATCCATAAACACATTACCCGACATTTTGAGTGTATGTTTATAGAGATTTAGAGAATGTAAATCCAAATTACCAAAATCCGCATTAAAATTGAATACCGGAATTGAATCCTGGAAGTCTATTACTCCAGACAAATTAAAATCCACATTACTATCTTTCAATTTAAGATCTCCGTTAAACTTTTTGGATTCCACGAGTGCTTTTATATCTGCATTTCTATATTTATATCCTCTATATTCAAATGAATCGATAAATGCAGTGATATTTCCTTTTGGATCATCTGTCAGAATATTATAACCATCAATCAAATTAATCCGCCCTCCAATTTTCCCAAGATCTTTTTTCCCCAGCAGTTTTC
>Ga0256913_10001429_pt1 | contig 12246 bp, 10 predicted proteins | sample Axial_MatmetaG_FD_185970 | JGI IMG/M metagenome (GOLD analysis project Ga0256913, IMG submission 185970) | Deep-sea worm associated microbial mat communities from Axial Seamount, Juan de Fuca Ridge, Pacific Ocean - Axial_Mat | ecosystem: Environmental > Aquatic > Marine > Oceanic > Microbial...
CCAGTATAAACAAGCATGATGCAAAGACAAAATAAAAGTCTATGAATTTTCAATTGGTTTTTCATTTTTTCGCACATAAAGCTCATGTATCAGCCGGTAGGGACAGCGGATGTCTGATCACATGAAGCGACAAGTTGGACCTTATTTTATTTTCGCGTTTTTTATGATCTTTTCCCATTCCAAGATGTCACCATCGATTTCTTCTGTATATTTATCATAGGCAAGCCGATATAATCCACCATTTGCAACAATCAACTTTGCGACCTCATATGTTGGAGGATAAACGCCACTACCCTTATGTGACCATTCGTATACAATAGAAGAATCATTTTTCTCAATTACCGTCCACTTGAAATCTTTACTACCATTTCGAAGTTGACTCTCAATTATAGAAACATACTTTGACAACAAATTTTCATCAAACATAAACACATATTGCTCTGTAACCAATTCTTTCCAATTTTGGACTGTCTCTCCCAAATGAACATATTCGTTCATTCCCTGTTGTTTATTTTCTCCCCCATATCCCCATTCCCATTTCGCTTTGGGCAGAGATGTGTTAAAGTATTTTAAATGCACAAAATCATTCTCTGAACTTGAATAAGAAGCGCATCCAGCAATAACTGAAAAAACAATCGAAATAATTGAAATTTTTAGTTTCATTATGATTTTTCTCCCAATTTAATTTCACAAAAATCCGCGGCGGCGGTTAGCCGTCCGTAGAACCTACCTTGTTCTCATTATTTTTAATTTTCTTGGTTTTCTGAATTTCCACTCCGACTTTGCAATATAATAAACGAAAAACACAATAGGTGTAATGATAATCAAATTAGCCCATATTGATTCACTCGGATTTTTTATAATTGAATATAAAAGAGAGACAGAAACACATATCCATAAAATTCCTGCAAAAGTAAATCTCCATTTATACCAAGGAATATCGTTTTTGTCTTTCATTTCTTCCTCTGAGAACGTCTGCCATGACGCGCTGATAAAGCCGCGAAAAGCGCGGTTTACTCAGTCGCCGTCGGTGGCTTTCTTCGTTTTTTCACTCAACTTTTTCATTTGGGGCGATTTAGGAGTTGCGTTTGGATTCCGTATCTTTCCGATCTCCTCCAATACCTTAACGCTTGCTTTTCCGAAATTGCCCCGTTTATCAGGGGCGACATTGAGTAGAAAATTCGCGTTTCTACTGTTCGCTATGTCTATTTGACGAGCAATATCCTGCGCCTTTTTCGGGCGAAACTTCTTGTTCCAGAACCAGCTCTGTTCCAAGCACCAACATGTTTCACCTGGCGCCTTGTTCCCCTTTGGAAAGTGTTTGGTCTCGGTTACCGCAATGTCCACATATGGCTCCCCCTTTTTGCTCCAATCAAACCAATTCGCACTGGCGATGACCCCCGGTCGTATCCCTCTTATGTGAGCCAAAAATTCATCCGCGGTAACCACCATTTTAGGGTCAAGGCCATCATTCCATATGTAAAACACATCTGGGTATTTTTCTAGAAGTTCGGCGATTTGCTTCATCTGGAACTCGTTTTGCTCTTCCATGCTATGAGTCGAGGGATCACATTCGGGTGGCAGGACCTTGTATTTCTTGGGATTGCCAAATCGCGGATGACGCCAACAATAGTAAAGCCCCACCTTCAAGCCCCGACTTTTGAATGATTTGATGAACTGTGCCACGAGATCTTTCTTGTACGGACAGTCAGGATGCATGACGTCATATGTCGTATACTTGCTGTCCCACAAACAGAAGCCACTGACATGTTTTACAGTTAGCACGGCATACTTCATGCCGGCAGATACGGCCGCATCCGCCCATGCGTCTGTATCAATAGTATCAACACCCGGATTAAAGGTGGAGGGATCCTGGTATCCTGAGACCCACTGCACTCCTTTGTATGTTGCCATGTTATAATGAATAAACATGCCGAATTTCAGCTTAAGGAATTCGGCCTGTAGCACTTTGACCGAATCTTTCTTGTCGGTCACCTCTTTCTCTCCTGCCGATACAGTGGAGATTCCCACTGATAGCACCGTCAGCAGACACAACAAGCCGGATCGTGCATGTTTCATCATATAAGTACTCACCTTTTTTGATTTCAAGCTAACAACTCCCAATGACCAGCCCCAAAATGTGATCGTGGCGTATTGTCGCTTGCTCATTTTTCGTTGATTAAAATTGGTTCATGATTTTGCGAAACTTCAGCCTTTTTGGGGTATGGTCGATTGGCTGGTTCGGCCAGACTGCTTCTCTTTCCCTGTAACGCTTGAACGGTTTCCCCTCCCATTTTCTTGGTCGCGGTGTCATCCTCTGTCTGTACTCCAATGCTCTGGCGACGGATAGGCCGTCAATCTCTGTGGTGTTGAATCGGCTTTTGTGCATTCACCACTGAGGTTTAATCTATCATTGGCTTCAGTGTTGTCCAATTCTAAAATACGATTTTCTGGTTTTAGATTTCCGAACATGGAATTCACTTACTCAGGTTCCGCGGCGGCGGCATCTGAGTTAAGCGCATCCTCCCTGCTAGAATTATCTCTATATTTTAGTATTCCAGCCACAATATTCCAGGCTTCTTTTGATGTTGTACCTTTTGGGAGATTAATTTGTGCTTGGCCATCTGTAATTGGGGCCTGAACAATTGGTGCTGAAATAGTTTTACCATCAAGTATTATTGCTATTCGCCCCCCGATATTTTTTTCTGTTATATTTTTGAATTTCATGGTGCCACTTCGCGTCATGGCAATATGGATATAACGTTCACCAAATGCATCAAGAGCAACGTGCGCATCAGAAATATCACTATTTTGAATTAAAACTTCATCATTAAAAATCAAATTATTGACATCTGAAGCATCTTTGACAAGTTTAAATGAAAGGTTGACAGGCCTAGTGCCTTCATCCCACTTCCGGCTCCCATAAGAATAAAGAAATCCTGCGATTGCAAGATAAATAATAAGGCCAACCACACCCACGAGAATTAATAAAATGATATATTTCTTTTTCATAACATACAGGTGAACGACTAAGAATCGCGCGGGGATTTCTCAGTTAGCTCGACCAACCTTGTTCAAAGTTTTTTCTTTTATTTTCTTGCACGCTCTTGTATACCAACACTCATTTCCCTTTAGTTGTTATTTTCATTTCCCATTCCATATGTTCACCAAAATTTCCACCATGGCTTATTTTTCTCGGAATTGCATTGGGCTGGCTCTACCTCGTCTAAACATTTTAGAGAAGGATATAGGTTTTCAACTGTATCCTCGTCCCATTCTACTCCGAATGGATTTTCAGGAAAAGTAATACTGCATTGGGGGAGTTCGCCAAGTTTTTCTTCTAAAACATCGTTTATAACATATTGATATCCCTCATAACATGGATCGTTGTCATCAAATTCAACCGTTCCCAAACTATTGGGATCTTTCAAGGCGACACTGAAGATTTTTGCTCCCATAGAAATTAGAGTAGCTCTGAAATCTGAAAAGGAATCATCCGAGCATCCACCATTTAGAATATATGCGGCAGCCCATAATTCCCAAGAATAGGCTTTAATGTTTAATTCATTAAAATGCTTGGAAAAGCTTATAATCTCATCATTTGCGAGACTCATCAATTCTTCTTTAAGCAATTCGCATTTTTCATCCATAACTCCATTAGAATCAATATTCACCCTATCTACTATCTCCCAAAATCCATCGATATTCATCGAACTTCTCCTTTTGCGCCTAGCGACTTGATTACTTACTATTTTCAGCTGTTGCGAAAAATAGTTAAGTGGATCAATCTTGTTATGCTATTCTTTTTCTTTCCATTTCGGATTTTCGATTGTGAAAAATATTCCTTCCTTTTCAATGTCCGTACCCGGAGGCATCGGCATACCTTGCTTTGACAGCTCTCCCTTCTTGTAGATAAACATGGGGAGTTTTTCTTTCTTGATGACTCCTGTCACAGAGACTTTCTTGCCAATGATATCCCTCCCGAAATCCTTAAAATCGCCCCTGAACAGATACTCTTCGCCATCAACAATAATGCCAGGACAATTCGCTTTGTTCGAATGATCCGCAAGAATCGAAGCTATACCTGTTAATGATATGGAGCCTTTTTGCTTCTGTAGTTTGTCGCTCTTATTGCAAGACACGAGATTCAGAGCAACTACACACATTATCAGATACAATAATCTCATTTTTCTCCTCGCATAACACAAAGATGATTGCATGAATCGTTTAGTTAGGGCTTGCTGAAAAAGTCGAAAACGTTCCGGGCGCAAAAAAAAACCGGAGACGCGTTACCGCGGCTCCGGCTTTTTCGATGCAACAAAGGCGTCGCTCAGTAGCGGCGCGGGCGCTCCTCGCGGGGCCTGGCTTCGTTGACACGGAGCATTCTTCCATCAACTTCCTTGTCGTTGATAGCCTCGATGGCGGCGTTAGCCTCCTGGGCGTTGGGCATCTCAACGAAAGCGAAACCTCTGGCTCTGCCAGTGTCTCTGTCCGTAATCATTCTGGCGCTGGCGACTTCTCCGTACTGCGAGAAAAGGTCGTCCAAATCTTGTTCCGTCATCGAATAAGGGGTGTTCCCTACGTAGATATTCATTTTTCTCAATCCTTCATTTGGATTCGTCCACAATCGTTCATTCGAAGTGGACATGGGTGTTGATTCCCGTCGGCGGATCCGGCGGGCCGGAACGGAACTCTTCTGTTTCCGCTCCTTAGCGTTTCAGCTCGAACGCGGCGATTTCCCCGAAAAGGGGGACCTTGTCCGCGGCGTCTCTCCCAACCAAGCCCGAGCCGTCGGCCGTCTGGCTGGAGATTCAAATTGTCTCAAGTCTCGTCTGCGCAACCCTCCCTCGAAAACCAATAAAACTATAGCCGAAAACGCCCCGAATCGGCGAACCGTTTCGGGGCCACGTGCCAAAGATAGCACGCGGAAAGCGCGAATACAACCCCCGTAGGAATATTTCCGCGTTGTTCAAGAAAAAGGGGGTGACGTTCAAGTGCCTTGCGGCGGTGGGAGTCCGTGTTCGAGGATGCCCCGTCAAGTGGAAACGCATTATCTTTGGGAGTCCCAACATTTTGAGGATGAACAGGGTAAATCCGTTTTCCCAAATTCCCCCTTGATGTTCGCGCGCTGTTCGAACGCGGGCGCGTCCTTTATTGTGGATTCCGCCGCCAACGGCGCTGGACTCCGCGGAATTCGCGGGTTAGGTTAGCGGAATGGAAACAAAAAACAGCATACGAAGCGTCCTGGAACGTCGGATAATGGTTTTGGACGGCGCCATGGGGACGATGATACAAAAGCTTGGCTTGGGCGAGAATGATTTCCGTGGCTCGGAGTTCTCGGAGCACGAGGTTCATTTGGAAGGGAACAACGATTTGTTGTCGTTGACACGGCCCGACGTCATTTCCGAGATCCACCGCGCCTATCTCGACGCCGGGGCCGACATAATAACCACCAACACTTTCAATTCCAACGCCTTATCCCAGGAGGCGCACGGTTTGTCTGGAATCGCCCGGCGTCTCTGCGCGGCGGGCGCGGAAATCGCTCGGAAGGCCGCGGACGAATTCTCCAGCGCCTCGAAGCCCCGTTTCGTGGCGGGTTGCCTAGGCCCCACTGGAAAGACCTGCTCGATATCCCCTGAGATAACCGACCCGTCGAAACGAGACGTGACATTCGACCAGATGAAGGCTGCCTATTTCGCGTCCGCCACCGCCCTTTTGGAGGGTGGAGTCGATATAATTCTCGTGGAAACCGTTTTCGACACTTTGAATTGCAAGGCAGCCATCCGCGCGTTGGAAGAGGCTCGCCGCGCCACGGGACTCGACGTTCCGTTGATGATCTCCGCCACGGTCGCCGACGCCAGCGGACGGACGCTTTCAGGGCAGACTATCGAGGCTTTTCTTGTTTCCGTATCCCATGCGGAAAATCTTCTCAGCGTCGGGCTCAATTGCTCCCTCGGAGCCGAGGGGATGCGTCCTCGGCTCGAGGAATTGTCCTCGGGCGCGCCGTATCCGGTAAGCGTCCATCCGAACGCCGGCCTGCCCAATGAATTTGGGGAATATATCCAAACCCCGGAGGAGATGGCTGGGTTCGTCGCGGGGTTCGCGGAAGACAAACTCGTCAACATCGTCGGTGGATGTTGCGGAACCACCCCGGCGCACATACAGGCTCTAGCCGTGGCCGTCGCTGGAACCGCGCCGAGGAAACCGCGCGAGCCCTCCCCGTATTGCCGTCTCAGCGGATTGGAGCCGTTGGAGATCACCCCGGAGATAAACTTTGTAAACATCGGCGAACGGACAAACGTCGCCGGCTCTCGGAAATTCCTCCGCTTGATAAAGGAGGACTCCTACGAGGCCGCGGCCGCGGTCGCGCGTTCTCAAGTTGAAAACGGCGCTCGTATAATCGACGTGAACGTCGACGACGGCATGATAGACGGAGTTGCGGCGATGGCGAAATTTCTCGACACCATAGGATCGGATCCGGAGATATCCCGGGTTCCAATAATGGTGGACTCGTCCAATTTCGATGTTGTCAGGGAGGCGTTGAAGCACCTACAAGGGCGTGGGATCGTCAATTCCATCAGCATGAAGGAGGGGGAGTCGGTATTTCTGGAGCGGGCGTCGGAGATCAAACGCATGGGTGCTGCGGTCCTTGTAATGGCCTTCGACGAAAACGGGCAAGCCGACACTTTCGACCGACGCGTCGAGATATGCGAACGAGCGTACAGACTTCTAATCGAGCGCGCTGGATACAGCGGCGGGGAGATAATCCTCGACCCCAACGTGTTCGCGATAGCCACGGGGATGCCGGAGCACGATTCCCACGCCAAGGATTTCATCGACGCCGTCGCTGAGATAAAAAAACGCTGTCCAGGCGCCTTGGTCAGCGGAGGCATCAGCAACGTGTCGTTCTCCTTCCGCGGCAACGACGCCGTCCGAGGCGCGATTCACGCGGTATTTCTATACCACGCCATAGGCAACGGTCTGGACATGGGGATAGTGAATCCCGCGCATCTCACCGTTTACGACGAGATTCCGGAGGAGTTCAGGGAGATAGTGGAGGACGCCGTGTTGAACCGCTGTTCCGGCGCCTGCGAGAGGCTAATCGCCGCCGCCGAGAAATTCGCGGGTTCCGCGGTTGGAAAAGGGTGCGAGGATCCGGCGTGGCGCGACGCCCCCCCTGATGACAGGATTTTCCACGCCATGGTGAAGGGAAACGACGAATTCATAGTCGACGACGTGGAGGAGTGCCGGAGATCGCTGCCTTCGGCCGTGAGAGTCATCGAAGGACCGTTGATGGACGCGATGAGGCACATCGGCGATCTTTTCGGCGAGGGGAAAATGTTTCTGCCTCAGGTCGTCAAGAGCGCCCGTGTCATGCGGAAGGCGGTCGACCATCTGACCCCGTTCATCGAAGAGGAACGCGGAAGCGGAGGGAAGCCAAACGGGAAAGTTCTTCTGGCGACGGTCAAGGGCGATGTCCACGACATCGGTAAAAACATCGTCAGCGTGGTTTTGAAATGCGACAACATAGACGTGGTTGATCTGGGGGTGATGGTGCCCTGCGACGCGATACTCGACACCGCCGAACGCGAGAAGGTGGACATCATCGGCTTGAGCGGTCTCATAACTCCCTCTTTGGACGAAATGGCAAAAGTCGCCTCCGAGATGGAACGCAGGGGGATGGATATTCCGCTATTGATTGGAGGCGCCGCCACCTCCGAGACACACACATCCGTGAAAATCGCTCCGAATAGAAAACGCGGTGTCTGCGTCCACGCCGGCGACGCCTCGAAGGCGGTGTCGATCGTGAATTCCCTCCTCAACCCTAAAACCGCGGAGGAGCTGGCTGAAAGACTTTCGCGTTCGCGTTTGGAATCGAAAGAACGCTCTGATTCCGCGTCTAAACACTTCGAACTGGCCTCCCTGGCGGAAGCGCGCTCGAACCGCTTCCGAATAGATTGGGAGAAAGCACCTCCTCCGGAACCGAGGAGCGTAGGTGTCGAGAGGTTCGAGCCTTCCATCGAGGATCTCTCGCCCTTCATAGATTGGCGTCCTTTTCTGAAAGTTTGGGAAATGAAAGGACGATTTCCCCAGGCCCTCGGTCCTGACGCTGAACGCGCGGATGAAATGTCGAGTTTGATGTCCGACGCTAGAAAACTCCTGACACGCTTGGCGGCCGACGGACGTCTGAAAGCCCGAGGCGTCGCCGGTATATTCCCCGCCAACAGCGATGGAGACGACATCATCGTCCACGCGCCCAATGGCGTGGCGGTCAGAATCCCGACACTGCGCCAGCAGGTTAAAAAGAAGAACGGCTCCGCGAACTACGCTCTCGCCGATTTCATAGCGCCTCGAGGGATCCCGGACCATTTGGGAATGTTCGTCGTGACGGCGGGGCTCGGTTCCAGGGAGATATCCGCGGAGTTCGCTGAAAACGGGGACGACTATTCGGCCATAATGGCGATGGCCCTCTCGGATAGACTCGCGGAAGCGTTCTCCGAGTACCTACACGAGAAGGTCAGGAAAAAGCAATGGGGCTACGCCCCCGACGAAGAACTTTCTCCGAAGGAGCTGTTCCAACGCAAGTACAAGGGGATAAGGCCGGCTCCTGGCTACCCGTCCTCCCCCGACCACTCCGGGAAAAGAACGATTTTCGAGCTTCTAGGCGCGGAAGCCGCGACTGGCGTGAGCCTCACGGAATCAAGCGCTATGGAGCCCCCGGCCTCCATCGCTGGATTTATTTTCGCGCATCCCGCGTCGGACTACTTCTCGATTCCGATAATCGGAGCCGACCAGCTCGAGGATTTCGCCAAAAGACATTCCAGCGACCTGGGATCGGCGCGTGGAACGCTAGGAGCCGTATCAATACGTGAATAAGGGTTACCACCATTGCAAAACAATCCCGCGAATGGTATAATCAACGTGTGGAGGGTGAAGATTGGTTGCGGGAAGGAAAGGACTACCCCATGTCCAGCAAAGACGAATCACTTGTGAAACTCGAAAAATTGTTCGAAGGCATCGTGTCCATCCAAGGAGTGGCCATTCTCGTTTTCAATTCCGAATTGGAGTTGGTCTGGATCAACGAGATAGCCGAAGAACTAGCGCCCGCGTCGAAAGATGAACTCATCGGCAAAAAGATGGTCGACCTAGTTCCCAATATCGAAGAAACCGATAGGCACGAAAAATACCTGCAAACGCTCAAAGACGGGAAGACGCGTTTCACGTCGTTCGTCAACGAATATATTCCTGGACCTAAAGGCACCGGTCTGTACGAACACCTGCAAATATCCAAAGTAGAAGACCATCTGGTGTTGTTCGCGAGGGAAATCAAGGAGGAAGTCCAACTCAAAACAATCACGGACACCCTTCTCTCCGCGTATCCCGCGCACGTGTTCGTCAAAAACACTGATCTCGAGTATATCGCCGTCAACGACGCCTGCGCTACGTTCCACGGTTTTACGAAAGAGACAATCATAGGAAAAACCGACTATGATCTTTTCCCGAAAGATATAGCCGACGACATACGAAAAGACGACAAACGAATAATAAAAGAAAACATAATCTTCGAAAACGTGGAACGCCCCCTTTTCAACTTGAAAAACGACGCGCTATGGATTCTAGCCACGAAAGCCCCACTGAAAGACGCCTATGGCAAGACAATCGGACTGTTTGGAATATCCACGGACATCACATCGATGAAGACGACCGAATCGCAACTGAAGCTCCTTTCGGCGGCAATGCACCAAACCGAGGACACGATCGTCGTCACCGACGCTGAGGGAACAATCCAATACGTCAATCCCGCGTTTGAAAAAACCACTGGGTACAAAATGGAGGACGCGATTGGGAAGAATCCTTCAATTCTCCAAAGCGGGACACATTCCCAAAAGTTCTACGAGACGTTATGGAAGACGATAACAAGTGGCAGCACCTGGACTGGACATTTCACAAACAAACGCGCCGACGGCAAGATATACGAGGAGGACGCCACGATCTCTCCAGTGAAAAACTGCGATGGCGAAATCACCAACTTCGTGGGAGTGAAACGAGATGTCACGAAAGAGATGAAACTCGAAGCGCAACTGCGTCAAGCCCAGAAAATGGAGGCGGTCGGGCGCCTCGCTGGCGGCATCGCGCACGATTTCAACAATATTCTAACCGCTATCCTGGGATACGGTGGCATGGTGCTTACGACCTTGCCGAAAAACGACCCCAACCGAAAGAAGGTCGAGGAAATAGTGAAAGCGGGCAAACGCGCGGAGGCTCTTACCAGGCAATTGCTGATGTTCAGCAAACAACAAATGATACGTAAGGAAAAGCTCAACGTCAACTCCATAATACGCAAAATGCGCGGTCTTTTGCGACCAATCACGGGAGAGTCTGTCAATCTTAAAATAAATCTCGCAAAAAAACTCTGCCCCGTATTCTCGGACCCCGGCCAAATCGAACAAATCGTTGTCAATCTCCTCGTCAACGCGAAAGACGCTCTGGAAGGTGAAAAGGACGGAACTATCGAAATATCCACGGCGCACCACACTCAACAAGACCTTTTCAGCGACGGCAATTTCGTCGCTCATCCAGGACAATATGTTCAAATATCAGTCGAAGACAACGGAGAGGGGATGGATTCGGACACGCTGGAACGGATATTCGAACCGTTTTTCTCGACCAAGGGGACCAAAGGGACGGGCATGGGCTTGGCGACCGTTTACGGAATCGTCAAGCAACACGGAGGGTTCATCACCATTGCCAGCGAGCGGAAAAAGGGGAGCGTCTTCAAAGTGTTCGTTCCGGCAATCGCCGGGCAAGCCCGCTCGTTCGACAGCGAGACTGGAGGCGGAGAAGAGGCGGAAATAAATTTTGGAGAAGGGAAGGTGTTGATCGTCGAGGACGAGGAGGCGGTTCTCAGCATGGCGGCGTCAATTCTGGAATTGGCGGGATACACTGTGGAAACGGCCCTTTCCGGAGAAGAGGCCGTGGAAAAATTCAATAAAAGCGTGGACCTCATTTTGTCCGACGTCGTATTGGAGGGGATGAACGGCTTGGAACTAGTCACAAAGCTAAGAAAAACCAACCCCGACCTCAAAGCGCTTTTCATGTCTGGATACGCTGGCGAGGTCGTCGAGAAAATAGATTTGCGCCTCCCCGAAAACTTTTTCATCGCCAAACCATTCACCTTGGAGGGGCTCACCTTGGCGGTACACGACGCGGTCAAAGCGGATGTCGGAACTTGACACCCGGCATAGGACATTTATCGTTTCCCACGCTTTTTTTGTTGTCTAGACCTCGGAGGCGAGTCCATGCCGTTGTGGTTCAATCCGACTTCCGCGTTCGTTTTCGGCCTGTGCGTCGGAAGCTTCCTCAACGTCTGCGCGTGGCGCCTCCCACGCGGTGAATCCATCGTATTCCCTCCATCCCATTGTCCGAAATGCGACCACCAAATAAAATGGTACGAGAACCTCCCCCTGTTGAGTTGGATAGCCCTACGCGGTCGTTGCAGCGGTTGTCGAGAACCCATCTCCGTCCGATATTTTCTGATAGAACTGGCCACGGGACTGCTCTTCGCCGCGGTCTATGTTAAAACCGCGGCGCTACACCTTCCTCGAGGGGTGTTCATCGCCGAAATTGGTGGAGCTCTAGCGGTGGTGTCGCTCTCCGTGGTCGCCACCGTAACCGATATCGAACACCGGATAATCCCCGATAAGACAACCTATCCAACCATAGCGTTCGGGTTGATTTGCGCCGCTCTTTTTCCCGAGGCGTGGAAAACGCATTCGCATCCCGCGGGATTCGCGCTGGCTTGCGCGTCCGTGACTGTATGCGCCGGAGCCATGGCGATCTTCGCGGTCGCCGGAAAATGGATGTTCAAAAAAGACGCGTTAGGCTGGGGGGACGTCAAATACATCGCCGCGATAGCGGCCGCGTTGGGACCGAGGGCGGCGTTGTTCACATTGTTCTCCGGTTCCATCCTCGGGGCCGGGGCCGGATTCGCGCTGATGGCGATCCACAAGAAGGGTCCGAAAATGGCGATTCCCTTCGGCCCCGCCTTGGCCGCTGGGGCAATACTATGGATTTTCATCGGGAGAGAGGCGTGGAGCGCGTATTTCGCGTTCATGGGACGATTGCACGGGAGTTGAAATGAGTGGAGCGCACAAAATATCCTTTCCGGAACTTGGGATCGAGACATCGGCTGAAACGGGAGACAACGTTCTTCAACGCGCGGCTCTGGCGGGAGTGGCGCTACGG
>Ga0256913_10001430_pt1 | contig 12238 bp, 14 predicted proteins | sample Axial_MatmetaG_FD_185970 | JGI IMG/M metagenome (GOLD analysis project Ga0256913, IMG submission 185970) | Deep-sea worm associated microbial mat communities from Axial Seamount, Juan de Fuca Ridge, Pacific Ocean - Axial_Mat | ecosystem: Environmental > Aquatic > Marine > Oceanic > Microbial...
AAGTATTACATAAAAGTCAAACTGTCCTCCCAAATAATATCAACTCAGATAAAGATATGGCCCATTGTTTTAATAACTTCTTCTGTCAAAACATATTAAATATACATAGTGGGTTCCATTCCAACACCTTATCACAGGGTAAGCCATTGGTAGAAGAATCCTGCATATTCATAATGGATACATTTGAGCCTTTTACAGAGATTGATATCAAACAGTTGCTTTTGATTGTCATGGTCTAAGGAGTGTTTTCTGTTACCATAGTAATTATTATAATATTCTGATTTACCTATAAAAGCTCGATTTTCTGAGATCCTCCGATTTACGTATAAATCTACTGTCTTGGCATTTCTGAAACTTAATATGTATAGTATGGTATCCCACTGCACATTTTGATTACCATGGTGTATCCCACTGCAGCTTTTAATTAAAACCTGATGTTCCATGGTGAATCCCACTGCAATTTCCCATTAAACATGTTAAAACCTACTTCCACCCCTGCAGCTTCTTGTTACAACACTTTGATGTATCCCACATACTAGCAGCATTCTTGCACTAGTAAACCTGATGCTACAATACTAGGATTGGCATTGATTTAATCAACATGAAAAAAATCTAGATATTGATTTTTTCAGATTATACTTGATTTAACTGTATGTATTTTTAAATAAAGTTTTAATTTGTACACAACAGCTTTGCTTTAATTCTTTAGAAATGCTAAGAATGAAATGTTCAGCCTGTTGAGTATATTATGATATTTCACATATTTATTTATTTTCAGCATTACATATTATGAGATTGTCGAAAAATAAAATTAATCAATTTGATAGAACAAATCTGATCCAGCCATGTACAATACTTACATGGTGTACACAGATTGTGATGAATTAGTCCTGTTGCCATTTTCCTGGAAAGTGCCAATGGCTCCTGACCAGTTCTTCAATATATAAGAAGAAGATTTTTCTTGTAAGAACAAAACTTTTATTTAAACAATGTATGAGCACTACATAAAATCAAATGAACATAACTGTACAATATTCAGTTATCTACAGTTAATAATAAGTTGCGAATATAGAAGTGAAAATATTATTGATGTGACAAATTTAACAAACTATATACACTGCCACAATCAATGAGCAAGTAGAGTTAAAATTTAAAAAAAAACTAATTCTGACAATGTACGTATCAAGTATGAGCATTTCAGGTGAAATATTTATATACTGGATGTTCGATCAGACCAAAATTTGGCATCCAATCAGAAGTCATACATGAGGTTACAATGGTTATAACACAATGCAATAGAGCAGACATGGGGTCAATTCAATTCCGGAATTGGAATTGATGGTCAATTCCGGAATTGGAAATGCTTATTTAAAAAAAATGAATTGGAATTTTGGAATTGAGAAATTTGTAATTTGAAGTTTCCTACACAAAAATTTAATCCAAAAATTAATATACCATTTTTACAATGTTAACACTTACATGTGGTGTTACCAATATACTGGAACCATATTGATCCAGAGCTTTGGTTCCTTTTATATATATATATATATATATATATATATATATATATATATATATCAGATAACCGACTGTGGCACCCCAAGTGAGCATTTAACCAATTAAAATGGTCTGGATACCATGGACTCCGCCCCCACTGTGACACCATCACATAGCATACCTGTTATCTATATAAAGATATTGCTATTTAGGAATTAATTAATTTTATCATCTCACCAGGAATGCCAATCTGGTGCCAAAGATTGCTCCTCCTCTCCTCAAACTGTGACTACTATTGTCCCCAGACCTAACTGTTTAATAACCATTTGAGAGATTTTGTAAACTTACCATATGTCATTGGTTTAGTACCCAGCAGGTTGTGAAAGTAAATACAGGGTCTGACCCCTGCTGGGCGGAGCTAAACAAATACATTCGTTTCAAGGCTCCTACTAGACAGTGGAATATAAACACACCTTTGATGATTAGAAAATTTACTCTTACATGGGGATGCACCTAAGACTATGATCCACCGCGAGATATAATACCTCTTTAGCTAAAAGCGCCTTGTGGTTAGGCTTGGGCTAATTTTACCATATTAACACTTACATGTGCTGTTACTGATATACTGGAACCAAACTGATCAAGAACTTTGGTTCCTTATATATATATATATATATATATATATATATATATATATATATACCACCTTCAATGTTTAGAACAGGCAGAATAAAAATAAATCCACAAATTAATCTGCCATTTAATTTTTTAATTCAGAAATATTTCTACCATGACATTCCTACTTGGAATTGAGTGGGATTGGAATTGACAAAATGGAATTGACCCCATGTCTGCAATAGAGACATGTGAAGATATCGGTAGGTTTCAACAGGCCGACACACCCAATGTGGAACCATCTGCTGCATTCGTCATATCCAATCCAGTTGATATCATCTCCAGAAGGCTTGTAACAAAATGGAAGGTCACAGATTATCTTGTCATGTGTGTGTGCATGGAAAATCAACTTTCCCAAGATGTACCGACAGTATTATACACTGTGATTCTGTCACATCACACTAGGAGGCATTCCCATCAAGATTGCTTCAGCCTTCTGGAAAGTAAAAGAAACATTGGTACAGTACATGTACAATGTATCTAATGTAGTGGGACAGGCTGTGACACAGACAGTGGCTAATATCAAGTGACTTAGCTGTGATTCGAACCACAGATCTTTGGAAATCCGGTCCATTTGAACTACTGATCCGGAGCAAGTCAGTCAGATGGCCACAGAATGAAAAACAGATTATATAAACACACAGTATTAGAGGATTATTCTGTGATGGGTTTGATATTAGTACTTTTAGAATAACATATTTTTTGCATTGCACTCCACTGAAATTATTAAAAAATCATGCAATTTCTCAAAAACAAAAACAATGCCCTGGAACATGATTAGCCGAGTTTGCATCAAATAGATACTAAAAAAGTTATAATCTTCACCTCTTTATTTTGATTTGAGTAGGCATTTATTTAAATGACCAAAATTGTCATTTTCTAGGTGTGTAAAAATATTGTTTCAATGAGGAAACTTACCATAAACACAAATACACCACAACTATCCCCATCTTGTTGCATGCTTGATGTGTATCTTGCTACGGACAATTCTTCTTTCAGGTGTCTTGCAGACATGAAGGACCTAGTAAGAAAACATGGAAATCAGATCACTTGCCCAGTCCAATGTAACGTTCAAGTTTCAGTCCAACAAAACTCCATATTGGGTCAATTCCATGTGATTGGTCCATTTTTGCAACTCCTTTACACTAAATTCAGTGGATTGTTCATAGTTTCCTTGATTTGGAAGATGATGGAAAAGATATGGAATTTGTTCTGAAGTTTTCCACTGCCTTTTCAGCCCTAAAATACAAGAATAACCCTCCGAATTCAGCAGTCATGGCATGTCGCTCACATGGAATTGCTCGTTGGACAAACTACCATCCACTATTTGCTATATATTATTCAGTAAAAAATCTACTTTCATCAAAGTTTCTTCCATTTTTAATGATTTTGATGCCAGGACACAGACGTTATCAACACCGTTATTTAACGTCATCTACAAAAGAGGTTTTTTACAATGAATTGTAAAACTCCCTTTTCAAAAGAAATTCAGTTTTTACTGTGAAAATATCATTAATATCAAGTGTTTATAATGCCTGTTCATTGCAACATAGTGTTAGTATTACTACATAATGTATAATGCATTGATCAGTTAAATAGGTATGTGTATTTTATTGTTACAGAAAGCTCACAAACCTAATTTGGTCATTAATAAGCACCAAATCACAACTGGATGCAGTTGTCCCATGATGGTATACACCAACCACCAATTCTAGGTGAACTCCCTGAATGTATGACCCTAACTTATGAGCCCCAATTGCTAATCCCTAGGTCTGATCTGCTGATCCCCATCTCACACTGACACCTCAAGCTGCTATCGTACCCAGCTTCATCTGAGTCCATCGAGAGAATTGTTTCAAATTTTGGAAATATCCATACCAAGGTTCGCAATCGTCTTGGCAATAGCACAGCCTTTAAGCTGGTCTCCTAATAATAATAACATAGCACTTATTACAGTGTCACATATCCTAATGCTTAGTTCAAGGATGCTCAGAGGAAACGGTTAAATTAGAATATTAACTATGTTGATGTTATGTTTAATTGTTTTCCACTGAGTAGTTAATGTCTGTTCTGTCACGATCTACATTTCATTTATGTGCCAGTATTTAAGGTAATACAATAAAAAAGTTAAATATTTTGTTCTGTCTATATGTGCATCTTTGTGAGATGCATTCGATTAAAGACATGATTATATGAATGTGTTTACTTAGGTACACAACGATTAGTTTTTTTTTACAATATTTACAATTAATAACAGTTGTTTACGATATAATGTAAAAAAAGGATTTTACAGTTAAAAAAAATTTGATACCCAGCCAGTGTAATGCCTTCACAACGGACAGTAATGCTGATGATTTTACGGATCTAGTGAAACAGATCAGGGCCCAGCAGCCATGACTTTGCGTCATCACCACATATGACATGATGGCTAGGCCAACAGACCTGCAACATCATGATGTTGCACCCAGCAACAGATTTGAAGCTTGTGATTGGTGCGGAATAATATTGCAATTACTGCAAATTAAATTATTTTTGTTGGTTGCTGTAACACAACAGCACTTGCAGTATTAATAATTTACTTACTTCCATGAAGTCAGAAAGGGGTCGTGCCTGCTTTGGTCCCAGTCCAGAGAATTCAACACACCAACTGTGTTGTTGACCATGTCAGCAATAAGGAGAAGCCAGTGATGATTGGTGCATATAGGTAGCAGAATCCATTTGAACTTTTCGAATGCAACCTGGAAAGTTAAGCTTGAATGAAACGTTTTCTTTTCAAGTTGACAAAGTGGTGTAACAACTTCTATGAACATTGGAGACACTGCTAAATTTCTTGTGCCTTTTATTTACAATGTTAACACAAACGATTTCACAGATGTACTTTCCCTAATGCAGAAATTCTAAAGGAATTTTTATTCATAACCATACACATAAGTCTACATAACTGTACACAGCATACACATATTTGTATGGTCACAGTAGCCCGGCCACCTCTTATGTATGGCAAACTGATACATACTGACAGATTCATCGCCATCTGCTCGCCACACAACATCATAGACATACATGTAGGTGTAAACAGTTATTCCAACAATGGACAACAAAAAACAAACCTTTGTCCAAGTTGTCAGTGACATATAAATGATACAGACTATTCATTGTATGTTTCCAATCCACCATCAACCCTTTTCAGGATTTGATGGAGTTTTTGCTCGTGATTTGAAGTACATGTATTACGAATGCCATGTTTGACGTGCACGAACACCTAAAAAAGACGCGTGCAACATTACTGCATTCCTGCCGCCTGGCGATCAAACCGTGAAATATAAATTTAGTCCTGGAGCAAATATGGAAACAAAATACCCGGAAAATATCGCAAAAAGGAAATAACAAATAGGCCAAGTCGAGTGTCAAAAGTGGGTCGGTCGGTGATGGGAAACAAGATATTTTGTTTATGGTGCCTAATTGGTGATGTCATTTATATGAGATAAATACAGTACACATACACTGAATCAGTGACAGTGTCAGGCTTAATTTGACTAATTAGTAAATGTAAATGACATCTGATTTAAGAACAATTAATTATTGCTTTTCAGCTGTTGGTACACTGGACTTATTCTTGTCAGTGTTCATGGCTATGGATGCCCTTCCCTGCCAACTCGATACCGCTTTGGCTGACCTAGCTGTTACAACTGAAATTGGAGCTGGACAGCTGTCACAAGGTTGGAGGTGAACAAGACTGCTGTTCCCAGGACTGCCTATGCTGAACCCACGTTGGATTATAAATGATGGATTTTGACATAGACCAAGAATTCACCTAAACCAAAGAAAACTCATTTTGACTGAATCGGATAACTTTCAAAATCAGCCCGAATCAGGGCTCATGGGTTGCAGTTGCATATGAATGTGTGCATTATTTCTATTGCCATTGTGTTAGAAGTGACATGGTCGGGGTGGCAATAATTCAATTTTTAAACAGAGTTACAGACTATATACAGATGCCGGAGGACAGATGAAGTTGGTGAAGTTCAGAGTGAATTATTTTTGCTGCTGATATTCAGGTAGTTTTAAATGCTAATGGGTGCAAATATTCTGTGTCATAAATAAAATATTCGCAGAAGTTATATCCATTAGAATATGTTTGAACATTTCAGCAGACATTGGTGACTTCGGTAACAATTTGTGTAAATTTTCAGCATTCTGCTATTGCTTGTATCTTAATGATATGTACATTGTGTTAAAGTTCAGGATGATATTCTGAAAATTAACAAAATTATTGCACATTTTGTATTTTCATGGTTTGACAACCTTTGGACATTTGTGAAAACTATACATGTTGTTGTTTTCAAACAACTGCACAATTTTTAATATTCTATATGTTAATGGCTAACAGAAAATATAAATATATATAGACAATATCCATATTCCTTATATAATTATGGTTTCCGAAACATGGCACTTGGTGTTATTTTGGAAGGTTTTAAAAGGTTATTTTTGTGTCGTGTACCGATTTGATCGTTAGATTTGTTATGCTTGTAATGAACCGGTGTATATAATGTAGCATTTAATAATACATTGCAATACAGAGAACACATCATGATATTTTCTAGAAGTGTAACTCACGGGGAATTAATATATGAGGCTTTCATTTAAGCGTAAAATATGTGGTCTAATTTTTTTTAAATAAGTACTACAAATTGTCAGTAAAACAAATCTACTGGACCGACTTTGTTCAAATAAAGTGTTTTTTAACTTCAGAAATAAGTCTCTTTCTAATAAGCTAAATTTTAATATCATTACACAAGTTGAGTTGTTTTAGTTGTGATACCTACTTTCAGGGGGCGATGAAACGACTTCTAATTGGTGCCGAAACGACTTATGATGGGCGACGAGCTGGTAGTGGCGCCGAAACGACCTGTTACCACCCGACCACCTCGAGAGCAATTTACAGTATCCGGAAGGATTAGGCCCAGACTGTCACATTATTTTTGCGTGATAAACCACCAGCCAAGCCTGTCAGCTGCCAGACACATCAACTCCATATTAACCATATTAAGACATGTGTGCTGACGTCGGGATGACACTAAATTACTAACAATAATGATACGGGGCATTTGACACTGTTGACATAAAACATCAAGTTTGATCATAGATTTGAAATGTTGTAATATCCACTAGTTTTAATTATATCAGTATATTCTTATATACTACTCCTTTGTATACAATGATATCACCCTATTGTGGTACCACCTACCGATTTGTTGTCTATTGTTAGCCTAATAAAGCCATGTGTTCTCAACTGATTTATCACTTATTAATTGTTCTACTGAATAGAACATATTGAAACATGGTGGCAGCGGTCTGAAAAAGAAACTAAATCCACGAACTATTAAGGTAACTAATCGTCAATGACTTCAAGCACATAAACATACAAATTTGATGTTGGAACTGGACACTATTGACTAATTGAGCGATAATAAGTGAATTGAAGAAAAACGGCTGATGACGGCGACCACGTTGCTGCTAGCGTTAACAACCAAGCAGGTCCACCACGTTTGTCTCACCTCAGAGTGAGTCCCTCCACAAACACTAACTGTGATGGATTTGAAAGAAGAGGACTGGAAGTTGTGGAAGCAAGAATGGAAGAATTATGCCAACATTACCCAGCTTCATAAACATCCCGAAGATGTACAGACTTCTTTACTATTACATTGTGCAGGGAGGAACATTCTTAGCATATACAATGCATTCGAATTCAGGACAGACGAATCTGACACAAACCCACAAACTGTGCTCGAAAAGTTGGATGATTACTTTACAGGCGAGATTAATGAAACAATGAAACGATTCAGTTTCAACAAAAGAAACCAAGCAATGGATGAAAATGTTGATAGTTATGTCACTTGCCTGAGAACTCTAGCACTTCTGTGACACTTGTGGAGACAGTCTGATCCGTGACAGAATAATTATGGGAATCAGATATGAAGGCTATGAGAATAGTCAAGCTGATTTATTGAAGGTGGGTAAACTTAGCCTCAAGGAGTGTATTAACATTTGCCGCAGTGCCGAAGCAACAAAGGGCATATGAAATTGATGTCTTCAATTGTGAAAGAGGATATACACAAAGTCTCTGTGCACTCAGAATATACCCCCAAGAGGCCAGTGAATGACAGGGACAAGCATCAAAAGTACAGTGCAAAAGGAACTATGAGCAGATGTAAATTCTGTGGACAGGAACATGTTTTTAAGAAATCTGAATGTCCTGCATGGGGAGCTATTTGCAAGAAATGTCACCATCAAAACCATTTTGCTATTGTATGCAAGAATAGCGACAATAAACCGAAAAAGGTCCATGCAGTTCAGAAAGATGAGAATGACTCCAGCAGTGATTCTAGCAGTGTCAACTACATTAATGCTGTATGTCATCACATTTATACTGTCAGCGACGAATTGAGCAAACCACTGTATGCGTAGATTAAAGTCAACAAACAGGCAGTGAAGATTCAGACATACCCTGGTGCCACTATAAATGTAATACCAAGAAGATTCGTGAAAAATATCCAACTATCGAATGCCAATACCACACTAGAAATGTGGAATGGGGCAACGACACATCCTATTGGCAAGTGTAGGATTGACATCAAGAATCTTCAGAATCAGAAAAAGTATTCTGTTGAATTCATGGTAGTGGATGAGCCTTTAACACCAGTACTCGGACGGAAAGCTGCAGAACACATGCAACTTATCACCGTCAACTATGACAACCTAGCACAGATACATGCTACTCATGAATTTACAGAACCTACTCTACTGACTGACTATCCAGCAGTATTTCATGGTGGTCTGGGTACACTACCAATAGTAGTACATCTACATATCGATGATACTATCCAACCAGTCTCTAGTGGACCCAGGAGAATACCCATCACTCTGGAGAAAGAGGTATCCCGAGAACTGTACAACCTAGTGAAGCAAGGTGTAATCTGTCCAGTAAATGAGCCATCAGAATGTGTGAGTCAGATGGCAGTTACTACTCGTAAGTCAGGAGCCATCAGAATATGTATTGACCAGAGGCCTTTGAATGTAGCACTGAAGCGTTCACACTACCAACTTCCAACAATAGATAAAGTTCTGCCGAAACTAGTGAATGCACGAATAATATCCAAACTGGATCTAGAGCAGGCATTCTGGCACTGCAAACTAGATGAAGAGTCGAGTAAACTCACTACATTTGCAACTCACAAAGGCAGATTTAGATGGCTAAGATTACCATTTGGAACCAGTGTGAGCAGTGAGGAGTTCCAGAAAGGGCTAAACCAAGCTTTGGATGACATTGATGGAATAGTTTGTGTAGCAGATGATGTCCTTGTTTATGGTGTAGGTGATACAACAAAAGATGCCATGAAAGATCATCAGAAGTTAACACTATTGTTACAGAGATGCACCAAACATAGAATTAAACTCAACAAGGCTAAATCAATATTCTGTTGTACAGAAGTACCGTTCCTCGGACATCTGATAACCAGTGAAGGTCTAAAACCGGATCCAGGAAAGATTGATGCCATCCTGAAGATGCAACAACCTACCACAGTCCAGGAAGTACAAAGGCTCTGTGAATTATCTGGCACGTTTCTTACCACAGTTATCATCAGTTATGCAACCTCTGATGAAACTAACCAGGAAGGAACAACCATGGATTTGGGGGCGAGAAAAGGCGATGGCATTCTCTGGTGTGCAGAAGCTGGTAACCCAAGCACCAGTTCTAACGTACTTTGATGTCAACAAACCTATCACTGTTCAGTGCGATTCAAGTAAAAAGGGAATGGGTGCAGTACTACTCCAAGATGTTCGACATGTTGTATATGCCAGCCGAGCACTACGATGTACTGAAACAAAGTATGCTCAGATAGAAAAGGAAATGCTCGCTATTGTCTCCGCAGACTACAAGGCATGATGATGCGTCTTATGAAATATGACACAGAAATCATGTATACCAAACGAACCAACATATTCATTGCTGAATACCCTAGTACTGAACAATCTGACTTAGAACATATGAATGCTGTCAACATCTACCAATCCTTCAGGAACGTTTGAAACAGATACAGCTTGAGACTGAAAGAGATGATAACCTTCAAGCTCTAAAACAAATCATCATGCATGGATGGCCAGACCAGAAATCCGATGTACCACCTAATTTGATACCATACTATGGTATGCGTGATGAATTAACCACACAGAATTATCTTGTTTTCAAAAGTGAACAGATCGTCATACCCATTGGTCTTCGAGCTGATATGAAGAAAGCAGTTCATTCATCGCATAAGATTGTTTAAGAAGAGCCAGAGAATGTCTCTTCTGGCCAGGTTTGTCATCAGAACTGAAACAATACATCAGTACTTGTGAAACATGCCAAATGTTCGAAATAGCAACAGCTAAGGAAACCCTGATGTCTGACGATGTACCCGACCGACCTTGGCAGAAAGTAGGGATTGACCTACTCACTCACAAATCAATTGACTATGTAATAACAGTGGACTATTTCTCCAACTTCTGGGAAATTGATAAACTTAATCATACAACCTCGAATGCCGTGATTACAAAAAATCAAAGCACACTTTTCAAGATACGGCATACCAACTACTGTTATGACGGACAATGGGCCTCAGTTCACAGCAGAGGAGTTCCGTAAATTCGCACAGAAGTATGACTTTGAACATGTCACATCCAGTCCACACTACCCGCGGTCCAATGGGAAAGTTGAAGCAGCAGTAAAATCAGCCAAACATATGCTGAAGAAAACACGTGAATAAGGAGCTGATCAGTATCTGGCATTATTGGACATTCGCAACACACCCACAAGCAACCTACCTAGCCCAGCCCAACGTCTAATGAATAGACGTACATGTACATTACTACAAATGGCTGATCGTTTGCTGGAGCTCGCTTTACGCACATATACAAAGTTACAATATACTAAATACCAACAAGCAGCATATTATAACCGAAATGCCAAAGACTTAGTTGTTCTAGAAAAAGACACTGTAGTAAGGATGAAGCCATATTCTCCAAATGCTACATGGAAAAAGGGTGTTATAACCAAACGTCTAGATGAAAGATCATATCAAGTGGATACAGATTCTGGAACTTACCGCCGCAACCGATCTCACTTGCGCAAGACCAATGAATCAGACCCTCTAAATAATGCCTATTCATCAACCACCAATGCCAAAGTGAAGCGTTATGTAGCTGACCAACCAGCAATGAGTGATTACTCTACAGCTACACCAGTAAGCGAAGATGTCTATAATGACACACCAACGTCTACCCAGCAGAACAACACACCTGCTCCAATGCCAACGCCTACCCAGCAGAACACCACATCTGCTCCAATGCCGAAACCGACTCGTGTATCACAAAGATCAACCAAGGGAATAGCACCAGCAAAATTAAACCTATGAACAATATTCAAGTGTTTATTCATATCTCCACTGATTTAATCATTTTTATTTACATGTATCATACATTGTTTGGTAACTTCAAAAACAATGGAAAAAGAGTTTTAATTATATCAGTATAGTCTTATATTGTGGCATAGCTACTACTACTCCTTTTTATACAATGATATCACCTTATTGTGATGCCACCTACTGATTTGTTGTCTATTGTTAGTCTAATCAAAGACTATTTATAACAAGGCGTGTTACTTCACGGTTTTAACATGGGAGGCCATTTTGAATTCATGAAGCATCAGGGCCCTAGCGACCGGAGGTAGAGTGTCACAGAAAGCTCCCTTCGTTAACATGGCGCCTAATGGCACTGGTTCATTCTCCGCCGTTTTTTGTTGCAGTAACAGAAAAAGTATGCACAAATAAAGACATCCCCGAAAGGAAATGAAAGCTAGTGTAAAAATGTTATATGATCTGACTTTTAAAAAATAAAGTATATTTAAAAAATAAGCATAACAATTTGAAATAGACACGCCCCGACTGGACATGACTCAAGCAGTAGGCCCAATCAGGATCTATCTAGATCTATATTTGTTTCAGACAAAATCTGATTAAATTTT
>Ga0256913_10001431_pt1 | contig 12234 bp, 11 predicted proteins | sample Axial_MatmetaG_FD_185970 | JGI IMG/M metagenome (GOLD analysis project Ga0256913, IMG submission 185970) | Deep-sea worm associated microbial mat communities from Axial Seamount, Juan de Fuca Ridge, Pacific Ocean - Axial_Mat | ecosystem: Environmental > Aquatic > Marine > Oceanic > Microbial...
TGGATATTTAATTCTATGCTTAAATGGTTTTTTGTTTAGTTTTCAGCTATTGGAAAAGTAAAAGCCTGTCTGGCTTGAAGACATAATAAATAAATATTACAGTGTATTTTTTTAAAGGTTTGCCCTGTCAGAAGAATACCTTAAAACGCAATAAATTACATTCATCAAAATCCTGTTTCTCATGGATATGTTGATAAAATGGAAAATTGGACATTTTCTTCGTATTCTGCATTTATTGATGATAAGCTAACACAAATAAAAAAGCAAGAAGTCTTTGATTTGTTTGATGATAAAAGTAATTTTATATTTTATCATAATTTAAAAACTGCTGAGATTTATGCTAGTGAAATGGAAGTTAATTATTAATCAAACTCAGGTTAATAATATTTATTAAATATTTTCGTTTATCAATAAACAATAATAAAACAAATGAAAGTTTTTATCATAATACTTATATTCTTATGTTTCTCAGAAATAACTATTTCTCAAGAACAACATAAAACAATACACAGTATTCAAATATCGGCATATGGTAGCATTCCTAATAATTTTATGAAGCGATACCGAACCACCAAAGAAAGCTTCTACCAATCTTATAACCAAGTTGTAGACCCATCAATTGTATCCGGAGGAAATATTGGTTACGACCAATATTACACTATGGGAACAGGAATTACGGCAGAATATATTTGGACTTTTAAGAATAATTTATCGGTAAAAGCGGGTGCGGATATGATAATGCACTCAAACTACAAACAAGCTTATGATAAAGAATTGGCAATGACAAGTTGCAACGATTGTTATTATAATTATTACCCAAGTGATTGTTATTATAAACAAACTAATTATAATTTTTCTTTTGGAGTTTTATTGGGAGTGAAATATTCTTTTGGCAAGCGAAGTTCTGTATTTTTTAATACTTCGTTAAACTATTTTGGCTTTTCTTATCATAAAAGAACCAATTGGCTTAATGATATATATAAATTCACAATGCCACAAAATAGCTATTTCTCATTTTTTGAGCTTGTTTATTATAATTTGGGATATAATTATTCTTTTAACAAAAAAATTTCGGCATTTGTATTAATTGAACTTAATGAAAATTTATATTTTGGTTTAGGTGCAAAATATAATTTTAACATAAAACGAAAATAAAATGAGATACAAATTGTTTATTATATTACTGATAATCATATCAATAATTTCTTGTAAAAAGGAAAAAGAAACTATTTATTATAATTTTACAGATGATGAACTATCTTTTATTTTATTAAAGGATAGTGCTATTGGTGATAGACCTATTAGTTATTATAGTTATTATCATATAAAATATTTATTAAACAATACTGATACAATTAAAGTAAGTTTGACAAAAGAAATATCTCAATCTAAATATTATCCTGTAGATGAATCTAAATATATGATACAAGCTAGATTTAAGATAAACTATTTGTTACAAGATTATAGTAACACAATTTATTTTAATTTAATAAAAAATGATTCTTATTGCAATGAAATTTTATATAAAAGTATTAGTGTAAAATACACAGATACAGCAAGTATAGCATTTAATGATTGTGAAAATACAATAACGAAATGTTTTGAAACCGAATGTTGTAATAATTCAAACAATTTTGTTATTGATACTGTTGAATACAAAGGTGTTAATTATCAATCGTATATTTTTGATTTTTCTGATGAAGAAACCAAAATTAAACAAATAATATTTATTAAAAACATTGGATTTGTTTATATTTCCGACAAAGAAAATAACAAGATGACATTAATATGAAATTGAAAAATAAAATAACAATACTACTTTTTTTATTTGGATTAGTTGCTAGTTCTCAAAATATTAAATTAAACATAGCACCTGTAAATATTTACGAAACAGTACCAAGAATTGTAGAATTAGATTTTGAAGATTACCTAAAAAAATTTCCCGGTTTAGAAGCCGGACTTGGATATTATTTTGCTAAACCAAATTATTCAGGAGATGGTGAATATGAAGGGGTTAGGATTAGGTTATCTTATAAAATATATTTTAATAAAGATGTTAAATATCAAGGACTATTTCTTTCTCCTTCGATTTATTAACCTGAGTTCGATTAATAATTTAATTCTCAGAAAACCAAAAGTGCATTAGATTTTTGCTAAAAATAATGAAATTATAACGGGTTATAATGAGTAGTTTTTAGTTAAAAGATGATGTGCTTTTGGTTTTTCTTCTTAGATTTCAATAATTAGCTCCTAAACTTCACCAAATTATCTTACATTATCCCGATAGTGTTACAATAATTTGTTTCGTTTAAAAACTAATTATTTGAAACTGAGGACAAAGTATTAATCGAATTCAGGTTATTACTTAAATACCGGTATCCCCGAAAAAGATGAACCAATTGTATATCAAACAAAGGGAACACGAAATGCTTTTGGTTTTGGTTTAAAGTTTGGGTATCAGAAAATATTTGCAAAAAGAATAATTGTTGGGGCATATATTAACCCATGCTTATATTATAATGAATTTTATGTTGAGTATAACGATGGTTCAAATAACAAATATGAAAATAGTAATTTTGAATTTGATATAGGTATAAGTTTAGGTTTTATTTTTGGGAAAATTCAATAAAATACTCTTAAGAAAACAAATTGAAACAAAAATATTTTAGTAATAATTAAAAAAACATTAGGTTTGAATAAAAATATCTTTTGATAAGATTGGAGCAAATATTCAATATTAACACCGGCAAAGAGTTTAAAGAAACTGCTTTGCAAATATTTTATTATCAGGCAAAGAACAATATTGTTTATAAGCAATATTTAGAATATTTAGCTGTTAATCCAAGCGAAATAAGCGAAATAAATAAAATTCCATTTCTCCCTATCGATTTTTTCAAATATCACAAAGTGATATCAAGTACAAAAAAAGAAGAAAAAGTTTTTAAAAGTAGTGGAACAAGTCTTGATATTCGTAGTCATCATTTTATTACAGAATTAAAACTATATGAACAAAGTTTTAATACGGCATTTAAAAACTTTTATGGAAATATTGAAGATTTTCGCATTTTAGGATTGTTGCCATCTTATGTGGAAAATGGAAATTCCAGTTTGGTTTATATGGTCGAAAATTTTATTAAACAAAGCAATCATCACGAAAGTGGATTGTATTTAAATAATTACGATGAGCTTTTAAATGTGGTATCAAAACTTGAAAATGACAATAAAAAATATTTGATAATTGGAGTTAGTTATGCCTTGTTAGATTTGGCCGAAAAAAATAAGCAGCAGTTAAAAAATGCCATTATAATGGAAACCGGCGGAATGAAAGGCAGAAGAAAAGAATTGCCAAAAGAAGAATTACACAAGATTTTATCAGAAAATTTTGGGGTAAAAACAATTCACTCGGAATATGGCATGACAGAGCTTTTGTCGCAAGCATATTCTTTTGGAAAGGGAGAATTTAACTCTCCTGCTTGGATGAAAATTTTAATTCGTGATATTTACGACCCGTTCACATTTTTGCAAGATGGCAAATCAGGTGGTATAAATATTATTGATTTAGCAAATATAAATTCTTGCAGTTTTATCGAAACAAAAGATTTAGGTCGCATAAATAAAAACGGAACATTTTCTGTTTTAGGCAGATTCGATAATAGCGATATTCGTGGTTGTAACTTACTTGTGGAGTAAACTATTTTATTACACCTCTATTTTTCATAAGTTCGGTTTTTACTGCTTCGCGAATAACATTTCCTGCCTCGTAAATCATGTCTAAATCGGTAGGCATTAGTATTGGCTTGCGTTCTAAAAGCTTTTTTGTTTCGGATTTTAATGCTCTAAAATCGCCATTTGCAACAGCAAAAACATTTTCTATAAAGAAATTTGCATTTATCGGAGAATTTTTAACATTGTCGTGAGTGCCTCGCTCATAATAGTTTAGTTCGGCTTTTAGATTAACATCTCTACGCTGAATGGTTTCAGTAACTACACAAGAAATAGTAATAAATTTTGGTTTTTTAATATCATTACCCAAAGAGTCTTTCATTACATTCCCGTTTTGGTCAAGCTGATATTCCCAGCCATCTCTAATTTCTTTAGTTTCGGTATATTGTTTTTCTTTTAATAGTTCCGGCGAAAGAACAATACCACGTAAATTTAAGATTACATCATAATGATTTGTTAGATTTTTATCAATAGTATAATGAACCCAATGAGAATTAAGCGGAGTTAAATCTTTTGGATAAAGCGATTGAACAAAATCATTCATTAACCTAAAATGGGTGTGGTTTTTTGTTGATAATAGTACATTTGTCATTCCTTTTTCTCGTGCAACTTGCAATAACTGAGCAGTATTCTGATAGTTTGGATAATAATTTGCTATTTGCATTAATTCGTCATAAGCCAAACGAGCATCGAAACGATTGCCTGTTTTTAGTAAACTTTGTGCATGAACATAAAAATATTCTGCTGCTTTTTTCTTTGCTGCAATTATTTCTGCATCGTAATCTATAGTTTTAAAATTAAGAGTCCCTCCGGTATATGTTATGGGAATAACAGTTTTTACAAGATTCTGACGATTTTTTAAACTTTGATATCTTTCAAATACTTCGTCCCAGATATCAGGGCGACCTTCTTGCCTAAGAAAATTAATTCTATCAATATCTTGTTGGTTTGCAATAGGATATGCTTTTTTTAAAACTTCTACATCTTTATCCTTTTGCTTCTTTCTTATTTTCTTAACAGCTTGATAAACGGCAGCATTATATTGTCCTTTTTTAAGATAAGATTCGGAGCTAATACAAGAAATCATCAAAATAATTGATGCTAAGGATAAAATAAATAATTTCCTCATAAGTTAAAAAGTTTTAAAATGTTTACTTTTATAATACAATAATATAAAAGAATGTCTATTTTTAAAATGACTTAAATATTAAATGTACAATAATTTTACAAAAATACTATTCTTTGTGCTCATTCTCAACTTAGTGAGTGTTAATATTTTCTCGCAAGATAAAAGTATTACTATTATTGGAAAAGTTATTAATTCTGAGGTAGGGAAACCTATACCGTATGCACACATAATTAACTTTACTAACTACAAAGGAACTATTAGCGACTCCTTGGGTGTTTTTAAATTAAGATTAGATACAGGAATTAATACAATAAAAATTTCTTCAATAGGATATTATACAAAAACAATAAGTATTGATTTTAATAATATTGAAATTCCTCTAATAATAGAGATGAAGGAAAGAATTTACGAAATTATGCAAGTTGAAATTTATCCTTTCACTAAAGAAGAATTTAAATACGAATTTGTACATAAAGATATCCCTAAAGATACTATTGCACATATACAAGATATATTGCGAACCCGATGGAATACAGTTGAAGTACTAAGAGAACTTACACCGAAACGACAAATCCCGCTTAATTTTAAATCTAATATTGAAAAACAGGAAATTTTGTTAGCCAAAATTAAAGAATACACTATTCTTAAAGAACAAAATATGGAGCGTATTAAAAAAGTTACAAAATTTGAAGGAAAAGAACTTTACGATTTTGATAGATTTTGTAAATTCTCTTTCAATTTTCTGAAAAATGCACCTGAGTATTACATATATATAAAAATTGAAGAAAAATTTGAGGAGTATAAAAAAATGCCTAAGAAAGAATCAATTAAATTTTAAGTTTTATTTTAATATCCCTAAGCCCTTTTAACCCACATTATTAAAACAAACACAATACCCGTGTATATTTCTGTTAGTTAGCGATTTAATATTTATAGGGGGAGATCTATTAATTATTATCTTACATTATCCCGATAGTGTTACAATAATTTGTTGCGTTTAAAAACTAATTATTTGAAACTGAGGACAAAGTATTAATCGAACTCAGGTTATTAGTTAATCGTAGAAAAATTATGAATTTTTCGGGTTAAAGTATAAATTTGCCCTAATTAAGATGTGAGTTAAAATATTGTTGAAAAACTAATTTTTAGAACTCCCCTATATAAATTTCTTGGTGAATGATGTGGGTTAACTTTATAAACCATATCCTTTTATCGTACCTAATTTATACAAAGTAGATGATTGCGGATTTCAAACTTATCAAACCGTGGAACTATTGTATTTGAATTTACTATTAACCGAACTCCGGTTATTATCACGCCTATTTTGCATATACATTGTTGTAACCGATTATTTTCCTGCCTCTTTAATAAAAAAATCTTTTAATTTATGTTTCCCATACTGTGGTGCAATATTATCGTAAGCTATTACTGTTAAAAAAAATTCTATAGGGCCATAAGTTTTTGAATGTGTAAATGTTCTTATTAACCAAATAGTAAATTTTCTTATCCAATCGGGCAGGTGAACGATTTTAATTTTCTTTTTCCACGCTTTTAGTGCCATTTCTGCTAATTCATTTTGAGATAAAATATCAGGACCTCCTACTTCAACTTCTTTTTCATCAGATAATATTTTATCAAAGCACATTTCAGCTAAATCTGCACCATGAATTGGATTTAATTTATAGTTCCCATTTCCAAACAGATAAATTTTCCCTTTTTTAGCCATATCAAGAAAATCTTTCATATCAGAAAAAAATCCATTAGGTCGCATTATAGTATAATTCAGTCCTGACATTTTCAATTCATCTACAAATTTTTCTTTTGCTTCAAATATTTTCAATTGTTTAAATTTATCTCCTTTTATAGAAGATACATATAAAAAAGATTCAACATTTGTTTTTTTTGCTTCAAATAGTAGATTTAAATTACCTTGATAGTCAACATTCATATATGTCATTCCATCTTTTTGCCGTGTTATTCCGATAGATGAAAATACCCAATCTATATTTTCACAAACTCCATTTATACTTTCAGACTTAGTAATCTCTCCAATAAAGATATCATCAACATCTTCAAATAATTGTTTTTGACTCTCTTTACGAATTAAAACCCTTACCCAATAATTTCTTTTTTTAGCTTCTTTAACAAGATATTGTCCTAAATATCCTGTGGCTCCTGCAATCAAAATTTTTTTCATTTATTTTTTTATTTAATTACCCACAACTAATTTATATTAAGTATTAGAAACTGCTAATTTACCTAAAAACTATATCGAATTACTTGTTTTTATTCAATAATTTTACTTTCTCCAGAAAGAACGAGAGAATAATACAAAAATTGTAAATAGCTCTAAACGACCTAGAAGCATCAAAAATGATAAAAACCATTTAGCAAAATCGGGAAAATGGGCAAAGTTCTCGGCAGGTCCTACTTTTCCTATTCCGGGACCAATATTTCCAAGAGTTGCTGCTACTGCTCCCATCGAAGTATCTAAGTTATAATTCATCGAAGATATCACAATAGTGCCAAAAACAAAAATCATTACGTAAATTACCATAAAGGCAAGTACATTGGTAATTATTTTGGCATCAACCGATTGCTTATTAAATTTTACGGGTATTATTGCATGTGGATGCAAAAGTCGGCGTAGTTCGAAATAAGAATTTTTGATAATAAGAACAACTCTAACTATTTTCATTCCACCACCGGTTGAGCCTGCCGAGCCACCCAAAAACATTAGAACAAAAATAATAACATACATAAACGGAGCCCATTTAATATAATCTACTGTGGCAAAACCTGTTGTAGTTATTATTGATACTACTTGAAACAAGGAGTCTCTAAACGAACGTGCAATTTCATTATCGTGAATAAATACTAAGAAAAAAGTTATCATTACGGTAAAAACAATGATTATTCCGATGTAAGATTTAAACTCTTCGTCGTGCCTCATTTTATGAAATTTACCCTGCATTGCAAAATACGAAAGCGTAAAATTTGTTCCTGCAATTATCATAAAAAATATTATAACATAATGAATATATGACGATTGCCAATAAGCTATGCTTGCTCCATGAGTAGAATATCCACCTGTTGCCATTGTTGTAAACGAATGGCATATTGCATCGAAAACAGTTACGGGATTATCGCCGGGATTAATATAATTACTTAAATATAATAGAACTGCTTCGGCAAGCGTGAAAAGTATGTAAATTCCCCATAATCGTTTTGCTGTTTCTTTTATTCGAGGGTGTAGTTTATCTTTTGATGGACCGGGTACTTCGGCAACAAATAGCTGCATTCCTCCAATACCAAGTATAGGGAAAATAGCAATTGCCATTACAATTATTCCCATTCCTCCCATCCATTGGGTTATACTTCGCCAAAAGTGTAGTCCATAAGCTAATTCATCTATTTGCTTTGCATCTAAAATTGAAGAACCTGTTGTTGTAAAACCCGACATTGTTTCGAAAAAAGCATCGGCATAGTTTGGAGTTGATCCCGAAAAAACAAATGGCAATGCTCCAAACAATGAAAATATTACCCAAACTAAACTTACAATTACATATCCCTCTTTTTTTCCAAGAACTTTTTCGGTTTTTCGGTTTAAAAGCCAAGCAATTAAGCCAACTCCAATACTTAATCCTGCGGTATATAAAAAAGCTTTGTATTCTTGTTCGCCATATATTAATGATACAATAGCCGAAAGTATCAAGAAAAAACTTTCAATTAATAATAATCTTCCTAAAATAAAGAATATGATTCTTTTGTTCATCTATTTAAAGAATTTTTCGAGTTTATGAATAGCTTCGGGCAAAGTAAAAACAACCACTCTGTCGTTGGCTTCTATAACTGTATCTCCTTTTGCAATAAAACTATTATTTCCTTTTGTAACACCTCCAATTATTGCATTATCAGGGAAATCTACTTCGGAAAGAGGTTTGTTTGTAATTTTTGAACCTTCGTGTGCAATAAATTCCATAACTTCTGCTTCGGTACCTGTTAAACATTTAACTGTTGAAACTTCTGCCGAAATTGTATAACCATATATTTTACTTGCAGCTAATAATTTTTTATTGATAATAGTGTCAATTCCAATATCTTCGGCTAAATCAATAAAATCAATATTTTCAATTTCGGCAATTGTTTTTTTAACTCCAAATCGTTTTGCTAAAAGGCATGATAAAATATTAGTTTCAGAATTATCGGTAACAGCAATAAAAGCGTCCATTTTTTTAATACCTTCTTCTAACAAAAGCTCGGTATCGCTACCATCGCCATTTAATACAAGAGTATCGTTTAAGATATCGGCTAATTCTTTACTTTTTTCTTCGTTACGCTCAATTAGCTTAACATTCATCTTTTTTTGCAGTTCTTTTGCAGTTCTTTTGCCAATTCTACTTCCTCCGAGAATCATTACATTTTTAATTGCAATTTTTTCTTTTCCTGTGGTTTTCATTAGCGATGAAACACCCGATTTATTTGAAATTACATAAACTAAATCGTTTTCCTGAAATACATCGTTTCCGTTTGGGATTATTGTTTTAGATTTTCGGTAAATGGCAATTGCTCTATAATCGAATTCATTACTTTCGTTTGATACATCTTTTAAACTTTTGCCAATTATTGGGGCTCCTTTTTCTAATTTTATTGTGTATAAAGATAAATGTCCTTGAGAAAAATCGAATGTTTCGGTAGAACCGGTTTGTTTTAATAATTGAATTATTTCTTCAGAAGCTAATTTTTGTGGATATATTAACGAATCTATTCCCAAATCATTTATTACATCTTTATTTTCTTCAAGCAAAAATTCGTTGTTATCGATACGTGCAATTGTTTTTTTTGCTCCTAATTTTTTTGCAAGAATTGCTGCTGTAATATTTGTTTCTTCGTTTTCGGTTACCGAAATAAATAAATCGCAAGAACTGATGCCTGCATTTTTTAAAACATAAAATGATATTGCATTGTCTACAACCCCCATTACATCGGAATGTGAGCTTACTAAATGCACTTTGTGTGCATCTTTATCAATAACCGTTATATTATGATTTTCTTTACTTAGCAGTTTTGCCAAATGTGTTCCAACTTCTCCTGCTCCTGCAATTATAATTTCCATAATTTTAAAAAATATTAATCAAAAGTATAAAAAATTGAATGTAAAATTCTACTTTTAGTAATTAAATTTTTGGAAGATGACAGGTAACATTAATAAAATGCAAACTAAATTTACTGATGTTGTAGAGTATCAACTAAATTTGGGCGATAATGAAATTAATATGAACAGCTTAATTGGTAAACGATTACGTTTTTCGTATTCCGGAATTATTAACTGTGTTAAGTGTGGCAGAAAAACAAACAAATCTTTTGCTCAAGGTTTTTGTTATCCATGTTTTTTAAGTGCACCCGAAGCCGACCCTGGAATTATGCACCCTGAATTAGATATGGCTCACGAAGGAATTTCACGAGATATGGAATGGGCAAAAACTTTTAGTTTAGCTGAGCATTTTGTTTATTTAGCATATTCTAGCAACTTAAAAGTTGGGGTTACTCGCTTTAATCAAATTCCTACACGTTGGATAGACCAAGGTGCAACAAAAGCAATTATTATTGCTAAAACACCTTATCGTAATCTTGCAGGACAAATAGAAGTTGCTCTAAAACAGTATTTTGCCGACAAAACAAATTGGCGAAAAATGTTGCAAAATATCACCGATATTCCTGTAGATTTTATTGCCGAGAAACAAAAAGCAATTTCTTTTTTACCTGATGAATTAAAGCAATATGCTTATAACGATGATACAATTACTGAATTAAAATTTCCTGTAGAAAGATATCCCGAAAAAGTAAAATCTGTAAATATGGAAAAAACTCCGATGTTTGAAAAAACTCTGGCAGGAATAAAGGCACAATATCTTATTTTTGATGATGATACGGTTATCAATATTAGAAAATATTCCGGCTACAAGATTGATTTAGAAATTCTTTAAAAAATAACTCGCCCAAGCAAATCGGCAAGTTTAATTTTTGCTTTGCTAAGGATATTCATTCTTTTTAGAATTTCGTTTACTTCATCATTATCACCTTTTTCATAAGCAGTAACGAGCCTTTTTTCAGCGTCTTCTAATGCATCAATTACAATTTTCATTTTAAATACATTAATTGTATTTGGAACAGTTTCTCGAAGCTCTGCTTTTTCTAACAAATTAATATCCTTAATGTTATGGATTTTACTTAACTGATAAGGTGTTGATAGTATTTCAATGGCTAGTTTTGCTATTTTATTGTCTTGATGATGTATAAAATCAGCTTCTTTAATTTCTCCTTTTTCTTTATAGATTTTAATAATTTCATCAAATAAAAATCTATTTGCTTCTATTTTCAATTCTATTTCATCATTAACAAACTCATTATTAATAAATTCAACAATCTTAAATTCATTAATATCCTCCGCTTCAGAAACTCTAATTTCTTCGCTGCCATATTTTAAAAGAAATTCTAATATTTGTTTTTCAAGAATTCTAAAACTTAGCTTGTTTAAATCTATTTCGGTATTTTTTGTTTGTGTTGGGCGTATTTCTTTTGGCTTTTCTACCCCCGGACGTGAAATTTTATTATGTGCATATATCTTATTTCTAACATCTTGCAAAATTATATCTTCGCTTATGCCAAGCAAACGCGAACATTCTTTTGCATAAACCGAACGAGTAATTCTGTTTGGTATTTTTGATATTGATAGAGCAATATTATTAATAACACCTGCTTTTTTAACAGGGTCGTCTTTTGTATCGGCAAGTAAAAGAGAAATTTTAAATTTAATAAAATCTTGCTCGTTTTCATCGATATATTCTTTTAGCTCAGTAGCCGATTTAGATTTAGAAAAACTATCAGGATCTTCGCCATCGGGCAAGGGCAAAACTTTAATGTTCATACCTTGTTCCAAAAGTAAATCTATACCACGCAACGAAGCTTTTATACCTGCCTCATCGCCATCGTAAACAACCGTAATATTTTGCGTAAATCTTTTTATTTGGCGAATTTGCCCATCGGTTAAAGCAGTTCCAGACGAAGCCACAACATTTTCAATTTCAGCTAAATGAAACGAAATTACATCGGTGTAACCCTCAACTAAAAAGCATTTATCGTTTTTTGATATTGAATTTTTTGCAAAATACAATCCGTAAAGCACATCAGATTTGTGATATAGCTCCGACTCGGGAGAGTTGAAATATTTTGCCGTTTTTTTATCGGTTCTAAGTGTTCTGCCGCCAAAACCAATAACATTCCCACTTATACTGTGTATAGGAAACATTACACGGCCGGCAAACCTATCGAAAAGTTTATTGTTTTTTTCTATCGACAGCCCGGTTTTTACTAAAAACTCT
>Ga0256913_10001432_pt1 | contig 12230 bp, 11 predicted proteins | sample Axial_MatmetaG_FD_185970 | JGI IMG/M metagenome (GOLD analysis project Ga0256913, IMG submission 185970) | Deep-sea worm associated microbial mat communities from Axial Seamount, Juan de Fuca Ridge, Pacific Ocean - Axial_Mat | ecosystem: Environmental > Aquatic > Marine > Oceanic > Microbial...
GCACTCCAATTTACGAAATTGCGGGGTGGAGCAGTGGCAGCTCGTTGGGCTCATAACCCAAAGGTCGTAGGTTCGAATCCTGCCCCCGCTACAAAACCAAAGCCTGGCACAAAGTGCCGGGCTTTTTTATTGGCCTGAGCGCAAACTTGTTTGCAGCTCAAAGGCCAATAAAAAAGAACAGCTGCGTAGCAGCGGGCTTTGGTCTTGTAAAGCCCCCCCTTCAGGATCAACGCCTGTAGGGCGTTAATCCTGTTATAGACGTAAGTTTTTGTAAGCTCAAAGGCCAATAAAAAAGAACAGCTGCGCAGCAGCGGGCTTTGGTTTGGTAAAGCTCCTCCCTTTCAGGATCAACGCCTGCAGGGCGTTAATCCTGTTATAGGCGCAAGTTTTTTTATTTGGTTTTTAGCTCGGTTCTTTGTTAGGCACAGGCTGTTTTATCACTTTCTCCCGCATTGCTTACAGCCATTATTTTGCGGGTAGTTTTTATCTATTCTTTTCAGTATTAAAAATTTCAAAATATTCTTTAAAAATAAATTTCCTGTTTCTTTTAAATCCGGTATATTCTTCTAATATTTTTAGTTTCTCAAAATCAGATAGTAATCTGTTTGCTGTTGAATGTGCAATTCCCATTTCATCTACTAATTTTCCTGCTGTAATAATCGGGTTTCCAAATAGTATTCTCAACATTTTCATTCCTTTTTCGGTCTTACTTCCCAATTTAGGCAATCTGTTATTTTCTATATCTGATTTTAATTTAATAATATCCTTAAATACTTGTATGGATGATTTTGATGTTTCAATGACGCCCACCAAAAAGAATTTTATCCATTGTTCCAAATCATTTTTTAATCTTACCTGCATTAAATTATCATAATAATAGTTCCGGTGTTTTTCAAAAAAATCAGACAGATACAATGCCGGTTTTTTAAGGATGTCATTACTGACAAGATATAACGTAATCATCAATCGTCCTAGCCTGCCGTTACCGTCAAGAAACGGGTGGATAGTTTCAAACTGATAATGAGCAATGGCTATTTTGATTAAATGAGGAACATAATATTCCGTATCATTCAGGAATTTTTCCAAATCGCTCATTAAATCAGGAACATTTGTGTGGTGCGGGGGAATATAAATGGCATCTTTCAAAGTTGCGCCAAGCCAATTTTGACTTTTTCTAAACTCTCCCGGTAATTTATGTTTCCCGCGAACACCTTCCAACAATACTTTATGCGTATTTTTTAACAGCCTGTTTGATAAAGGTAATTTTTCTAATTGTTCAATAGAATAATTAATGGCTTTGATATAATTCTGAACCTCATTCCAATCGTCTCTTTTTTCAGGATTTATATCATCTTCTTTTAAAAGAGCTTCTTCCATATTTGTTTTTGTGCCTTCAATTCTACTCGAAGTTGTTGCTTCTTTTGAAATATGCATTTTAATAAAGAAATCAACATCAGGGATTAGTTGAGAAAATGCATTTAATTCTCCCAGCAGTCTATTTGCTTCTGATAATAGAGAATTTATTTTTGGAGATGATATAATCCACTCTTTTGAAATTTTCTCAGGCAGAAATGAAGAATGCGCTGTTTGCTTTATATATTTTCCAGCTTTAAAATCTTTAATGTCCATAATCTCCCTTTTCTGCAAATATACAAATTTATATTTTCATATTACGGCTATTTTAAAAATATAACTTATGCTATTTTTCATTATTCTCTATAATTTCAATTTCCTTTTTACTCAACCCATAGAGCCCATAAACCAACTCGTCTATCTTTTTCTCGGCATGGTCAATGGCTCGCTGAATTTGTTGTCGTTGGCTTTCGAGTTTGGTGGTTTGCAACTGTTGGTTTAGTTTTAGAAGGTTGCCAATGTGTTTCTTAACCTCTGATACTGATTTTGAGGATTTGTCAGGCATGTAAATGGGTAATGATTTCAATTGACCCACCTTGATTTGCGGAAAAGCATCATCTCCTTCATCAAAGTAGTTTCTTATAAAAAATGCCATCAATTTACTCCCTAAAACTGCTGCGTAATATTCAATTGGGTAGTTCGAAGATGTTGGTTTTGTGATATAAACCTGTTGGTCAGCGACTGTATCCCCCTTTTCGATAGTAATAACCAATCTCTTGCCGAGAATTTTGCGCGAGTAAATTCGGTTATCTTCAAAAAATAATGGCTTTCTCGGCTCTGCTAACCAGTCGCCATACTTAACATACTCAGAAGCAGAGGGACTTGTAAAACGCTTTAAGTCTTTGCCATAAATAAAAGGTCTGAAACCTTTCTTTTCATCTTGGCTATGGTAGGGCCTATTCTCAATGTCTTTTTCGGTTTGCGGACCCTCTCCAAATGCGGTTTTCCCATACCCCCCTTTACGGTAGGGGTGTACGCCCCTTGTTATTTGAGCGTGTTCGCCAAGAGGTTCTTTGCCCTTTCTAATCTTATTCAATAAAGAACTCATTTCGGCATTTAGAGAAGTTGAAATAGGTTCTTGACCGTCAATGAACTTCTTTGTTTCATAGGTTGCAACATTCTCAAGTTGGTGTTCACTGATTCTTTTTATGTCAAAGTGTTTGCCTGCTTTTTGTCCTTTTTTAAGCGAATAGATAACCGTATCTACAGTAATTCCCGGAAATACGCTTTTGGGCGGAGCAGTTAATGTTAATTCTGATGAGTTTGATAAGATGAATGAACGGGTGGAAGAAGAATACGTGTTGGTTAACCAAACATTTGGAACGATAAACCCAACAAAACCTTTGATTGCACACAACTGCAATGCCTTCTCCATGAAAATGGAGAACATATCCAATTGATAAGGAGAGCTTTTATACTTGTTTCCAAGATATTCTTTTTGGTCATTACCAATTCCCAACGCTTTCCAGTCTCTTCCAAAAACATAAGGCGGATTTCCAATCACCGCATCAAACCCTCCTTGCTTGAAAATTTCAGGAAATCCTTCCTCCCAATCAAATGCGTTTATCTTCTTCATTTGTTCCGGAAAGAGGTCAAGTTGGTCGTCATAAAAATCATTGCCAATCAGGGAGTTTCCACATTTGATATTGCTGCCAAGGTTAGGCAACACTCTTTCATGGAATAAGGTCAACTGCTGGCTGATGGATGCCTGTGTTTCGCCTTCAAGAGCTTTGAGCAAGAGGTTCAGCTTGGTTACTTCAACGGCTTGCGCATCTATATCAACACCATAAATGTTGTTGAGAAGGATTCGTTTTTTCTCGGCAGTGGTCAGGTTTCCGTCAGGTGTCAGCGGATTGTCCTTTTTCTTTTTGGGTGGGTTATCAGTGTAGAATTGCAGATGCCAGTCGAGCAGAAACTGATACGCACCAATGAGGAATGAACCGGAACCACAAGCAGGGTCGCAAATCTTTATCTTTTCAACCTGTTTGGGTGTTTTACTCTCAATGAGTTTGCCTACCGTGTTTTCTACAATGTAGTCCACCACATATTTAGGCGTGTAGTAAACGCCTCCTGCTTTTCGCACTTCCGGTTTTTCTTCAATTTTGGCATGGTGGGCTTTTGTCAAGCGGATGGTCTTGCCGAGAAAACGCTCGTAAACGCTTCCAAGAATGTCGGCAGGCATTACGGAAAATTCGTATTCGCAGTTGGGGTAGTAGAGTTCTTTGATGATATTCTTTATCACCTTGTTGTCCACTGTCAGGGTTGGAGTTATTTTATCCTCTTTGAAGTTAAAAAGCCCTGAATTGTACTTGTCGTCTGCCGTGCGGTAAAGGGCAAACAGGTTTTGATAGATGTCGCCTTTTTCGGTTGCTTTTTTTAGGTCACCGTATTGCTCAACGCCCCTATCTTCACACATTCGCAGAAAGATGATACGGTCAATGATTTTCTGAACAGCATAGTTCAGTTCATCTTCATTCAGCGATTTGTTTCGTAGTGCAATGTTTGTTGCAAGATACCTTCGCCATTCTTCAATGGATTTCAGAAATTCATCGTCAACAGTAGCCGTTCCTTTTTTCCTGGTGTCACTTTTTACATATTTATCAAAACGGCCTTTAGGCAGGTTTTCTTTGGCGAAAACATCCCAAAGAAAATCGAACTCGTCAAGGTATTGGTCATAAGTAAGGTACTTGATTCTGGCAACCGATGCCTTGTCTTTCGGGTTTGGTTTTTTGGTGCAGTCGTAAATAGAAAATTCCTCAAAGTCGGTAACTATGGATAGTGGAACTTTTGCACTCCATCCGTAACGCCTGACCTGATAAGCAGGGTGAATGTCGGTTTTGATATTGATAGCGGGTTTCTTGGCATCCACAAAGAATTTTCGTTGGCCATAAAGTGTAAAGCCGTAGTCGGGTGCTTTAGTGGCACTGCCAACTTTTATTTTGTCTTCGTGAATGACCTCCCTGTATGCTTCTGCGTATCCTTGCCGGTTGTCCATGTCCCAACCGAGTGCTTTGAAAAATGGGTTGATGTAGTCCACCCGTGTCTGATGCTCGTTGTATCCGTTTCGTTTATATTCTTCTACGTGTTCGCCAAATCGTTCAACGAGTTCCGCTATTTTTTTATACGCCTGTTCTTTTGTTATCTGCATAGTTTGGTCTGTTGTAAAATCTCAAATTTTTTCGTTTGGACGGAGGTAAAGGGAAGCACTTTTGCAAAGTTTGGGTTATGTATCGGTATACGCGACTTTGCAAATGTGCTTACCGTGTGCTGGCAGAAAATCAAAAAAATTTTCTTTTGCGTTGGCTTTTTTCTTTTCCGTCCACCGTAATGGCCTTATTTGCAATATGTCTGTCGTTATATATCATTGTTGTGCCGTCGTTAGTTGTTTCTATTTATTAAATTCACTATTACTTTTATCATTGTTTCTTTTTCATCAGGCTTACTCACTGCTATCATTAAAGTTAATGCTACTAATGCATTATCAGCAATTCTTTTTTTGCCTGTTTCTGTAAATAATAATCCGTTCTTTTCCAGAAAATACAAAAACAAAAATGCCGCGATCCTTTTATTTCCATCCGTGAATGAGTGGTTCTTGACAATGAAATATAACAGGTTTGCTGCTTTTTCCTCAATACTGGGATAAAGATCATTTCCGTCAAAGGTTTGATAGATCGTTTCTAATGAGCTGCCGAAAGAGTTATCTTTTTCATGTCCGAATAATTCACTATTCCCATAAGTTTCTTTTACTAATTTTATCTGTTTTATTGCTTCTTCATATGTTAATTGATAGACTTCCTTTCCTGATGTATTTTCAATTTTCAGAGTTTGGTAATCATATTGGTCAAGAATTTCAAGAGCATAAGAATAGTCGGAAATTATTTTTAGTAGTCCTTTACTTTCATCATTTGTAAGTTCTTTATATTCGAGTGCACTTCCAAGTATCTTTATTGTTTCTTTGAGTTCATTCAATTGTTCAGCTTGCTTTTGTAATCGTTGTTGATTAATGGCGTAACCTTTAATCAAATAATCCTTCAATAATTGGGTTGCCCATTTTCTAAATAAAACACCTCGTTTTGAATTTACTCTATAACCAACTGAAATTATTGCATCTAAGTTGAAAAACTTAATTTGTCTTCTGACTTTTCTTTTACCCTCTTGACGAACTACCGAGTATTTCTCGGTAGTTGAAAATTCTTCTAATTCTCCTGATTTATAGATATTTTTTAAGTGTACTCCAATAGTATCACTATCCTTCTCAAATAGCTCTGCCATTTGTTTTTGTGATAACCAAACCGTTTCTTTTTCAAGTTTAACTTCAATTGAAGTTTTACCGTCAGGCGTTTTGTATATTTTAATTTCTGAATTCTCCATTTAATAAAAATACAATTCCTTTTTTATTTTTGAGACTTTTATTAAAAATGTTTTGCCCTAAAATGCGGCCCAACTTATTTATACCCGGAATAAAGCTGCCCATATCCCTTATTCATTATTGTCCGGATAACCGGAACTTTTTGTTATTAATATATTCGTTTGTAACCGTTTATAATTGGTGATTATGGTTGATTCAGTAAAATTAGCAAATTTCAGGCTTGAACGTTTGCAATATTGTAGCCTTCCCCATTTAATAGGACAGCACTAAATTAGAAAAAGGTTAAAATTTCAGCAGCGGGTTGTAGCATAATGATGGTCTGAAAAGATCATTGGGACAAAGCAATCTTTTTAATTTGTCGTAGTTTTGTAAAAAAAGAAAACCGATGTACAGTTTCTCAGACTACAATACAACACAAAAGGAATTGACCGTAAGGGCACAAAATATTATAGCAAAGGGAAAGATAAATTTAGACAAAAAGCAAGCTTTAAAGCAGATTCTCGGATTTATTGACCTGACTACATTAAACGGTGACGATACAACACAAAAGGTGGAAGCGCTGTGTACCAAAGCTGAATCCTATTTCGACGGAGACCAGGGAATTCCGAACGTGGCCGCCGTTTGTGTCTATCCGGTTTTTGCCAATACCGTTCATCACGCACTAAAGGGAACGGATATAAACACGGCCTGTGTGGCGGGCGCTTTTCCCAGCGGTCAGTCGCCTTTGACTGTCCGGATTGATGAGGTAAAGTATGCCGTTGACCACGGGGCCGATGAAATAGATATGGTTATTTCCAGAGGCCGGCTGATTGAAGGAGATGCCGATTTCGTATATGACGAAGTGAAGCTGATCAAAGAGGCCTGCGGAGAGGCACATTTAAAAGTGATTCTGGAAACGGGAGAGCTGAAGACGCCTGAGTTGATCAGAAAGGCGGGCGGGATTGCCATAAATGCCGGGGCTGATTTCCTTAAAACATCCACGGGAAAAGTGTCGCCGGCGGCTACCCCCGAAGCTTTCCTGGTGATGCTGGATACGATCAAAGAATATTTTGAGAACACAGGTAAAATGATTGGTGTCAAACCTGCTGGGGGGATCTCCACACCAGAGGATGCCCTGATATATTATCTGCTTGTAAAGCACACACTTGGTGAGCGTTGGCTCTCTCATGCACATTTCAGAATTGGGGCCAGCAGTCTGGCGGATAAAGTTTATAAGGAGATCATCGGCGACAGGTAAAACAACAATTCTTTTCCGGACACAGGTTTATTTTACTTAATTTTGCGCGGTAAATTTTGAAGTTGATGAAGAAATTATATGCATTCTTATTTGTTTTAGTAATGTTCTTCAGTGCTCAGGCGCAGACACAGCTGACAGAGGCAGTGGATTTTCATGTGAAAACCATTGATGCCGTCACACTTGATCTGTTTCCATTGCTTGACGAGGAGAACGTGATTGTGGTGATAGACTTTTTTACCACCTCCTGAGGGACTTGTCAGACGTATGCCCCGCACTTTCAGCAGGCATACGAAGCATTTGGTTCCAATGAGGGGAACGTCTATTTCCTGGCCATGAATTACGGCAGCGATAACGAAGCTGTTGCTGCGTTTGACGAAGAATACGGATTGACGCTTCCTTCCGTGAGCGGTCAGGACGGAGGAGGTAATGAAGTGTCGGACCTCTATTTGATAGCTTCTTACCCGACAGTAATCGTTATTGCACCTGATCATCAGATTGTAAATCAGTATGTCAACCCGCCATCAGCGGATAACATTATTGATGCTGTCGTGGAGGCCGGTGGCATTTTGGTGGACGTGGCGGAAAACGAACAGAAAACAAATAGTCCGGTCATGGTGCCAAATCCTGTGACAAATACCGGTTATCTGCTGTTTCATGCCGAAAAAGACGTCCATTTCAGATATCTTATTTTTGATCTGACGGGCCAAAAATTGTATGAATCTGAGGGCGGACAGTTGGGCGCAGGACAACAAAGAATAAAACTACCCGTTGATAAATTAAACAATGGTATATATTTTGTTCAGTTGCTGATTGATGAAAAGATACCCGAAACCATACGATTTATTGTTGCCAGGTAGGCGGACGCTCCTATACGGAACTTTTTTAATTTTTTCAATTGTATTGACAGGAGTTCTGTCGTCATGTACAGAAGAGGATGATTTTTTTGACGATCCGGTGGAAAAGTTTCTGGGAACCTGGAGTGTTAGTGATCAACCGGCAAGATTGAACTATTCGGTTACTATTGAAAAAGATCCCGGTAATACGGCATACCTGATATTGAAAAACTTTGCCGATATGGGTGGTTCTGCCAGAGGATTGGTGGTCGGAGACAATATCGTGATTGAGAAACAGGACATCGGAAGCGGTTATTCCTGCAACGGTACGGGAACCTATAAAACAAAATACGAACTTGATTTTCTATTTACGCTTGATGATGGCATTGACATGGAAAACAGAAAAGCTGTTTTTACAAAATAATCCCGGAACCGGGAAATTGATCTTATTTGATTAAACTGTCAGCGTTCAATTCAAGTGTGTCGGTCTGATTAAGCGTATCGGTTATCATCTTTGCCGTATCAACTTCAGGCACGGAAAGGGTATCTGTTACAGGCCCGTTTGTTTCCACTTCCGATTGTAAGCGACTCAGGTTTTCCAGCACCTTCTCGAGTATGGACTCCATGTTTTTAGGGTCCGAATTATAATAATTCAGGTTTTCCTTTAATATTCTGTGGTCGATATGATATTTGTCGAAAAGTTGCTTATAGTAAACAGGACTGATTTCTTTTATAAAATCTTTATCCTTGTTTTCTAACCTGTGATAAGCTAATGAGCCTTCGGTCAGATAAAGGTCTGTCAGGATATGCACCATTTCTTCTTTGGGAATGAGTGGGTCGGGGGCTGCTGTTTCAGATTCATTCACATGATAGCATGCCGTGATGGTAATCAAAATCAGAAAAGTTGAAATAAACCGGGTCATAAGCTTAGTTTCCTACTTCTGATAAAAATTTGATACGCATCAACCGTATTTCTTCTTCCGTAAACTCGGCTTCTCCGAGTTCTGCCAGGGCATCTTCCACCGAATCGGTTTCGGCTTCCGAGAAATAATCGAAGATCTCTTCCTGATGATATTCGTCGATATATTCGTTGATGTAATAATTAAGATCCAGTTTGGTTCCCGATGCCACAATATCCTCTATTTTATCAAGCAGGTCGCTCAACGTAAGGTCTTTGGCCTGAGCAATGTCTTTCAACGGGAGTTTACGGTCAATGCTCTTGATGATATAAACTTTCAGCCCCGATTTGTTAATAACTGATTTGATTACCACATCGTTGGGCCGTGTTATCTCATTTTCTTCCACATATTGTTTAATGAGCTCCAGGAAAGGTTTGCCGTATTTGGCAGCCTTGCCGGCTCCTACACCCGTTATTTTTCTCAGTTCCTCTTCTTTGATAGGATATTGAATGGCCATGTCCTCTAATGAAGGGTCCTGAAAGATGACAAACGGCGGCAGGTTTTCTTTTTTTGAAAGGTCGCGCCTGAGGTCTTTCAGCATGGCGAAAAGCGTGGGGTCGGCACCGCTGGCTTTTTGTCCTCCGCCGGCCGTGATAATACCATCGTCATCTCCCTGATCGTAATCGTGATCTTTGGCGATTTTGATACTGTATGGTTTTTCGAGAAACCCCCGGCCTTTTTCCGTAATTTTTAAAATTCCGTAGTTTTCAATCTCCTTCTCCAGTAAGCGGTTGATCAGGCACTGACGGATTACCGTATTCCAGTATTTTGAATCGTGCTCCTGACCTTTGCCGAAAATCTCCAGTTGATCCAGTTTAATGGCTTTGATGTCGCCACTTTTATGGCCCGCCAGTATGTCGGCAATTATTTTGGCTTTGAATTGCTGTTTGGTAACAATAACGGCTTTCAGTGCCAGTTTGATATCGTCTTTGGCTTCAAATTTCTCTTTCGGATGCAGGCAGTTATCACAGGCACCGCAGCTGTCTTTGGTATATTCTTCACCGAAATAGTGCAATAGAAGCCGGTGGCGGCAAACGGATGATTCGGCATAAGCAACAGTCTCAAAAAGCAACTCTTTGGCAATTTCCTGCTCGGCAACCGGTTTGTCCTTCATGAATTTCTCCAGCTTCTGAATGTCGTCGTAGCTATAGAAAGTAATGCAGTTGCCTTCGCCTCCGTCACGGCCTCCACGCCCCGTTTCCTGATAATATCCTTCAATGCTTTTAGGGATGTCATGGTGAATGACGAAACGAATGTCGGGCTTGTCAATACCCATTCCAAAGGCGATAGTAGCCACAATCACATCTGCCTCTTCCATCAGAAACATATCCTGGTTTTTCTTCCTTGTGGCAGCATCCAGGCCCGCATGATAGGGGAGGGCCCTGATCCCGTTCACGACCAGTGTTTCGGCTATTTCTTCGACTTTTTTACGCGACAGGCAGTAAACAATCCCCGATTTGTCGGGTTGTGTTTTGATGTATTTAATGATGTCTTTGATAACATCTTTGGTTTTTGGCCTTACTTCGTAGTACAGGTTAGGCCGGTCGAAAGAAGATTTAAAGACGTCGGCATCTACAATGTCCAGGTTTTTAAGGATGTCTTCCTGCACTTTCAGCGTAGCGGTTGCCGTTAAAGCAATGGTTGGAACCTTCTGCCCTATGGCATTGATGATGGGTCTTAATTTCCTGTATTCAGGTCTGAAATCGTGCCCCCATTCCGAAATACAATGAGCTTCGTCAATGGCGTAAAAAGAAATCTTGATCTTCTGCAAAAATTCAATATTGTCTTCTTTAGTCAAAGATTCGGGAGCCATGTATAACAACTTGGTTTTGCCTACGAGCAGATCTTCCCTCACGGCATTCAGCTCCAGTTTTGATAAAGAGGAGTTCATCACATGGGCGATACCGTTTTGTGTGGAGAAATTCCGGATCATATCCACCTGGTTCTTCATCAGGGCGATCAGCGGTGAAACAACAATGGCCGTACCTTCTTTCAGCAGAGCCGGTAGCTGGTAACAAAGAGACTTGCCGCCTCCTGTTGGCATTACAACAAACGTATCTCTGCCTTCCATTACGTTATTGATAATGGCTTCCTGGTTTCCCTTAAAAGTTGAAAAACCAAAAAAAGTATTCAGAACAGGTTTTAACCCGTACTTGTCTTCCGTTTCTTTCATTATTAATACCGGATAAATCCTATCTTTGTCTCAATATTATTGTGTGTATTCGTTGTTGAAATAGAATTGCCTGATAAGGAAATCCATAACAGTTAACACAAATATACTATTTTTAATATTCAAATAAAAGACTTAATCAAAAAAGTTTGAAACGTATTAATAAAATACTGGAAACAGCCAGGGCAACCATTGAAACCGAATATAATTCTATCCGTCATCTTAAGGAACAGATTAACGAAGACTTTGCTTATGCGGTTGATGCCTTGTTTCGCATGAAAGGCAGGGCTGTGGTGACAGGCATCGGAAAAAGTGCCAACATTGCCCAGAAAGTAGTGGCCACACTGAATTCAACGGGCACACCTTCCATTTTTATGCATGCTGCTGATGCCATTCACGGAGATTTAGGGATTATCCGGAAAGAAGATGTGGTGATTGCCTTGTCAAAAAGCGGCGAAACACCGGAAATAAAAGTTCTGGTTCCTTTGTTAAAAGGAAGGTGTGAGCAATTGATCGCCATTGTGGGGAACAAAGAGTCGTACCTGGCCAAACAGGCAGACTATGTTTTGGACGTGACCGTTGAAAAAGAAGCCTGTCCCAACAATCTGGCACCTACATCAAGCACAACGGCACAACTGGTCATGGGGGATGCCCTTGCCATCAGCCTTTTGGAACTGAGAGGGTTTACGCCGGCAGACTTTGCCAAGTTTCATCCGGGCGGAGCATTAGGGAAACGTATGTTTCTGAGAGTGTACGACCTGGCTGTTAATAATCAGGTGCCGCAGGTAGATGCAGCAGAACAGATCTCGGATGTAATCATTGAGATTTCGTCAAAACGACTGGGAGCTACAGCCGTACTGGAAGACGGAAAACTTATCGGAATTATTACCGACGGAGATTTAAGAAGGATGATACAATCCTACCCTGATTATCAAAAACTGACTGCCAGGGAAGTAATGACACATAATCCGAGAACAATTGACAAAGATGAACTGGTTGTGGATGCTTTGCATCTGATGAGAGAAAAGAATATCACCCAGTTACCGGTGCTTGATCAGGGCAAATACATCGGCGTAATCCATCTGCATGACATTCTGAAAGAAGGAATACTATAACTTGCTAACTAAACAGGAATTTTGCCGGTTACGGAGAAAAGGCACCTTTAAACTGATAACTGTATACGAAAAGTGTTGGAAACTCGGGAGGAAATGAATGAAGCACGCATGGCAGCATAAGAAATCTTCAGGAT
>Ga0256913_10001433_pt1 | contig 12229 bp, 11 predicted proteins | sample Axial_MatmetaG_FD_185970 | JGI IMG/M metagenome (GOLD analysis project Ga0256913, IMG submission 185970) | Deep-sea worm associated microbial mat communities from Axial Seamount, Juan de Fuca Ridge, Pacific Ocean - Axial_Mat | ecosystem: Environmental > Aquatic > Marine > Oceanic > Microbial...
TCTCTCTCATTTTCTTTATTCCTAATTCTTAATTCTTTAATCAGTTTCTACCTTACTATTTACAGCAATCTTTTATACATCATAATAGTATTCTCTAAGCCTAAATAAAGCGCATCAGAAATAAGAGCATGCCCAATTGAAACTTCAAGAAGTCCAGGAATATTCTGGGCAAAGTATTTCAGATTCTCTAAATCCAAATCATGACCAGCATTTAAGCCAATATTTAATGAATTAGCTGCTTCTGCTGCAATAATAAAAGGCTTGATAGCTTCTTCTTTATTTAAAGAATAATTACCTGCATAGCTTTCTGTGTATAGTTCAACTCTGTCAGTTCCGGTCTCTTTAGCATGAAAAATCATTTCTTCATTAGCATCTACAAATATTGAAGTACGAATACCTGCCTCTTTAAATCGTCCTATAACATCTTGAAGAAATGCTTTGTTCTTTTTTGTGTCCCAACCTGCATTTGAAGTAAGTACGTCAGGTGAGTCCGGAACTAGTGTAACCTGGGCAGGAATAATATCAAGCACAAGATTAATGAACCTATCAATTGGGTTTCCCTCAATGTTAAATTCAGTCTTGATGTTACTTTTTAACTCATAAACATCACTATATCTAATATGCCTTTCGTCAGGACGAGGATGAACAGTAATTCCTTGTGCTCCAAATCTTTCACAATCTAGAGCAGATAATAATACATTGGGAATATTGCCACCACGAGCATTACGCAATGTTGCAATTTTATTAATATTTACACTTAGCTTTGTCATTAGTTGTATATTTGCTTGCAAAATTATAAAATTTAAGAAGTAGAAGCAATATTTTATGTTCGCAAAAGAATTAATTTCAGATGATATTAGCCCATTGCTGCTTAGCGATACAGTAGAGCTAGCTATTAATATGATGCTTGAGTATAAAGTAAAGCATTTACCAATAGTTGATAATAATACCTTTTATGGAATTTTATATGAAAGTAGTATTACAGATATAAAAAATACAGATATTCAAATAAGAGATTGCTTTCATTCATTTCCTAAAAAATATGTAACAGAAAATCAACATATATTTGAAGTGATAAGTGAACTTGCAAATAATGGACTATCAATACTAGCAGTTGTTAATGATGAGATGGAATATCAAGGAAGTATTCTCCCTAATGGAATTATTAAAGCTCTTTCTCAGTTTTCAGCAATAAATCAGCCCGGTGGAATTATTGTACTTGAGATGAATGTACATGATTATAGTTTAGGACATATCGCACAATTAGTGGAGGAAAATGATACACAGATTCTTAGCTCTTATATATATTCAATTCCTAATTCTACTCTAATTGAATTGCATCTTAAGTTGAATAGGATGGACCTAAATCCGGTGATTCAGACACTTGAACGTTTCAATTATTCTGTGAAAATTAGAATATTTGAAGAAGCGAATAATGATTTAGATGATAGATACGAGAGTTTTATGAAATATCTTAGCATATAATGACTCGTATTATTAAGAATATTATCATAGGAATATTTTTCTTTATTTCTTTTAGTTCATATTCTCAAAGCTTTATCGTTAAGAATATTGAAATTGAAGGTAATAAAATAACAAAAACTAATTTTATACTTCGTGAATTACTATTTTCTATTGGTGATACCATTTATTTTAAAGATTGGGAATCTATAAGCAAACAGAGTATCGAAAATCTTATTAATACTTCTCTATTTAATGAAGCTAATATTGAGCTTAGTAAAACTGATAATAGTGGAGAAATTAAGATATTGCTAGTAGAGAGATGGTATCTTTGGCCTATTCCACAATTTACCATAGAGGAAAGAAACTTTAATGTTTGGTGGGAATCAAAAGATCTTTCTAGGGCATCAATTGGGCTATTTGTTAACCATAATAATATGCGAGGTAGGGGAGAAATAATGAAACTGCTTTTGATGTTTGGTTATAATAAAAAACTAGGTGTCGCATATGAAATGCCATATATTAACAAGAAGAAAACTATTGGCATAGGTTTTCAAAGTATATATACTACTAGGCATGAGGTAAATATGTATACTGAATTTGATGAGCAAGTTTATCTGAAAACAGAAAATAAAGAAATTCAGGAAGATTGGATAAGTTCTATTCAAATGACTTATCGACCTGGTATTTTTATGCATAATTTACTTCAATTTAGATATCATCAGTGGTATTTTTCTGATACATTATTAGCTACAAATAGTAACTATTCCTCAAATCTTGAAAATAATCTTAAGTACTTTGGTATTTACTATAAGTTTAAGCTAGACCATAGAGACTACAAACCTTATCCATTATCGGGATATTATGCTGATATTGAAGTTAATAAAACAGGATTAGGTATATTTGAAAATGACCTTAATATTTTGAGCTTTAAGTCGACAATGCGTAAATATTTTACATTAAGTCCAAGGTTTTTTTTAGCAGGAGGTATAATAGCTAAAGTGTCAAATAAAGCATATCAGCCATATTTACTAGAACGTGGACTAGGTTATGGGAGAGATTTTGTAAGAGGTTATGAATATTATGTTGTAGATGGCCAGAATTATTTAGTAGGTAAGACAAATGTTAAGTTTGCAATAATTCCAAAGAAAGTATTTAATATTGGATTTATCCCAACAGACAAATTCAATAAGATACCAGTGAGTTTATATATTAATGCTTTTGCAGATGCTGCTTATGTCAATAATAGGCAAGACTATAGCATAACTAATATTTTACCAAATACTTTTATTTATGCTGGTGGTTTTGGTATTGACTTTGTCACCTATTATGATGCCGTTGCAAGGTTTGAATGGGCAGTGAATAAAATAGGTGAATCGCATTTCTATGTGCATTTTATTGCGCCAATTTAGTCCATAATTAGTACTATTCTAGTATTGAGATTATTATTTCTATTGTTTTTGTTTTTTTTGCTTCACATACTACTCTGTAAATAACTGATAATAAAGCATTAATATTTGTTTGACAAAAAATAATAGAAACTAATTGATAATTATTATATTTTTGTTAAAACATTATTATATTATGGATACAAATCAATATTGTAACAATTGTAAATATAGATCTAAGTTATTTGACAAGCTTAGTGATGAAGAACTAGACTACATTCATCGTAATAAAAGAACTGTTTTAGTTAGAAAAGGTGAAATAGTTAACAACTCAGGAGACCCAATCAGGGAGTTTGTTTATCTTGTTGAAGGCTTAGTTAAATTACAAAAAATAGGAAAGAATAATAAAGAACAGATTATTCGTATTGCTAAACCTTTAGACTTTATAGGTTTGCTTTCTGTTTTTGAAAAAGAGAAGTATGAGTATTCTATTACTGCTCTGGTAGATAGTGTAGTTTGTAGAATTAATATTAATAGTATGCGGCAAATGGTGCAAGATAATGGTGCTTTTTCTATCGATATACTACGATATATGAGTGTTATATCTAATGAAATTATTAGGCATACATATGCTATTAATAGTAAGAATCTACGTGGAAGAATAGCACTTCTTTTAGTGGATTTCTCCGAAAAATATTTTTATTCAAATATTTTCGATTTACCTATTTCTCGAAAAGAGATGGCAGAAATGATTGATATGACTCCAGAAAATGTTATCAGGATTATTTCAGAGTTTAAGAAAGATAATCTCATTAAAGTAAGAGGAAAACATGTAGAAATTCTTAATATTGATATGCTACATAAAATTAGAGATTTAGGTTAGAGTTAAAGTTTTAACTCAGAACTTAGAACTCAGAACTTAGAACTCAGAACTTAGAACTCAGAACTCAGAACTATTCTTTGTTATCCATGATTAATAGTATAAGCTCTCCATTTGTCCATTACATCTTGGAAATCTGTCGGCAGATCTGAATCAAAGAAAATATACTCTTTGGTAGTAGGGTGAATAAATCCCAATGACTTGGCATGTAGGCTTTGTCTTGGCATTACTTTGAAACAGTTATCTACAAATTGTTTGTATTTACTGAAAGTAGTTCCTTTTCTTATTACATTTCCACCATAAGTAGCATCATTGAACAAAGGATGATTAATGTGTTGCATATGAGCTCTAATCTGGTGAGTTCTTCCTGTTTCTAATTGACATTCGATACAAGTAATATAACTAAATCGTTCAACTACCTTATAATGAGTTACAGCACTCTTTCCAAATTCACCATCCGGGAATACTGTCATTATTCTACGGTCTTTTAAGCTTCTTCCGATATGACCCTCAACAGTACCTTCTTCATCATCAAAATTACCCCAAGCAAGTGCAATATATTTTCGTTCAATACTATGTTCTACAAATTGATTTGCTAATCTTGCTTGAGCTACTTCATTCTTAGCCACTAGAAGAATACCACTAGTATCTTTGTCAATTCTATGAACTAAGTAGGGAACTATTGGTTTGTCAAGATGTTCTTTACTCAAATAATATGTTAGTGCGTTCAATAATGTTCCAGTATAATTATTGAAGCCTGGGTGAACAACAAGTCCCGCAGGTTTATTAACTATCATAATATCATCATCCTCATAAACCACTTCTATTGGAATATCTTCAGGTATTATTTCAACTACTCTTGGAGGAGTATTGAATACAACTTTAATATTATCAAGGGGTTTCACCTTATAATTAGCTTTTACGGCTTTCTCGTTTACTAATATGTTTCCTGCTTGAATCGCAATCTGCAGTTGATTTCTAGTAACATTCTCAATTTTAGTCATTAAGAATTTATCAATTCGCAATTGCGCTTGTCCTTTATCTACATCAATATTGTAATGTTCATAAAGCTCATCAGTTTGGTTTCTATCTTCGAGTTCGAAGAATTTATTGTCAGATTCCATCGTTAATAATTAGTTTTTTATTAATATTTATTGAGCCAATAGAATTGTTAATTCTTACAATATATAATCCAGAATTCAAATTGTTAAGCTGTATTTTTGTTTTGTACTTTCCATTATACACTAGCTGACCTTGAAGGTTATATACACTAATAATAAGATTGCTAGTATTCTCAATACCTGATACTTTAAGGTTAAGAATATTACCCATATTTGGATTTGGATAAATATCAAAACTTATATTATTAACATCTACATTGTCTTTAATTGAAACATGGGCGCTTTTTTCATTGCCTAATATTGGTCGCATCATAATACTACCATTGAAGCTTGAGTTATACCAAGTTCCACTTACATTATAGAATATTTTATCGTAATTATTGTTTGTTAAATCAAAACCAATATTCAGATTGTCTTTCGTAGTTTGTCGCCAACCGATATAGAAAGTGCCACTAACATAAATAGCATTCTCTAACTCATAAGTGTAAAACTTAAACAGATCGCCTTCAAAATTGGGTCTATAACCAGATTTTTCGTAAATAATATTTCCTGGTACACCATTATTATCATCCCAAACAGTTAAATAGAAATATTGCTGATTAGCATTCCCTATAGTTTGGTTAAAATACATTTGAATAGATTGAAGGCTGTCAGCAACATCTAGTTTAAACTGGTAAGCTAGCTTTCCTCCAGAAGTAGAAAGTCCATATCCTGATTCTGGTATGCCATCATCATAAGCAAAGTAGTTATAGAACTTCTGATAGAAAGATAAAGTATCATTTTTTGTATTAATATCTGGAGGAGGTGTATTTGTGAATATGCTATATAATACCTCAAACTCTCCATATTCTGGAGCATTAGAATTATAAGTGTATGTACTGTAATCTGGTGAGAAAATAGTGATTGCTTGAGAATTAATATTTACTGAGCTAGGATTTGGAATAGGCTCAAAAGAAAGAGATTTATCCCAAAGATCATAAATATAGAAGTACTGATTTACATTCTTTTGGCCGATAGTATTATCCATATTCATGAACTGCATTGTCAGCCCGTAGTTCATATTTGAGCTAGGATTAGCTAAGAATTGATTCCAAGGCATACTCTGATAATCAATAAGTAAACTTGACTGACTAGTCTGAATAGCCATATCGCTATATGTTGTATCATCATAAGTTCTGTTGATATCCATAAAGAAATAGTCTAAATTCCAATGACTAAAAAGACCCGTTCTCCAACTTGGTTTATCACCAGTAGGAATTCGTGCATAATTATAGAATCTAAATTTAAAATTAGGCTTAAAATAATCAATATCTTTTATTGGAATCATTACTTGTAAAAAACTAGTATCGTATTTTGCTCTAAAACTATCAAGTGACATTCCATTAATGTGCCATATACTTTTCCATGTATCATCGGTTGGATTGTAGAACTGTAATACCAAAGAATCACCGTCTTTTGGTTGAGAACCAATGCCTTGTGCTTGCACAAAGAAACTTAGATATACAGAGTCAGAAGGGTGAATAGCAGTTTTTATTGAACCAAATGTACTATCAAGCCTTATGTTTTGTGTTGTAAAAGTATCAGCAACAGAAGGGTAGGGAGTCATACTTGAATAAACCTCTCCATTTTTATCCATAGCATCAAATGTTACTACGCCAATAGAAGGTGGGTTTACTGCATACGAGCGATTTACAAATACACTCTTTGAATTCCAATATTTTTCTGCCGGGAAGAGTTTTTTATAAGAGAAATCGTCTCTAAAAGGAAGATGAATTTCAAAACTATTTCCTTTAGTTAAAGATTCTTTTGGTTTTTCTGTTTCGACATAATTAACTAATTGAGGATTCTTACTTAATCCTGTAAGTACTTCTTGTGCTTTTACCTGAGAGAATACAGATAAAAAAGCCATAATATATAGTAGTATCTTAATTATCATATTACTCCACTTCTTCTTGATTCGTAGATATTGAGTCTTCTTCCAATATAACTTCATCAGAGGCTTATAGTGTTTTCAAGTATTGTTCAAAATCAAAGTTCTCATCTGATTTATAATATAACTCAATACTTTGTCCCATTTTTACGGTAGCTTCTTCGCTATAACTAGGCGATTGACGATATATTCTAACGGTGTTAGTGTCGTCTCCATCTTCAAAGTGTTCTTCTCCAATATTTAAGGAAGCAAGGTGTAATTCGTTAATTGCTTGTTGTTTAGTTAAACCAATTAGTAGTGGAACCTGAATTAATGCTTTTTGAGCTCCAAGACCTAATACCAATTCTATGCCTGAACCTTTAATAATCTCAACTCCTGGTTCAATTTCTTCACCTCTATAAAGTTGTTCTATTACAGCATCTTTAGCTATATTCTCAACAAATCCTAATTTGCTAACTTTAAGACCAAATGTCTCAAGTATACTAATTGCATTCCTTTTTGAAAGATCAATTAAATTTGGCATTTGAACCATTTCCGGTGTCATTGCAATTACTGTAAGGTAGATTGTTCTATTCTCTTTTACTAAAGATTCTGGCTTAGGATCTTGAGAAGCAATGCTGCCTTTTTCTTTATCTGCATCATATATAGAGTCGATAATTACAAATCTAAATTTATCAAATTCTGCTTGATCCTGTAATTCATTATAATAATATCCTCTAAAGTCTGGAACCGAAACAGTCTTGCCATGTCGAGTAAAGCTACTCAGTGAATAAACTACAGTTAGTAGAATAATTATTCCTAAGCTAAATAATATAGCTAAATGAATATATAACTTCTTGCTTTTCAGTATTTCTAGCATGTTGAATTATGTACTTTTAGTAATCTTTGTTTATGCATTAATTTATGCAATATAAACTTCAAAAATAGTGCTTTATTGTTTTGGTTTTGAAAATATAATACAAGATTAATATTGAATCAAATATTGTTGATAAAAACACCAACCATTTTGTCCACATGAGCAAATGCTGTCAAGAAAAACAACCATTTTGTCCATTATACCACAATTACAGTATCTTTAGGACGCTAGTGAATTATGGATTGGTTTTTAGAGAGATTGTAGTAGCCAACTTGTATTATTTTTCTATCTTTGCTCAACCTAATTTTTAACCTAATAATTCTTAATTATGGATGAATCTAAAAGTACTTTCAAATTAGCAATGCAACCTGCATTATTAACAGCAGGAGTATCTATTCTAGTTTCCCTATTACTTTGGGCCTTAGTTGATGATTTGCAAACTCAACAAAAGTTTAACTATTTTACTTGGCTTATAATAGCATTTATGTATTTCTATTTTACTAAGAACTATCGTGAGAATGAACTAGAAGGGAATTTATCATACGGACAGGGTTTTAAATTTATGTTTGTAATGTCTTTAATCATAAGTATTGTAACTGCTTTATATTCTTATGTGTTGTTTGCTTATTTAGATCCAAGCCTTATTGAAGCTATGAAAGAACAAGCTGCAGAGCAAATGTATCAGCAGAACCTTTCTGATGAGCAAATTGAAGCTGCTATTGAAATGCAATCTGCTTGGATGACACCAGGAATGATGGTGTTTTATTCTATTTTTGGTTCATTATTCTTTGGTAGCATTTTAGCATTAATAATTGCACTTTTTACAAAAAAAGAAGTAGTAACATTTGAAGATTAAAAAAATATGCAGATATCTGTTGTAATATCATCATTTAACGAAGAAGAATCATTACCTGAGTTGAAAGACTGGATTGTAAAGGTAATGAATGAAAATAACTTTTCTTATGAGATTATTTTTATTGATGATGGCAGTAAAGATAAATCGTGGAGCTTGATAAGTGATTTTAGTAAAGAGAATCGTAATATCAAAGGAATTAAGTTTAGACGAAACTATGGTAAATCTGCTGCATTAAATCGTGGGTTTGCCGCAGCTCAAGGCGATGTGGTAATTACTATGGATGCCGATTTGCAAGATAGTCCGGATGAAATTCCTGAATTATATCGAATGATAGTTGAAGATGGCTACGATTTGGTTTCTGGCTGGAAAAAGAAGCGTCATGACCCACTTTCTAAGACTATTCCTACCAAATTATATAATGCTGCAACACGCAAAATGACGGGTACTAAACTTCATGATATGAATTGTGGTTTAAAATCATATAAAAATGATGTTATTAAGTCCGTTGAGGTTTATGGTGAAATGCATAGGTATATTCCTGCAATGGCTAAATGGGCAGGCTTTACAAAAATAGGTGAGAAAGTAGTTGAACATAGAAAAAGACCTTATGGATATTCTAAATTTGGTTTAGAAAGATTTATAAATGGATTTCTAGATTTACTTTCTGTTACATTTATTTATAGATTTGGAAAGAAACCAATGCATATTTTTGGCACTATTGGTACTATGCTTTTTCTATTAGGTTTTGGAATAGCAGCGTGGTTGATATTTGCTAAATTCTATTTCTCACAGTTTCATATGACTGATAGACCAATATTTTATTTATCGCTATTGTCTATGATGATGGGAACAACACTTTTCGTTTCAGGATTCTTGGGAGAATTAATATCTCGTAATTCTTCCATTAGAAACGATTATCATATTCAAGAAACTCTAGGCTTAAATAATGAGCAACTCTAAAAAGTCTGTTGTAATTCTTGGTACAGCTTATCCTTTGCGTGGTGGCTTGGCAAATTATAATGAAAGACTTGCACTTGCATACCAACAAGCAGGTTATAAAGTGAAAATATTTACTTTTAGTCTTCAATATCCCAATTTTCTATTTCCAGGAAAAACTCAGTTTTCAGAGGAAGCCGCACCTGATAATCTGGATATTGAGGTAGTTTTAAATTCTGTAAATCCTGCTTCTTGGGTCAAGGTTGGTAATATGATTCGTAAAATGAAGCCTGATTTACTTATTACTAAGTTCTGGATTCCTTTTATTGGTCCTTCTTTGGGAACTGTTGCTCGTATTGCAAAGCGTAATGGAGTTACTAAGGTTATTAGCATAATAGATAATATTATTCCTCACGAAAATCGTCCTGGAGACAAGCTTCTTGCTAATTATTTTGTAAAAGCTGTTGATGGTTTTATCTGCATGTCGCAAGCAGTACTCGACGATTTGGAAACTTTTGATAAAGTTAAACCAAAGATTTTCACACCACATCCTGTTTATGATAATTTTGGACAACCAATTGATAAGCAAGAAGCAAAGAAATTATTAAAATTGGATGCTAATACTCCATATTTATTATTCTTTGGATTTATTAGAGATTATAAAGGATTGGATTTATTGTTAGAAGCAATGGCTGATGAGAGAATTAGGAAATCAGATATTAAACTAATTGTTGCCGGTGAATACTATTCTGATAAACAGTATTATATAGATATTATTAAGAAGAATAATCTAGATGACAAATTAGTATTAGCTACCGACTTTATCCCTGACAGTAAAGTTGGCTCCTATTTTAATGCTTGCGATATCGTTGTTCAACCATACAAAACTGCTACTCAAAGTGGTGTTACGCAAATTGCTTATCATTTTGAAAAGCCTATGATAGTAACCAAAGTAGGAGGTTTGCCAGAGATAGTTCCTCACATGAAAACAGGCTATGTAGTTGATGTCAATTCTAAATCAATTGCTGATGCAATTCTTGATTTCTATTCTGAGAATAGAGAATCAACAATGAAAGAAAATTGTCGCCTAGAAAAGAAAAAGTATTCCTGGGAAACTTTATTGGAGAAAATTGATAGTTTGTAATTATATTGTAAAATTTGGCTTCTTTGTGTTACAGAAACAAATGATTCTTTAATATATTATACTACTTATTTTTTATAGCATCAGTATCAAGGTGCAAATCGTGACCCATTCTTGTTTGCTTAGTTTTTAGGTATCTAATATTATGTTCACTTGGTGGTATAATAATAGGAAGAACTTCAACTATTTCTATGCCATAGGAACTAAGTCCAACTTTCTTAGTATGATTATTAGTTAGAAGACGAATTTTAGTTGCGTTAAGGTCTCTTAGAATTTGAGCTCCTACGCCATAATCACGTTCATCATCTTTAAACCCAAGTTGGAGATTGGCATCAACAGTATCAACTCCTTGCTCTTGAAGGTGGTAGGCTTTCAATTTATTAAGTAGGCCAATGCCTCTACCTTCTTGGTTCATATAAAGTACAATTCCTTTTCCTTCTTTTTCAATAAGTTTCATTGATTCGTGAAGTTGAGGTCCGCAATCACATTTGCAACTACCAAAAATATCACCGGTAACACAGCTAGAATGAACTCTTACAATAATTGGTTCATCTTTCTCCCATTCTCCTTTTACTAAAGCAAGTTGTGGTTTGCCGTCAGAAAGTTGCTTATAAGCATGAAGCATAAAATCACCATATTCAGTAGGCATAGTTACAACCTCTTCTTTAGAAATAATGCTTTCATTTTTAATTCTGTAAGCAATTAAGTCTTTAATAGATACAATTTTAAGATTGAATTTATCAGCAATTTTAAATAATTGAGGAAGTCTAGCCATAGTGCCATCTTCATTCATTATTTCACAAATAACACCAGCCGGTTTAAGTCCTGCTAGACGAGCTAAGTCAATAGCTGCTTCAGTATGTCCTGCTCTACGTATTACACCATTCTCTTTTGCGAGAAGAGGAAATATGTGTCCGGGACGACTAAACTGCTCTGCTTTAATATCGTTATTTGCTAGTGCTAAAAGAGTTTTTGCTCTATCAGAAGTAGAAATTCCTGTGGTTACACCATTTCCAAGCAAATCTATGGAAATAGTAAAAGCTGTTTCTTTTGGGTCAGTATTTCTACCAACCATCATATCGAGCTTAAGCTCCAGAGCTCTTTTTTCGGTAATTGGTGCACATACTAAACCGCGTCCGTGAGTAACCATAAAGTTAATGATTTCAGTGGTAGCCATTTCAGCAGCTCCAACAAAATCTCCTTCATTTTCACGATCTTCGTCATCAACTACAATTACAAGCTTTCCTGCTTTAATTTCCTCTATTGATTCTTCTATTGTATCTAGTTTTCTTTCCATCTGATATGCTCAAATTATTAAGCTGCAAATGTAATCTATTTCGTTTGAAAATGGTATTGCATTTTAGCTTATTTAATAGAATTTTTATTGAGCTTAATACATCATTCATATTCCAATTCAGTTGTTAGGTTTATGTGCCATTGAAGATAACAAAAATATTCAATAAATGTAAAATGTATTTTACAGAAAATAGATAAAAATGTAAAATGTATTTTACAATAAGTGTTTTTGGATTATAAAAAAAGCGGACATTACTGACCGCTTTAAGATTTGTTATTCTGTATTAAAAAACGGTCATTACTGACCGCTTTAAGATTTTACATTTCGCGAATAGTAGCTTGTGCAGCAGCCAAACGTGCAATT
>Ga0256913_10001434_pt1 | contig 12218 bp, 12 predicted proteins | sample Axial_MatmetaG_FD_185970 | JGI IMG/M metagenome (GOLD analysis project Ga0256913, IMG submission 185970) | Deep-sea worm associated microbial mat communities from Axial Seamount, Juan de Fuca Ridge, Pacific Ocean - Axial_Mat | ecosystem: Environmental > Aquatic > Marine > Oceanic > Microbial...
TTACCAGATTACACAAAAATAATTTTATATATTGTAAAATGTTATAATTATTATAACTCCATCTCTTTTCACTATTTGGTGAGAGTCTATTTCAACATACGATTGAGTGTGGTTCAGAGGGAATTGTCTATCTACTGTCTGTGTGATATTGCTGGGAAGTCTATTTATAGATTTTGTCTCGTACCCCCATAGATGGGGATGGAGACTATGGAAGAGTGGCTCAAACGAGAGTCAGATTCTATCCGGTCTGAACTCTTTGAAGGCATCCTCTTCGGCTCTTTTCAAAAGTTCGAGAGCGCCGTCGGATATCATCTTTTCCGCGAGTCTCTTACCACATCCAGCAGATTCGCTCAGAGGAAGTGTCGACTCTTCGTAGAGTATCTCCGTTCCGTCGGGCATACCGAGCATAGCTCTGGTCTCTACGATATCTCCGCTAATACGGGCGTTCACCGCCACAGGTGCCGAACATCCGGCGCCTACGGCCGATATGAAATCTCTCTCGATATCCGTACATAGATGGGTATCGCGGTCGTCGAGCGACGATGCTATCTCCGATGCGAGAGCGTTCCCCTCGACTATCTCTATACCGAGCGCGGCCTGTCCCATCGGAGGTATCATGAAATCGAGCTTCTGCACATATGGAATATCTTTTAACAGATCCAGTCTGGATAGTCCGATATAGGCGAGGATTATCGCATCGTATTCACCATCGGCGAGTTTGCGAAGTCTGGTATTGACATTGCCTCTGAGATCTTTGATATCGAGGTCGGGTCTCTTTCGCAATATCTGCATTCTCCTCCTGAGGCTGGTCGTACCGACGACCGCTCCTCGAGGCAGATCTTCGAGAGAAGCGTATTTGTGAGAGAGAAGTACATCGCTCTGATCCTCTCTCGCAGTGATGGCGGACAGGCACAACCCTTCGGGGATAAAGGTCGGAACATCTTTGAGAGAGTGTACGGCCAGATCGGCATTGCCTGCGAGCATCTCATCTTCGAGCTCTTTGGTGAAGTGGCCTTTCCCTCCTACGAGGGCGAGAGGCCTATCGAGGATTTTGTCTCCTCTGCTCGTGATTTCGTTCAGTCGAACCTCTATATCGGGGAAGTGATTTTCTATATGCTCTTTGACGAAATATGCCTGCCATAGAGCGAGTTGACTCGCTCTCGTGGCTATCGTGATCTTTTTCACTTCGATACTCTTATTTGAGATACTGCTTGTATCTGCTTCTACTGCCGTCGTATTTGCCGTCGAAATAGACTGCCGGAGTACCTCTGACCATCATCCTGCCACCCTTTTCGGTATCGGATTTGACCGCATTTTTGATCTCTTCGCTATCGATCTCTTCGGCTTTTACATCTATACCGAGCTGTTTTTTGACTTCGGATAGTATCTTCTTTTCATCTTTGAGTCTCGGATTGATCTTGAGAGAGTAGATTTTGATTGCTTCATCCTTTTTACCCTTTTTCTGGAGAACCTCCATCACTCTCGTGAGAGTATCCGATACGGGGTGAAGTCTGAGAAGAGGCATATGGTAGTAGTATACAGCTACCTTGTCGGGATGCTTTTTGACATCTTCGATCATACCCGGAACGAAATCGATACAGAAAGGGCATTGCGGATCCGAGAATACCACCATCTTGTGCTTCGCGTCACTGTTGCCCGCTATCAGATGGGCATCGTCGTAATACGAAGATGGGACTTCGGGCTTGATATTTCTGCCCAGATCTCTACCGCTTTTGAGATCTATCAGAGTCATGGAAGCGAGACCGGACTTTTCGTTTACAAATATGATTTCGGGTACTTTGATACTCTTTTTCTTGCCCATGACCAGATCGAGCATGATCATGTAAGCCTGCCAATCTTTGTCCTCTTTGATAGGCTGTTTTCCTATCAATTCGACACTCTTTACCTTGATTCCCGGATTTCTAATCAGATTGTTTTTAACGAACTTCGATATATCGAAGTCAGTCGCTCCTGCGAGTACTGTCGCCAACACAAGGCTCATCGACAATTTCGACATCAATGACATCATTTTCTCCTTCTTTTTCATTTAAATCGCTTTTATAGTCTCTTCGTTGACTTTTGGGTCGCATTGTAGCGAACAAATGTAAATACAGTATATAGATGAACAGAGCCACTCCGATGGCATCCGTCAGGACACCGGGTACTATCAGGAGAATGGAGCCCCCTATATATGCCATACTGGCGTTGTGCAGGTCTCTGATATCGAATTGACCGAAATCGAATGTCTGGAAATTGGATATCAGAGCGTAGGGAGAGAGTCTCAAGAGGGCTATCCCCAGGATGGCGGAGAGGATTATCCACAGGACACTCGCCAGATATCCAATCATCAATCCCACTTTGAGAGATATGAAAAAGTCCAGTAGTAATATGCCAAGAAAAAGTATCACTCTCCGACTCTCCCCAAAATCTCTTCGATAGCTCTATCTATGGAGATATCGCTTCGCGCTCCGCCATCTCTCTCCACAAGTTCGACGAGTCCATCAGAAAGTTTTTTACCGACGACTACGGCATACGGGATACCTATGAGCTCGAAATCTTTCATCTTGAAGCCGAATCTCTCTTTTCTATCGTCGAACAGCACCTCCACTCCGGCATCGAGAAGTGCGGAGTAGAGCTTTTCTCCGGCTTTCATCTGCTCTTCGTCGGCGATGTTGGAGACGACTATCTCCACACTGAATGGGGCGCTCTCTTTCGTCCAGATACACCCTTTGTCGTCATGATGCTGTTCTATGATGGCGGCGAGAAGTCTGGAGACTCCTATACCGTATGTACCCATGACGAAAGGACGGCTCTTTCCGTTTTCATCGAGGAAATTGGCACCGAGAGGTTCGCTGTATCTAGTCCCGAGCTGGAAAATATGCCCCACCTCTATACCTCTGGTATATTTGAGCCTGCCTCCGCAGGATTTGCAAATATCTCCCTCTTTCACCTCGGTCAAATCGGCGAATTTCCCACGATAATCTCCCATATCGGCTCCCACGATATGGTAACCCTCTTCATTGGCTCCGCAGACACTCCAGGATGTATCTCTCAACTCTTCGTCCATGATTGCGAGTATCCCTTCGGGTAGATCGAAAGGCCCCATATATCCGGGGACCAGTCCTGCCTCCGTAAGTTCGGACTCCTCTGCATCCAGCAGTTCGTTGGCATCGACGGCGTTGCAGGCCTTGGTCTCCTGAAGATCGTCGTCTCCCCTGATGAAAAAGAGTACTATCTCGCTCCGCTCATTGTCGTAGATGGCCTTTTTCGCGACTGCCTTCACGGTATGGAAAGGGTCTATATGGAAAAATGAGCATATCTGCTCTATCGTGGTGGTATCGGGAGTGGAGAATTTGGCTCTCTCCCCTTCGGGTTTTTCCGACTCCTTCTTTCTGGGCGCTCTGATGGCGGCTTCGATATTCGCACCGTAACTGCACTCTTCACATACGACCAGAGTATCCTCTCCGCTATCGGCGATTACCATGAACTCTTTCGAACCGCTTCCCCCTATGGCTCCGCTGTCGGCTTCGACGATACGAAAATCCAGACCGAGTCTCGTGAATATACGGCTGTAGGTCTCCTGCATATTCATGAACTCTCTCTTCATATCCTCTTCGTCTCTATGGAAACTGTATCCATCCTTCATCAGAAATTCCCGTCCCCTCATCAATCCGAATCGGGGTCTTATCTCGTCTCTGAATTTTGTCTTTATCTGGTAGAGATTCAGAGGTAGCTGTTTGTAGCTCTTGACACTCTGTCTCACGAGATTTACCATCATCTCTTCATGTGTCGGCCCCAGAACGAATTCGTTGTCTCTTCTGTCGCTGAATCTCAAAAGCTCTTTACCGTATTTGTCGAAGCGTCCGCTCTCTCTCCAGAGTGTAGCGGGGGTGACGAAAGCGAGATCCACCTCCAGACATCCGGATCTGTCCAGCTCCTCTTTGACGACCGTTCTGATCTTGTCGAGGACTCTCTTTCCCAGGGGCAGGAAGTTGTAGAGACCGCTACCTACGCTCTGTATGAAGCCTCCTCTGATCAGATAGATGTGGCTTGGCAGTACGGCGTCGCTCGGAGCCTCTTTGGATGTGGGAATCAACACTCTTGAAAATCGCATATTCTATCCTTGGTATTGGGCTACTTGTACTTTTTCGGATCTATATCGTCCGTATCTATTTCGAAAATCTTCTTGATCGCATCTATCAGCATACCTTCGTCGCTACTTTTGGACGCGTTTCTCATATTGGCGGTGGGTCTATGGAGGTATCTATCGAAACTCTGTTTTACGAGATGCTTCACATTCCCTTCGAGTTCGGCTGGGATGAACCCTTTTCGGATGGCTCTGGAGACCTCTTCGTCGACCACTCTCTCCACCTCGAGTCTCATATTCTTGATCACGGGCTCCACGGATAGAGCCTGAAGCCAACAGAGGAAATCCTCTTTGTATCTCTTCACGATATCGGACGCTCTTATAGCCTGCTCCTGTCTGAGCGCATGGTTGTTTTGGGAGATGCTCTGCAGGTCGTCTATCCGGTAGATTCTGATATCGCAATCCTCCATATCCTCTATATCTCTGGGGATAGCCATATCGAACCATACTCTATCGAGGTTTTTCTCCTCTACCATATCCGCGGTTATGATGGGAGTCTCCGACGATGTGGCCGTGAAGAGTAGTCTATAGCGGTTGATATATCTCGAAAGTCTCCCGAAATCGTCCACTCTCACATTTTCTCCCAACTCTTCGGCGAGGGCGCGGGCCTTTTCGGCCGTTCTGGAGATGAGTACCACATCGGCACCGTTTCTAAGCAGATGTTTGGCGGCGAGTCTGCCCATCTCGCCGGTACCTACGACGATACCGGTCATTCCGGCGAGTGAACCGTTCATCAACTCCTGAGCCTGAGCCACGGCGACAGAGGCTATGGATATGGGATTTTCCGATATGTTCGTACTGTTTCTCACTTCGGCCGCGCATCTGACAGCATAGCTGAGGAGACGGTTGAGCTCTCTTCCCGCCGTTCCGTTTTCGTGAGAGAGTCGGAAACCCTGTTTGACCTGTCCCGTTATCTGGGCTTCTCCTATGACGAGAGAATCGAGAGATGATACGACATTGAACATATGCTCCACGGCCCGGTCGTCTTCGTATCTCACGGCACTCTTTTCGAGTTCGTAGAAATTGATTCCGCTTCGTCTGCTGACGAGACCCAAAATGGCATGGAATGTCGCGAAGTTGTCACGGGATGCCGTAACGATCTCTATTCTGTTGCAGGTATTGACCACGAAAGCCTCTATGACGAAGTCGAATCCCTGCAGTGTATCGAGAAACTCCCTTATCTCGTCGTCACTGACGAATGCCAGTGCCTCTCTCTTCTTGAGGTCACACTTTTTATGGTTGAAACTCACTATCTGATAGTGCATATCAGAAGCTCCTTTCGATCATCTTCAGGGCTATCGCCTCCAGTCCATCCTCTCCCTCTCTTCTCATGAGGTCGAGGGCTTCGTCTATCAGGGCTCTGGCTTCGGCATATGCTTTTTCGATGATCGAGTGTCTTGCCATACTCTCTTTTATCCATTCGCTTTCGTCGGGTGTGACTCTCTTTCCGTGTAAAGAGACGAGCTTTTCCCTCTCCCGTGAATCGAGAGAGTGGTAGAGATAAATATATGGCAGGGTGGTCTTACCCTCTTCGTAGTCGTGCAGAGCGGGTTTTCCGAGAGTCTGGCTATCCTGTGTGATATCCAGAATGTCGTCTATCATCTGAAAAGCCATTCCCAGATTTCTGCCATAGATTCTGTATGGTTCTCTTCTCTTACCGGCCAGAATCGCGGCGGCTTCCGCCGAAGCCTCTATCAGAGAGGCTGTTTTCTGGTATATCATCTCCCTGTAGAGCTTTTCATCTACATTGAAAGTTTCGGAGAGTATTACATCTTTTCTCTCTCCGAGACTCAGACTGACGACGGCGGAAGAGACGACTCTGGATATATCCGTACCTATATCGTTTAGCTCCAGGAAACCTTTGGAGTAGAGTATGTCTCCGAACATGATGGATGTTTTGTTCCCATAGAGCGCATTCAGTGAGGGACTGCCTCTTCTGCTGAAGGCGTCGTCTATCACATCGTCGTGAAGCAGACTCGCGGCATGTATCATCTCTATGATGGCGGCGGTCTTGACCGCCTGCAGGGAGTCTCCCGCTATGGTCAGTACGAGTCTGGCTCTGAGTCTCTTTCCCGCCGGGAGCTTTTCGTAGAGTTCTTTCGCGTCACGCTCTTCGAGTTCGTCGATATACTGTTCGATCTTTCTCTCTACGGCATCGAGCACAGTCAATCCTATTCACACTTCGTGACGATCTCGCCGACCGTCTCTATGAAGATGGAATTTTTGATGTTTTCGAAACCTTCGGGATCGGAGACAGGCATACTCTTTATCTCTCTCTCCCACTCGTCGGCAAGTCCATTCTCTTCGAGAATCTTTTCCGCCACCGCCAGCCTCTCTATGAGTTTTTCCAGTTCGAGATTCACGATATTTCTGTTCGCGTTTTCGAGAATGGAAAAGAAGTTCTCTTTCGGTGTGGTCACCATATAGTCGTCGTCTTCGTCGAATAGATGCATATTGTCCGCCTTTTCTTTGATAGCTGAAATTTTTTCGCCTTATTATAACACTTTTGGCCCGATGGAGCCTTTCGTGCCGATGAAATGGATATGGGCTGTTAAGGGACATCGGTTATAATCCCGTTTTCAAATCAAATATGAAAGGATAATATATATGAAAAGCATGACGATAAAAGATACATATCCCATTCAGGCTATGGAGATAGACAAATCCGAATCCAGATACTCCTCGACAGATGAGATAATCTCATATCTCAAAGAGACGATAGAGGCTCACCCTACAGCGGCTTATATCGGTATATTCGATCACTACACTCATACCAAAAATCTGGAAGAGCATGTGATGGACGAAAAGATAACGGATGTGAAAATCATCATTTTCTGTTTCGGTAGAGAGCTTCCCGTGCCCCAGATGGCGGCTGTCAGACCCAGAAGTATCGCGGTGGTCGAAGAGGCCGACAAATTTACCGTGACATTCATGGACGCTCCCAACCCCAAGGCGCACGACGATATGACTGCGTGGGTGAAGGGTATCAGGAGATAGAGGAGCCTCTTTTTCCGAAGATCTTTTCGGCGATGGTGAATAGCGCCATCGCCACAGTCGACAGCAGAATGATACATGCCCCCGATGTGAGATCGAATCTGTAACTGAGTATCAATCCCCCTATGGTGAAGAGTACAGAGAGTAGGGCGGAGAGCATCATCATCGAATATAGAGAACCGCTTATCCTCTCGGATATATATGTCGGTACGCTCATCAAGGCGATCACCAGTATCAACCCCACCACCTTTATAGCCACTACGACGGTCAGGGATGCGAGTACGAGAATGGCCGTATAGATTTTTTTGTCGGGAATCCCCCTCAAAGATGCGTACTCTCTATCATACGAGACGGCGAGAATCTCTCTATACCATATATGTACGGAGAGTACCACGATCACGGTCAGTATCGCCATCATCACGATATCGTCCTTTTCGACCGCGAGAATCGATCCGAAGAGGTAACTCATCAGATCGCTGTTGTATCCGGGTGTCAAATCCGTGAAGATGACTCCCATAGCCATACCGGCGGACCAGACGAGTCCGATGAATGTATCGGTCCTCTCTCTGTGTCTGATGGAAAACCAAGCGATCAGAAGAGCCGAAGCCACCGCGAAAATGGAAGCTCCCAGAAATATGGGTATGCCGAAGTATATCGCGGCTCCGATACCGCCATACGAGCTGTGTGCCACCCCTCCGGTCAGGAACACCATTCTGTTGACTACGATAAGCGATCCCATGATTCCCGCCGTTATACTGACGAGGATACCCGCTATCAGGGCGTTTTGTATAAATGTATATCCCAGTGCATCTATCATCTCTTTTCTCCCAGCATCTGCATCATCTCCACTTCGCAGAAGTGACCGTCGCCGATAGGCATATTTATCGGATTCTCGTCGAGATTGTGGACATAGCTCTCGGTATTTATATATATCACCTTGTCCGCATATTCGGTGATGACCGATAGGTCGTGACTGACGACGAGTATGGTCAACTCTCCGGATAGCTCTTCGAGGAGAGAGTATATCAGCTTCTGTCCATCCATATCTATACTGGATGTCGGTTCGTCGAGTATGAGGAGTTTCGGATGCGAGCAGAGAGCCCTGGCTATCATCACCCTCTGCCTCTCCCCTCCGGATAGTTCGCCGATTCGCTTTTTCATATATCTGTGCATTCCGACCTTTTCGAGTGTCGTATATGCACATTTTTTCTCTATGTCGTTGTATCGTATGGGAAAAATATCCCACAATCCCAGGGAGGAGGGTCTATGTTTTCTTCTATTGCCCATCATCACGACATCCAGAACGGTAATGGGAAACTCAAGATTCACATTGGTGTTCTGTGGTACATATCCTATCTCCCCACGCGCCTGCAATGGAGTTTTGCCCATCACCTCTATCCTGCCTCTATCGGGTTCGAGAATTCCGAGTATGAGCTTGAGAAGGGTCGATTTCCCTCCGCCGTTCGGACCGATGATAGCGGTGAATTCTCCATCTTCCACATCGAATTCTATATTTTTCAGTACGAGTTGTCTCCCGTAGGAGAAGCTGACACTCTCCAGATGGACGAGACTCACTCTTCGACCCCCGCTATGGCTTTTGCGAGTTTCAGCAGGGTACTCCTCCAATCCGGTGAGAGCGGAGAGAGAGGTATGACCGGAACACCAAGTTCGGATGCGAGAATCCGCGCGCTCTTATCGGAAAACTCCGGCTGAACCACTATCGCCGATATCTTTTCCGCTCGGGCCTTTTTCACTATCTCGGTCAACTCCCTGGGGCCGGGATTTTTTCCGCCTCTCTCTATCGCTATCTGTTCGAGCCCGAACTCTCTGGCGAAATATCCCCACGATGGGTGAAATACCATGAATTTTCGCTTTGACGCTCCTGATAGAATCTCTTCGATCCGTCTTCGGGTACTTTCGACACTCTTTTTGAAGTCCGTCAGATTTTTGCCGTATTCGTCGCATCTATCGGGATCAGTTTCACACAGAGCCGATTTACAGTTTTCGGCCATCTTTGCGATATTGGTCGGGGAGGTCCATATATGCGGATCGGGGTGTCCCCCCTTTGCATTGCCGATAGGATATCTCTCTATACCCGAAGAGATATCGTATATCTTCATATCTCTATTCTGGGATTTGAAACGGGGGAGCCATGCCTTTTCGAATTCGACACCTATGGAGAGGTAGATATCCGCTTTCGATACGGCCCTCATCTGGGAGGGTTTCGGTTCGTAACTGTGTGGAGAGTTTCCCGGGAGTACCATCACGGTGGTGTTTACACTATCTTTGCCTATGGAGTCCAGGATACTCTTCTCCGGCACGATACTGACGATGGCATCTATCTTCGCCAGTATCGTAACTGTCGTCACTATCGATAAGATAACTATTTTGGGAATATTCATCGACTCTCTCCTTGAATCTGTTTTGAGAATTATAACCAAATATGAGAATCGGGATTCGAGATGAATCCCGCTATATTTTATAAAATGATACAAAAGGAGGAGGAACCATTTTGATAAAATAAATCGATCAAAAGGAGAAAAATGAAATTATGGCGCGGCGGACGAGACTCGAACTCGCGACCCCCTGCGTGACAGGCAGGTATTCTAACCAACTGAACTACCGCCGCATAATTTGACAATGGTGGTCGCTATAAGACTCGAACTTATGACATCTACCTTGTAAGGGTAGCGCTCTACCAACTGAGCTAAGCGACCATATGTTACCGTTTGGCGACCCTTAGAGGATTTGAACCTCTGTGTCTGTGTGGAAAACACAGCATCCTTGGCCACTAGATGAAAGGGTCATCTAGTCCCTACAGTAATCATCACTCTCGTGGTGACCCGTCTTGGATTCGAACCAAGGGCCCACTCCTTAAAAGGGAGTTGCTCTACCGACTGAGCTAACGGGTCTCTTTTCAAAAAGCCGTTTGGCTTATGTGGGCAGAATTATAGCCCATATTTTTTTACATGTCAAGGGTTTTTCTGTAAAAATTTGAAAAAAATCGAAAAATTTCATTTTCTCTCTCTATGAGCATCTTGAACGCATATAATACGGTAAGCTCCTGGATGGCGATACGGTCTCCTTCGAGCTGGAGTCTTCGTGTCACCGTCCCCCTCTCATCCATAAGAGAGATATATACCGTACCGACCGGTTTGTCCTGCGTGGCTCCTCCGGGGCCGGCGATTCCGCTGACGGCTATGGCTATATCGCTACCGCTCGCCCTGAGAGCACCCGTCGCCATCTCCTCTACGCATCGTGCACTGACGGCCCCGTGGCGAGAGAGAGTTTCGTGTGAGACGCCTAGCCATCCGCTTTTGATATCGTTGCTATAGGTGACGAAAGAGCCGAGCAGTATATCCGAGGCTCCCGCCCTGGATGTGAGACGGCTCACTATCAATCCGCCTGTACAACTCTCCGCGAAAGTGACAGTCCGTTTTCTGACGGATAGATATTGGATGAGGGATTCGTATATATCGTCAGTCTCTATAGTCCTGTCTCCATGGGATTCGAGAATCTTCCGTATGCAGGAACACTCCTTTTCGAAAGAGAAATATCCCCAGCCCGGAATGGGGGAGTGGCTTTCCATCTTGCAGTTGCAACCCGAAAGCTCTCTCGATATACGGTGATATCCATCGTCGTCTTGAAAGAATATCTGGAAGTTTCTCCTCTCCTCCGCCGGTAGCGGTGGTATCGGTACTCTCTTTCCGCTTTCGACGAGAATGACGGCGAATCTGCTTTTGCCGATAGTGTAGAGATAGCTTCTCTCGTCTACTCTGGAGGCCGATGATGGATGTATGACGAGTCCGCTCGTGGAGATCGTATCGTCACAGGCGGTGGCGAGTATCCTGGAGACCAGAGGCATGGATTCTCTTCCGGTACATAATATGTACTCTCCTCCATCTCTGCATAGTCTGTAGAGATGGAGTGGAAGATCGGGATCGCTATTCTCTCTGTACGATACAGATCTTTTCTCCTTTCCGAGTCCTGAGATGGCTCTTTCTATCTGGGAGACGAGAATTTCGTCGCTGTATATTTCACTCCCTATATAGAGTATATCGATCATCGAAACAGCTCCTTTTCCATGACTTTTTCATCTCTGTCGTACGGATATGCCGTATGTGGGATTCTATCGTGATTATACAAACATAATGGAGTTTTGGATATAATCGCAATATTTTATAGTTCGAGAGGATTGCGATATTATGAATTACAAAGATACGCTCCTACTGCCCGGGACGGATTTTCCGATGAGAGGGAACCTGCCGGAGAAAGAGCCTCGACGATACCGAAAATGGTTCGAAGAGAGAGTTTACGAAAAGATGAAAACCCTCAGGGAGGGGTGTGAGAGTTTCACTCTGCACGATGGCCCTCCATATGCCAATGGCGATATACATATCGGTCACGCTCTCAACAAGATACTCAAAGATATCATAGTCAAATATCACTATTTCGAAGGAAAATCGGTACGATTCACTCCGGGATGGGACTGTCACGGTCTGCCTATAGAGCAGAAGGTGGAAGAGAAGATAGGCAAAAAGAAAAAAGAGTCCATGCCCATAGCCGAATTCAGAGCGCTCTGCAGGGAACACGCATCCGAATTTATCTCGATACAGATGGATGGATTCAAATCCCTTGGTGTGGTAGCGGATTGGGAAAATCCCTATGTCACGATGGATTTCGCTTTCGAAGCCAACATCTACCGCACTCTGTGCGAAGTGGCGAAAAAGGGGCTTCTGGTCGAGAGAAGCAAGCCCGTCTACTGGTCATGGTCCGCATGTAGCGCTCTCGCCGATGCCGAAGTGGAGTATCAGGACAAGGAGAGCCATTCGATATTCGTGGCGTTCGAACTCTCCGACAAGACGAAAGAGGAGTTCGACATACATGGAAAAGCGGCTCTGGTTATCTGGACGACCACCCCATGGACTCTGCCTGCGAACAGCGGTATAGCTCTCAACCCCGATGAACTCTATGTCTTGACCGAAGATGGTTATATCGTGGCAGACAGCAGATACGACGCTCTCGTTGAGGAGGGAGTCGTATCGGGGAAGGCGGAAAGAAGGATTTCCGCGAAGGA
>Ga0256913_10001435_pt1 | contig 12215 bp, 12 predicted proteins | sample Axial_MatmetaG_FD_185970 | JGI IMG/M metagenome (GOLD analysis project Ga0256913, IMG submission 185970) | Deep-sea worm associated microbial mat communities from Axial Seamount, Juan de Fuca Ridge, Pacific Ocean - Axial_Mat | ecosystem: Environmental > Aquatic > Marine > Oceanic > Microbial...
TTTTTATCTTTGTCTTTTTGCTTTTTATCTTTGTTTTTTTGCTCTTGCTTATCTTTAGACTCTTTATCTTTTTTGTCCTTGGAGTCCTTGTTTTTATCATCTTGTTTTTTATTCTTTTTATCTTTATTTTTGTCGTCTTTGTCTTTGTCCTCTTGCTCTTTTTTCTTCTTTTTTAAAAGCTCCAAATTAAACTTGGTATCCTCATCCTCTTTTATCTTTAGAGCTTTCTCATAGGATGCTATTGCTTTGTCTATCTGACCTAGTTTAGCGTAACTGTTTCCCATATTATGAAGCCGTTTAAAGGCTAGTTTTTCATCTAAAATAGATTCATAAATACCCAATGCCTCTTTGTACTTTTTTTGCATATAGAGGCTATCTGCTTGGTTAAACTTTGATGCATCTCCTTCTACTTTTTGATAAAGTGTCTCTGCCTTTTCATACTCTTTTTTCTGATAAGCCTCTTTGGCATCACTAAGATAGGAGAAATCAAACAACGAGGCGGACAAGATACTGCTCACCACTAAAACTGCTATAAAAATCTTCATATTATCTCCTCTTTTTTACTGTTTGGTAATTTAGGACTTGGTAATTTAGAACTTGGAAATTTAGAACTTGGAAATGAGAAGAGAGCGATAAAGAGAAAGAGTATCGCCAAAGAAAGAGGATAATAGAACATCTCTTTTCTATCTTTGATGGTAGAGTTCTCCTCCTCTTTGGCTTTGGCACTACGCTGTATGGCATCAACCAACTGTTGAATATCATCTTTGTCAAGAGAGTATTTTAGATACGCTCCACCACTCTCTATTGCCAATTGTTTGATACTGTCAGTACGTTTTACCACCACAATATCACCATTTTTATCTTTTAAAACACCATTCTCATCTTTGATAATACCACCTTTGTCCGTACCTATATTATAGATGTAAATGACAATCCCATTCTCTTTGGCATAGGCTATCTCTTTGCTAAACTCACGCTGGTCACTTCCATCGGTAAACATCAATAAAATCTTCTTTTTCTCATCTCCAAAAAGATTATTAGCCTCCTCTATGGTTCGATATATATCCGTACCTTTTAGGCTCAAACTCTCTGCATTCATATTTTTTGCCAAGAACTTCAATGAGTGAAAATCTTGTGTCAATGGAGAAATAAGAAAAGTTTGAGAGGCAAAACCAATTAGCGATATCTTCGCATTTTTAAAATGGTGTAATGAAGTAAAAAATTTCTCTTTGGCAAACTCAAAACGGGTGGGATAGATATCATTGGCAAACATCGACTTTGACATATCAATAGCCGTCACTACTGAAATAAAACTCGCCTTGACCTTTATCTCTCCATTATCTATCTGTGGTCTTGCAATGGCAATAATGCTTAATGCCACAACAGCAAGAAGTAAAATACCTCTGGCTCGTTTAGACAACACACTTTTTTTAATCTCTATCTTCTGTAGAACCTCTTTGCTAAAGAGACTTTCCAACCCATTGGCTCGATTTTTCATCAAAAAAGCCAAGGGGACAATAGCCAAGAGTAGCCATAGTAGTTCCATATTTTCAAATCTCATCATCTACTCCCTGTTTAACATATAAAAATAGAGTCCCAAAAAGAGCAGAGAGAGTGCCAACAGATACTGAAAATAGTAGCTCTTTTTGACATACTTATTGGTTGTAATCTCACTCTTCTCTAAGCTATTAATGGTCTCATAAATCTCTTTGAGCTTCTCAATACTGTTTGCCCCAAAATAGGTTCCACCTGTCTCTTTTGATATCTTTCTTAGCACCGTTGGGTCAAAATCTCGACCTGCATCACCTACCCCTACAGTATAGACTTTAATCTTATACTTTTTGGCTGTTTTTATTGCCACATCAAGAGGAATGCTATTGGCATTGTCCACCCCATCGGTAAGTAAAATAGCAATCTTCTCTTTGGCTTTTGAGGTCTTAAAGAGATTAGAACTTAGAAATAGTGCCTCATAGAGCGAGGTTTTTTGTCGCCCTGCAATTCCCACTTCTAATCTGTGTAGAAGCGTTTTAATGCTTCGTTTGTCATATGTCAATGGCACTGCCACATAGGCAAAATCTGCAAAGATACTCAGAGCCAACTTGTCATGTTTTCTCTGGTCAATAAAATCATCTACAATCTCTTTGACAATCCCAAATTTATTATACTCCTGCATCGAACCACTGGCATCCAAAATCAGAGATATCTCATACCCTTTATCATTTTTTATAACCACATCATCCTCTATAATAGGACTTGCCAAGGCAGTCACCAGTGTCAAAACTGTTAAAATTTTAAGGCTATTTATCAGCCATTGGCTCTTTAGTGCAGCCTTTTGAAGCATTTTGATATTGGGAAAATAGAGTGATATCCCTTTTGGTTTACACCATCTATTACAGATAAAAAAGAGTATTAATAGCAGAAATGCTAGAGGGTACTCAAAGGTAAAACTGCTCATTGTATCTCCTCTATAAACTTTTTAACTCTTGCTTTTAACTCATCGGTAAGTGTGGGAATCTCTTTTTTATACTTATACCCTATTAGCTCTTTTTCGATATCTTTAAACTCCTCTTCGTTCTGTTCATCAATCCATAGATATCCATCGGTACTAAAGGTATAAGCAACCTCTTTGGTATCATTATAGTTGATATTTCTGAGTCGCTCTAGGGCAACCTCTTTGGGGCTTGGTCTCTTTCTTCTTTTACGTCTGTTTTTATAAAAATAGAATACTCCACCCAGTACCAATAGACCTAATATAATTAAAACTATCAAAGAGATAAGATTCTCCAAACTGGACTCATGAACCTCAATTATCCCTTTTATCTCTCGCAATTTTTCTAAATTTGTTGCATTTAAATCATTCATGCTCTACCCTTTTATAATCTCAGAGAGACGTAAAAAGATATCCTCATCGGTATAAATCTTGCCATAGGTGACCTGATGCTCTAAAAAATGAGAGAAGAGTCTGCTGTCTTGCTCCTCAATTAACCTCTTGTACTCCAAGGCTATCTTTTTATTAATTGTCACTTCTGAACCTGTCAATGTATTGGTATCTATTAGCTCAAAATCACCACGAAGCAGAGGATACTCCTCTAACCTATCACGCACAATCAGGGCATAAATCTCATTTTTATGGGCAATCTCACTCAAATCAATATCTCCATAAAAGTCTCCTATCATAAAGATAATTGACCTATCTCTTACCACTGAATTGACAAAGGTACAAAAAGCATTATAATCCACCTCTCTGCCCACACAATCAAACCCTATGGCACTCTCCACGATATTATAGACCATCGACTCTTGTTTACTTGGTTCAAAAAACTGCTCTATCCCCTTCTCAAAAAAGATACTTTGCAGTCGATTGTGTCCTTTAATCGCCGAAAAAGACAAAAGAGCCAATATCTCAGCAACTACCTCTTGTTTGAGTTTGACTGAACCAAAATTGATGCTCCCTGTGGTCATAAATGCCAAAACGATATTAAGCTCTCGCTCCTCGTTAAAGACATTGGTTTTAACCCCTTGGCTCTTGGCTGTTGCTTTCCAATTTATCTTACGAATATCATCCCCATGCACATAGTCTCGTATCTCACGAAAATCAAGCCCATCCCCTTTAAACGTTGTTAAGTGATTACCAAGATTACCAGAAAAAACATCTTTTCTGGCACGAAGAAGTATCTCTTGTGCTACTTGGTTCATTATGGTGCTTTGATTTTTTCAATGATTTTCTGAACAACAATATCGGTGGTAATATGGTTCGCTTGTGCCTTGTAGTTTAGCACAATTCGGTGACGCAAGACTGAGTGAACAATATAACTAATATCCAACGGTGTCACAAAATCATTCCCACGGATAAGTGCCACAGCACAACTCGCTTTGTAGAGGTCGATAGAGGCTCTAGGACTTGCCCCAAAGCTAATATAATCGGCTATCTCGTCCACCCCATACTCTTTTGGAAAACGGGTAGCAAAGACTATTTTGGTCATATACTCTTTTATCGCTTCATCCACATGAATCTTTTTAAACTCCTCTTTTATTGCCACCAAATCATCCAAAGAGGCAACCGCCTCAACCTTTTCAAACCCCTTAATAGCAACACGTTCAACTATCTCTAGCTCCTCTTCAATGGTATTGTACCCCACCAAAACTTTGAGCATAAATCTATCAAGTTGAGCCTCAGGAAGCCGATATGTTCCCTCTTGCTCCACAGGGTTCTCTGTCGCCATGACCAAAAATGGGTTGGGAGCTTCAAACGAACTATCCCCAATGGTCACTTGACGCTCTTGCATCACCTCAAGCAGAGCAGACTGCACCTTAGCAGGGGCTCTGTTTATCTCATCAGCTAAAAGTAGATTGGTAAAGATAGGACCCTTTTTAATCGAAAATGCCCCATCTTTTGGGTTATAAATCTCCGTCCCTGTCACATCACTTGGTAACAAATCGGGTGTAAACTGTATTCTCTTAAAATCTATCCCCAACGCTTTAGATATCGCATTAATAGCCGTGGTCTTCGCCAACCCTGGCACACCCTCAATAAGTATATGCCCATCAGAGATAAGCCCAATAAGCAAAGAGTCAATCAACTCCTCCTGCCCCACAATTATCTTCTTGACCTCATTTTTTATCGCTTCTATTTTATTATTCATCTATGACCTTTAAAATATATTGTTTTTGCAATTATAAAACTGTTAGATTAATATTCGTTTAAACTACTTTTATTAACTTAACATTTTAAAACAGAGTATACAGTAAAAGTTTGAGGAAAGGTGCTACTTTTGTGGCATTATACTATGATGTATTATACTATTTGCCTCACCACCCACATATTTTATAATAACATTTAAGAACAAAATGGTAAAATGTCAATATGAGACATGTATTAGCACTAAAAACCTTATTCGGAAAACACTTAAATTGGAACGGTTCAAGAAGGGTGCAACCTTAAAAACAGTAAACCCATTTATTTCCCTTAATAAAATATTAAGTAAATATCTATGTATAGCCTAAAAACTTATTTCTAGCCTGATTACCTCTACTTTTTACAATATAAATTGTTCTCAGGCTATCTTCTTAAACAGATATTAATTTTTAAATTGGAATTAGTGTTTTTAAGGTTGCACCCATGTTGATGAAGTTGGGTTAGGATATTTGACACAAAAACTCACTTCTATTTTAATACTCTAATTTTATCCCAAAATCATATATAAACTTAGAAAAATTTCAAATTGATATATTTTACATTCCTTCTTTTCATTCTAAAACAAGAGAAACATAAAAAGCCATATTTAGATAGCCCTAAAATAGTAAAAAAGAAGAATAAAAATGCTTTATATTTACTTTTTTTTTCAAAACGACTCTTTTGTATATAAGCTGTAAGAAGCTGTATAGGTCTTTTAAATCCTTTAGCTTAGGGACTTATGAAGAGTTAATATAGCTTTATATGTTTTAAACATTACTTTTTATGTCGGAACTATGGCTTTTTATGTTTACAATAAAGCTTAAAATATAATAGGCTATGGTAAAATATAGCCTAAAAAAAAAGAGCTTTATACTATGAAAAATGAAACAGATTTAACAAATAGAGACTACTCTAGGCAATCTCATTTAATTGTAAATTCAAAATATGCTATGACTAAAAATGAGATTAATCTTCTTTTGGTACTCCTTACAGCTATTGATAAAAATGATGAAGATTTTAAAAATTATATTTTTACAAAAAGAGATTTGGAGAAGAAAACAGATAAAAATGGGACAGTATACAGCTACAAAAAACCGTTGACGGTCTTTTTAATAAACCAATTCGGATTAAACACAATAGCAATACGTGGGAAAGATTTAATTGGTTTTCTTATTTTAAATATGATAACGGTATCATTACTTGTAGATTCGATAAAGCACTGAAACCATACCTTTTACAACTTAAAGAACGTTTTGTGATTTCAGATATTAAACACCTGCTTCCAATGAAATCAACCTATTCTAAACGGATGTATCTGTTACTAAAAGAGTATTTTAAAATAGGAAGTAGAACTTTTAAAGTTGAATATCTACAAGAGATACTAAAAGTACCAAAAAGTTTTAAAGTCTACAGTGAATTTAAGATAAAAGTACTCAAACGAGCCGAAAAAGACATCAATAAATTCACAGACTTAGATGTTAAATTTTCAGAAAAAAAATTAGGCAGAAAAGTAGTGGAAATAATCTACATCATCAGAAAAAATACAACAGACCTAAAAACATTTATAGAGGTAATCAGAGAACACTACACGAATGTAATACTTCATCACTCAAAAGATAACCGACCCATCAAATGTAGCAAAAAAGGTTTTTTGTATTATGGCGATAAAGAGGAGTCATTTATAGACAAAAAAGAGGCTCAAAAGCTTTGGGAGTATCTGCATGAGAATAGAGAGAATTTATATGTTTTTAAGAAAGGGTTGCAAGAGAACAAAACACACGTTTATCTTACCAATATAGAGTTTTTCAAAGAGTACCTCAAAAGTAATTTTGCTCATAAGAAAATTATTGATGTTAAAAGAGGAGATAGAGTTATAGAGATTTCCCTTTTTCCCAATGGTAAACTTTATGATATGAGTGGGGAGTTTTTGGAGTATGAGGAGATAGAGAAAATATGGGGGATTATTTATGGTTTGGCGAAAGAGGGAAAGTTGGGGGTTTTTGAGTAGAGTTTTTTCCTAAAAAAAGTATTATATAGATATAATTATTCTAAAATTTCCAATATAAAAAACAAGGACATAGATGAACCAAGAAGAGAGAATAAATGCAGTTATAAAGAGTGTAATCTCTGAACTTATGGAGAGGGTTATGAATAGGGTTTTGGTTACAGACCCATTCATCAAAGAGAAGCACCGAGCAAATAAACCTTTATACTCTGCATTAGTTCCTGATGAGATATTTAAAGGTTCACACTTTGAAAGAAGATTTGTTACTCCATTTGGTGGGGTTTGGGAGAAGTTAGCCCAAGCTATGGCAATTGAAACTCATGGTCATTGCTCTAAAGGAGAGAGAGTAACAGGCATGGTTGGAGCAGAGAGATTACGCCGTATTCAAGAGGTTTTAAATCGTTTAGAGCATACCAATAAAGGAGCTGAAAAGATTAAGCCAAATTGGGATAAAGAGCTAATATATATATTAGAAGGAAGAGGAGAAGATGTTCCTACCGATGTAATATGTGATATTTTTATTGATAGCAAATTAACAGGTAAAAGATACGCTTTCGAGATAAAAGCTCCTCTACCAAACAGTGACCAGACCAAAGTAAGTAAAGAGAAGATGTTAAAATTAATAGCAATGAATCCACCAAAAGTAGATTTCGCCTATTTTGCTTTGGCGTATAATCCTTATGGGAAAAAAGAGGATTATAGTTGGAGATTTCCTTTTAGATGGTTTGATATGCACAATGATAGTTCTGTTCTTATTGGAGATGAATTTTGGGAGCTTGTAGGTGGAGAAGGAACTTATAATAGATTTATTACAGAGGTAAATTTATTAGGTAGAGAGTACAAAGAGCGAATATATAGAGAATTTTTAGGAATTGAGCCACCTTTTAACTCTGATGAGGATGTACTTAGATAATGGGTGCTAAGTTTACATTTATAGATTTGTTTGCAGGAATTGGTGGTTTCTATCAAGGACTTTCAAAATATGGTGGTTCTTCTGTTGGTTATAGTGAGATAAACAAAGATGCAATAGAGACCTATTGTGAAAATTACAGTGAAAAACAAGAGAATAATTTAGGCAATATAACCAAAATAAAAGAACTACCCCCTCATGATATTCTTACAGCAGGTGTTCCTTGTCAAAGTTGGTCAATTGCAGGTAAAAATTTGGGATTCGATGACGATAGAGGTCAACTTTGGAATGATACTATCTATCTGTTAAAAGAGTCTCAACCTAAAGCTTTTATTTTTGAGAATGTAAAGGGATTAGTTGACCCAAGAAACAAAAAAGCTCTAAATTATATTTTGGAACGAATTAAAAAAGCAGGATACTTTGCCAACTATTATGTGATTAATTCTCATGATTATGGCGTGGCTCAAAATAGGGTCAGAGTCTATATTATTGGATTTAGAGAAGAGAGATTTTTTGATGCTTTTAAGTTGCCAAAGCCTTTAGAAAAAAAGGTTAAACTTGCTGATATTTTAGGAGTAAAAGTAAAAAAAACAACTCCTCAACCTGTAGCAAAAGACCTCTTTGGAAATAAGATTAAATCTAAAAATATGAGTCTTTCTCAGACAAATGGTTTTAATGACTATTTTCTCTTTAATGATTTACGCAATGGAGCTACCACCATTCACTCATGGGATATTTTAGAGACAACAAACAGACAAAAAGAGATATGTTATCTGCTTTTAAAAAATAGAAGAAAAAGTGCTTACGGAAAGCTTGATGGGAATCCTCTTTCATTAAAACATTTTCAATCACTTGATAGCTCTATAAGTAAAAAAGAGTTAAAAGAGCTTGTTAGGTTAGAAATTTTTAAAGAGGTAGAGTATATTTTTGAGGTTAAAAAAACAAAAGAGGAGTTAACCGAGGGAGAAGAGCTACTATTATCTCAATCTATCAAAAGAGAGATTGTTTTAGATGAACTCAAAACAGATAAAGTTTTAAAGCTAAAAAGCGTCTCTATTCCCAAAACTATAGCTTCACTAAAAGATAAAAATATCTTAGAGGTCAAAGAGATACGCTATGAGTTTAAAAATAGTAAAATCAGTACAGGGCTGTTTGGAGTCAATCGAATTTTTCTGCCTAATTCGGATATTTTTCCCACACTTGTAGCGAGTGATACCAATGATTATATAACACTAAAAGATATTCCTCATACCTCAGATTACAAAGAAGAGTTTCTAAAAAAGGTCTATCTAAAAAATAAATATCGAAAAATAACCAAGAGTGAAGCGTGTAAAATTCAAGGGTTTCCAACCAATTTCAAACTTCCCGAATCACGAGCTAGATGGATGAAACTCATAGGAAACAGTGTCTCTGTTCCTGTAATTGAAGTGTTGACTAGAGCAATTATTGATACAGAGGTTTTTGACTCAATTGACTCATAATCCTCTCTGCCAAAACAGTTGCCAAACAAGGAGGAACAGCATTTCCCACCATCTTGTACCCTGCTGTTAAATTTTTATAATAAAACTTATGCTCATCAGGAAAAGTCTGTACTCTAGCACACTCACGAATACTCAAACGCCGATACAACTCCTCTTTCCCCTCTACAAACTTCCGTTTATCTTTCTCTACAAGTTCCATCTTGGGGGCTTGTGGATGCAGTGGTGCGTGTCGTCCTCCTGCTTGAATGGTAAAAGAGGGTTCATCCCATGCTCTCACACGATTTCGTGACATATACATCGACGAAAACCCACCTGTCATATACTCATGGTTAAAGAGTTCACACGCATCTCCATTGCTATAGGTTTTGTTTTCGGCTGATAGTGCTGTATCTTTTAAATCTTCTATCACATCTTGCAGATAGAGCTTTTTTTCAAGAGGGTTAGGAAACTCAAACTCAATCCCTAAATCTTCACGATAGCCTATAAAAAAGATTCGTTTCCTATCTTGTGGCACACCATAATCATGAGCATTTAGAAGCTTAAAAGATAATTTATATCCACTATCAGTAAAGTGCTTTTTAATGTTTTCCAATGCCTCACTATGCCGACTTGCCAACATACCCGAGACATTTTCAGCCAAAAAGAAGAGAGGCTTTTTATCACGAAGCACACGAATAAACTCAAAAAAGAGTTGCCCTCTATCATCGTCTATCCCACGAGATTTCCCTGCCTCACTCCAACTCTGACAAGGAGGTCCACCGATAAGCCCCAAAGTTTCAGGTATCTCATCAGATGGAATCTTTACGATGCTTCTTCTGTCCAATGTAGTTTTGGGGAAGTTTTTTTCAAAGGTTTCCCAAATATCTTTGTCGTACTCATTTGCCCAGATGGTATTAAACCCTGCTTGTTTAAAACCGAGGTCTAAACCTCCTGCTCCTGAGAATAGGGAGATAATTTTCATTAATTACACTTCATTACAAAAATTAAATATCACCTCAACCAAAGATTCTATAAATAGAATAGAGTCTTTTACATCATCAATATAAATAGTTCTTAACTCTTGATAAGTTGGCTCAATATCAGCTTCATGAGATATTTGATTTCGTCTATCAATAATTAAATTAAGTCTTCTTTTTATTTGCCGAACATCTTCCCCTAAAATACTAGCCACTTCTTTCCATATATCTACTTCTATAATCAATAACATAGCCTCTTTAATTTTATCTGCTTCTTGAAAACTTTTAAAACCATTTCTATGTCTTATTTGATGATTTAGCCATATATCACTCTTTTCTTCCATAATAGCTTTTGAAAATAATATATTTTTATCAGTAGAAAATATAAATTCTTTAAACTCTTTGGTTGCTCTTCTATTTTCATTATATATTTCTAACATTCCAAATCTAACCAATTCATGAATAAAATGGTCTAAAGCACTAACTAACATTACATATTGGGCTCTTAAAATATCACTTAAATCTAAGATTGGTGTAGTTTGAAGATTAATACTAGCGTAAATTGCACCCAAATTTTTAACTCTTATAATATTTTGCTCAAAATGAACTTTAGCACTCTGCATTAGTCATACTCACGATATTATCTGCTAAATTTGAAAAAAGTTCTTTAAATTTCTCAATATTATCTTCAGAACTTTTTAAAATTTTACCTGATTGTTTAAGTTCATCAACAGTTAATTCAAAAACAGGCTTTAAATGTGTTTGCGAATAGGTAATTAAACTATTAAAGTCTGCTATTTCAGCTAAAAGATAATCCTGATTATAAACATTTTTATCTAATAACATTGATGACTTATCCAACATCGGAATAAGTTTATTATTTGTACACTCACTTACTTTAGTAAACCACTTTGTAAAACCTTTAGTAGGTCTTTTACTACGGACATTGAATTTTTGAATGATAATGCCTAGAAACTTTGGTGTTTTATTTGGAAATTTATACTCTGCTTCCTGTAAGACTTCATTTTCTCGTAATTTCAAAGACTGTTTATACCATTTTGGTAAAACATTAGATAGTGAATCCAATGCCATAACTGAAAAATAATCAGGAGCAGTTGGAATAATAAAATAGTCACTAATCATAAATAAATTTTGATTAATAGAACTTAAAGATGGACTCATATCAATTAATATATAGTCAGCCTCATATTTTTCTGCTGTCTTATCCAAAAGATAATTAATTGAACCTGGAAGATTTTTTAATGTAACAATAGAATCCGAAATTGTTTGAGCCATTCCCAATGTAATATCATATTCTGCAAACTTTATATTCCCTGGCATCAAATAAAGACCCTCTATATTATCAACTTTAAAACAATTTACAGGTTCAATTAATTTAGGTCTTGATTCAAAAGCAGGAGATAAGGCATCTTTTATATTATCTTGATTTGTATCTAACTCTTCTAATCCTTTAAAGCCCATAATCATATCCGTTAAATTACACTGAGAATCAGCATCTACCATAATAACTTTTTTACCTTTAGAAGCTAACATCCAACCTACATTAAATACCGTTGTTGTTTTACTCACTCCTCCTTTATGATTGAAAAATGCTATTTTTTTACATTGAGACATTTTTTTCCTTTTTTTTAAAATTTAATATAATTTTAGCATAAGTTAAAGAACAATACCCTCGAACTTCAGTCATGAAGATATCATATTTTCATAATCATCAGACTACCAACAAAAAACTTAGCTTTTAAATAAAAACTATTAAGTGCCATAGCAGAGTTTTTGGACTCTAATTTTTAAAAATCAAATCAGGTGGATTGTTTTTGTTACCTTGGGTTAGGGTTTGGACATTGGTTTTATGGTTGTTTACTATACTTATGAATGCTCTTAGGATATTTGACACAAAAACTCACTTCTATTTTAATACTCTAGTTTTATCCAAAAATCATATATAAACTTAGAAAAATTTCAAATTGACATCTTTTCTAATTTTTATAAATAACATTCACTGTAGACACATGAATATAACTACTCTCCATAATCCATCACCTTCTCCTCAAACCTCTTAATCCTGAAACTCTTGGCAATCCCTGTAGCTGTCAGATAGGCTCGTCTTGGTACACCCAGTGGCATGGTGGCAGGAATACCCATATTTGTTTTGGTCTCAAAAAGAGCT
>Ga0256913_10001436_pt1 | contig 12213 bp, 8 predicted proteins | sample Axial_MatmetaG_FD_185970 | JGI IMG/M metagenome (GOLD analysis project Ga0256913, IMG submission 185970) | Deep-sea worm associated microbial mat communities from Axial Seamount, Juan de Fuca Ridge, Pacific Ocean - Axial_Mat | ecosystem: Environmental > Aquatic > Marine > Oceanic > Microbial...
CCCCAACAAGTACTTACGGCCATAGACCATCAGCATGTTGATTATGCTAAAAACCGTGCGGAAGCCAAAGCCAAGGCAGCGAAATTTCTCTATGCACACGCACAGGAATTGTTGAAAAACAACAACCGGCAGGATGCGCGCAAAGCTTATTACGAGCTGGTTCGTCTTAACAACTTTTATCCCAACTACCCGAACGTAAGACAGCTGACGGATGAAGCCTTGCTTATCGGAACCAATAATGTCTTATTTGAAATTAGAAATCAGACCAAACAAGTGATGCCCAAGGATTTTGAAGCCGAACTTAAAAAAATCACATTAAAAAAACTCAATAAGCAATGGCTTAATTTCGATACCCGCGAAGATCAAAACCTTTATTACGATTATGTTATTTATCTGAATCTGAAAGCAATCGACGTATCGCCGGAGCATGTTAAAGAGCTGCATTACGACGAAACAAAAACCATCAAAGACGGATTCAGATACGTACTTGATGCCAACGGTAATGTGATGAAAGACAGCCTTGGCAACGACATTAAAGAGCCAAAATATGTAACTATCAAATGCCACATCGTTGAAACGCGGATGGAAAAATCAGCTATTGTTCACGGTACTCTTGATTTTTACGACAACAGGTCTAAGCAGTTGGTTAAGACATTCCCAATCACCGCAGAAAATACTTTTTTACACCGGTACGGTTATGCCACCGGAAATTTGAAAGCAATGAAAGAAGATACGAAAAAGATTATCGGCCTTAAACCTGTCCCATTCCCGTCGAATCTTCAAATGATATACGACACAAACGAAAATCTGAAAAAGGTTACCTACGATATTGTCAAAAACAACAGAAGTTTACTGATGAATTAGTCGCGCGCATCCCACTCGTGGTAAAACCTTGTGAGGAAGTCTTCCATAAACGCGTGACGACCTTCGGCAATTTTTCTTCCTGTTTGAGTATTCATTCTGTCTTTCAGCAGCAGCAACTTTTCATAAAAATGATTGATGGTTGGAGCTGTTGATGTTTTATAGGCGGCAAAGGAAGTGTGGCATACCGCTTTTATGTTAGGGTCGTAAATCGGGCGGTTTTTGCTGCCGCCGTAGGCAAAGGTTCGAGCTATTCCGATAGCACCGATGGCGTCGAGACGGTCGGCATCCTGCACGGCTTTTCCTTCGTTGCTGCTCATGGGAGTAGGCACGCCGGCACCCTTAAAAGATATCTCTTCAACAATCTTCACAACGGCATCGGTTCTATCCGGCTCAACACCTTGTTCTTCAAGGATTTGCCGTGCCATTCGAGGACCTATTGTATCGTCGCCGCCGTGGAATTTATGATCGGCAATATCGTGAAGCAAAGCTCCCGCTTCCACCACAAAATCGTCCATTCCGCCTTCTTCGCCGGCAATGCGTTTTGCAAGCCTGACAACACGCTCCACATGAAACCAATCGTGCCCGGTGCCTTCACCCGACATTCTCTCACGGACAGTTTCGCGTATATTATTCAGTATATTTTCGTATTTTATATCCATAGCTGCAAAAATATGTTTATTAAAAATATCACTGAAATAAAATCAGGTAAAATTACCGGTTGTCAGAAAATCAATTTCCATACTTTTGTCAAATCTATTTTAACAATTAACTTATAATGATTATGAAGACAAGGAAATTATTAATTGCTATGATTTTTGCATTTGCGGGACTCACCGGTTTTGTAAGTTCCGACAGTTGCATTTTTTATTATCCTACCGGAGAAGGTACAATCACCGAAACCACTTATTACAATGCAAAAGGTAAGCCCACCGGTTCGAAAATGTATATCGAAGTTAAGGAAGTGAGTGACAGTTCGGGATATACCGTTGAAAAGATTCATTCGTGGTACACCGAAGAAGGTTCCGATACGGCAGTTTCGACAGTTGATTACGACGTAATGTGTAAAGACGGTAAATTTCTTATAAATATGACAAGTTATCTGAATAAAGAAAAGCTTGCAGCTTATGAGGGAATGGATATTAAAATGGACAGCAAGAATATGACTTTACCGGCAAATCTGAGCGCCGGTCAGAAGCTTGATGACGGATATGTTACGGCAACCGTTTCCAACGAAGGCTTTACGGTTATGACCATCAAAGTGGATATCAAAAACCGCAAAGTAGATGCTTTGGAAAAAATCACAACTCCCGCCGGAACCTTCGATGCCGTAAAAGTAAGTTACGACATTGAAACAAAAATGGGATTTACTTTCAAGGCAAAAGGAGTGGAATGGTATGTAAAAGATATCGGAGTTGTCAGAAGCGAATCGCTTAATAAGAAAGGTAAATTGCAGTCGTATCGCGAGATTACCAAGATTACGAAATAAACCACAGAATTGATTTTAGGAAAAAGGGAGTTTGTACTCCCTTTTTTTTTATATTAGGGGCTTTATACCAAACCACTGTGAAGCAAAGGTATCTAACAGTATAACAACTAAATAGCAATTATGGAGAAAGGCAGAAATAATTTTACCAAAGGCAGGATACGTGAAATAGCGCTTATAAATCTGGTTAGCGAGATAATTAAAAAGAAGCTCACCATCGAAGACACTTTGCAACAAATTGCTTTTTCTCTGCCGCAAGCATTCAAATTCAAAGATGCCTGTGCACGAATTATTTACCGTGAGAAAGAATATGTATCACAGCCCTTCAAGGTAAGCCCGTGGCGACTGGTGCGCGAATTTCAGTCGTACGAAGGCAGCCGCGGACTCATTGAAGTATATTACGATCTGGAGCACGTTAAAAAACAGGAAGGCCCGTTTTCGCTAAGCGAGGTGGAAACCATTGATAAGATTATTGATTTGATTACACGGTTTATCAATGAAAAAACAGCCATAAACATTCGCAAAAGCAGAAACTCGCTTGCAGGAGACGCAAATGAAACCGTTGACATCACCTCGTCAAACTATTTGCACAGGTTTTTGAACCACACCTTCAGCAATCGAGATGTTTACCACGACTTAATGCCGTTTAAGGTAAAAGAAATATTATTGATTTCCACCCTTTACGACGCTTTCTCCATTGAAAATGAAGGGCGCATTTTTGATCAGGTTCTCGGTGAATATCAGCAACTTAACCTGTCGTCGATGCCTCGAATCACGGGGGTTACAAAAATAAATGATGCTTTCAAGGCATTAAAAGAAAAGCACTACGACCTTGTGGTGATAATGACGGGAATGAACCATAAAAAGTCCATTTTCATCAGCCGCGAGATAAAGAAGATGTACAGTTATATTCCTGTTTTTTTGTTGCTTAACAACAATTCGGAGATAGGTCCCATTGAGTTACAACACAAAGACAAATATATATACGACAGGATTTTCGTTTGGAACGGCGATTCCAATATTTTCTTTGCGATGATAAAGAACGTGGAGGACAGGGTAAATCTTGACAACGACACCTCCAAGGCATTGGTCAGGGTAATACTTTTGGTGGAAGACAGCCCTAAGTTTTATTCACGTTTCTTGCCAGTTCTTTACAAGGTTGTAATGGACCAAACAAGGCGAATAATCCGTGACGTTCAGGCCGATGAACTTTATAAAGTGCTGAGGATAAGAGCCAGACCGAAAATAATACTTGCCACAAATTACGAGCAGGCCGTTGATATTCTGGAGAATTACAAAGGGTTTATTCTGACGGTGATTACGGATATGAGTTATGATATCGAAGGAAAGAAGTCGCCCACGGCAGGGCTGCAACTTGCCAACAGGATAAGGATACAAAACAGTGATATTCCAATAGTTATTCAATCTTCGGAACCGGAAAATGAAAAAATAGCCCACAAGCACGGCATACAGTTTATTGATAAAAATGCAGATAATCTCTCGGTTTTGTTCCGTGATTTTATTACCGAATATCTCGGTTTCGGCGATTTTATATTCCGTTTGCCCGACCGCACTCAGGTTGGCGAAGCCAAAACGATGAATGAGTTTGTAAAGATGCTGGAAATAATACCGGATGAATCGTTGGAGTTTCACGCTAAGCACAATCATTTTTCACTATGGCTGATGGCGCGCGGCGAAGTTGAAATAGCAAAGATAATACGGCCGGCAAACGTAAAAGACTTTAAAACCATTGAAGAAATTCGCCGTTACATCATCGACACTATTGAGGATTTCAGGCAGGAACGCGTGAGGGGGAAGGTGATACCTTACGAGGAACATCATTGGAACGATAATACGAATATTGTGATGCTTGCCGACGGCGCATTGGGAGGCAAAGGACGCGGTATAGCATTTATTTATCTTTTGGTTTACAATATCGGATTTCGCAAACTCATTGACGGACTGAATATTACAACGCCAAGAACATTTATTGTAGGCACAGATGAATACGATAATTTTATTTCACAAAACAGACTTTACGATAAAGCTGTAGAAATAAACGATTTCGAAAAAATAAAGTTGTTATTTTTACGCAACAATCTTTCGGAGGAGCTGGAACGCCGTCTGTTGGAACTTGTAAAAAACATCAACAAGCCGCTGGCCGTAAGGTCGTCGAGTTTGTTTGAGGACTCTCTGTCGCAATCGTTTTCCGGAGTTTTCGAAACCTATATGCTGCCCAACAATCATCCCGACCTCCGGATACGTTGGAAACAGTTGATAACGGCCGTTAAGATGGTTTATGCATCGGTATTTTCGAATCTGGCAAAAGGATATATCGAATCGGTAAATTACAAACTCGACGAAGAGAAAATGGCTGTTGTTATTCAGGAAGTCGTTGGTCAGCAATCGGGAGATTATTATTATCCGCACATCAGCGGGGTGGCACAGTCGTATAATTTCTACCCGTTTTCGCATATGAAACCCGAGGACGGATATGCGCTAATGGCTTTGGGGCTGGGGACTTATGTTGTGGAAGGAGAGAAATGTTTCAGATTTTCGCCCAAATACCCGAAATTACAGCTCAAATCAGTCAAAGACCAATTTAAGGATTCGCAGGTAAGTTTCTGTGCCATTAATCTGAAAAATTCAAATCCGCATATTGAAAACGGAGAGAACAGCAGCCTGATAAAACTTGACCTTTACGATGCAGAGATGCACGGCACTTTAAAACATATAGCATCGACATATAACCCTGAAAACGACACTATACAACCGGGTATCAGAGTAAACGGGCCAAGGATTCTGAATTTTGCCAACATACTACAACACAACTACATACCCCTTGCCGACACCATCAGCAAATCGTTGAAGCTCGTACAGGAAGCAATGGATACACCTGTTGAGATAGAGTTTGCCGTTGACCTTACCAAAGACGAAAACGGAAATGCGAGCTTTCATCTGTTGCAGGTAAAACCATTACTGGGGAAATCACTTGATTTTGAGATACATCCTTCGGAACTCGAAGGCGACAACGTAGTGCTTATTTCCGAAAAAGGAATGGGCAACGGAGTCATAGAATACATCAACAATATTATTTTTGTTGACCCCAATCTGTTTGATAAGACAAAAACCAAAGAGATGGTCAAAGAGATTTCGGAAATCAACAAGATATGCCGCGACAATAAGAACAAATACGTGCTGATAGGCCCCGGACGCTGGGGCACGCGTGACGAATGGATAGGCATTCCGGTAAAATGGCCCGATATCTCCAATGCGAAAATAATTGTGGAGACCGACCTTGAGGGATATCCGCTTGAAGCGTCGGCGGGATCACATTTTTTCAATAACGTTATTTCGATGAATGTGGGCTATTACAGCGTACATCAAAAGCAAGGCAGAAATTTTATCAATTACGACTTTTTGAGAAAACAAAAAATCATCCGTAAAGGAAAATGGTTTTTGCACGTTCGCACGGAGAAAAACCTGACCATTAAAATGGATGGTAAAAAAGGTATCTGCGTGATTTTAAGTTAATTAGACGCGTTTATTTCAAAACCTCCATCCATTTGGCAATCACCGCATTATAATCGTCGATATTTTGTTTGCGGATGGGTATTGCCGGCGGCGACTTCACTTTTAGCGGGTCAACGGGCGTTCCGTTTTTATAGAAGCGGAAATCGAGGTGAGGTCCGGTGGCAAGCCCCGACATTCCCACATATCCTATCACATCGCCCTGTTTGACAAAAACACCGGCTTTAATTCCTTTTCCGTAACGTGAAAGGTGTGCGTAGCCTGTTGTGTAGGTGGAATTATGCTTGATGACCACCCTCCGGCCATAGCCGCCGCTCCAAGCGGCTTTGATAACTTTACCGTCGCCGATGGCATGGACGGGAGTGCCCGTAGGAGCAGCATAATCGACACCGTGATGCGGGCGGCGAATCTTCAGAACAGGATGCAGACGGCTGTTGGAAAACCGCGAGCTGATACGCGAAAACCGCAACGGAGCTTTCAGAAAAGCACGGCGCAGGCTGCCGCCTTCCTCGTCGAAATAATCCCAGACACTGTCTTGCTTATAACGGAAAGCGTAGAAATCTTTACCGGAGTGAGTAAACCGCGACGCCACAATATTGTCGATGCCGGCATATACCGAGTCAATGCGGTTGACAACATAAACAACCTTATAGCTGTCGCCCTTTTGAATGCCGTAAAAATCAATGGTCCAAGCGTAGATATCGGCAAGGTCGAGGGCAAGATTGGGGTCAATTCCGGCATTTCGCATCGACACCCAAAGCGATGAGTTGATAATGCCGCTTTTTGTCAGCGTATCTTTTCTGACCATTCTTTTACGCCTTTCGGCAGTGATGCTATCGGAAAAATCATAACAAACGTAATCTATTTTGTTGAGTTCGTAAACAAAATACCTGAGTCTTTTGGCCGTGTCGTTATCAAAGAAAAAATGATAAGGTCTGCCCGGTCTGAGATTTCTAACGTTGAAAACATCGCTTGTGTTTTTAATCAGCTCATCGATTTTAAGATAAGAAATACCTGCGGGATAAAGGATATCGGAAAGCGTTTGTCCTTGTTTAACGTCGTTGGTTTCGACGATAAAACTGTCGGCCGGAATTCCGAAGATCATTTTGGGTTCCGGTGTAACGGTTTGCAAACTGTCGGCCACAGCGGCTTTTTCGATTTTCTTTTCCGTTTTAATATTCTTTAATGTCATTACCACACCGCCCGTTAAAAGCAATCCGATAAGAGCAAAAACGATTTTTCTGAAGTTCATAAGCAGCAATTTAAATCGTCCAAAAATAGCAATTAGCCGGGGCTTGCAAATTTTGAAAAGCAAAAGAAATGAACAAAGTTTTGAAAAAATTAAAAAATTCGCAATTCGCAATTCGCGAATTAAAAATTTTAATTACTTTTGTTGCGATTAAAATTAATACAAATTTAATTAAAGTATGAAGAAGCATAATGGAATGCGGCCTCTCGATATAGCGATACTATTGAAAATAGCTGTAAAAGGCAGTGAGAAATGGTATATGAAAGACCTTGCCTATGAACTTGTAATAAGCGCAAGTGAAATTAGCGAAAGTATAAACAGATCCGTTTATGCAGGATTAATAAGCACAAATAAAAAAACAATAAATAAATTGGCACTGTTTGATTTTATTAATTCAGGTTTACGATATGCCTTTCCGCAAAAGCCGGGAGCAATATCAAGAGGTATAGGAACAGCTCATTCAGCGCCCCCACTGAATAATCACATTATTAGCAACGAACAATTTGTATGGCCATATGCAAAAGGAGAAATGAGAGGTTTATCAATAGAACCACTATATCCAAAATTACCGGAAGCTTGTCTTAAAGACAGACCATTTTATGAATTTATGGCATTGATTGATGCAATCAGAGCGGGAAAAGCAAGAGAACATGAGTTAGCAGCTAAGATATTAAAAGAAAAACTGGAATATGCTTAAGAATCAAACAATAAATATAAAAACTGTCGAAAAAGTTGCAACGGCATTAGAAGAAATAAACGATGAAGTAATTTACATTGGCGGTGCGATTGTAAGCCTCTATGCTAACGACTTAGGAGCTGATCCTCCCAGACCAACAAAAGATATTGACATATCGGTTCAGGTGGGCACATATACACAAATGAAAAAATTAAGTGAAAGACTTGCCGAAAAAAGAATATATCCGCTGCCATCAGAGTCACATATGTATAAATATCATTATGATAATATTGAAATAGATATCATACCTTATGATGATACACCCCTCGGTCCGACAAACAAATGGCTAAAACCAGGGTTTGACAATCCTTATTCTGTTAATATTGGCAATGTTAGTATCAAAATATTACAGATTAATTATTATCTGGCAACCAAATGGGAAGCTTATAAAAACAGAGGTAATGACCCGAGAACAAGTCACGATTTTGAAGATATAATATACCTTATTGACAACAATACAGAATTACTAAACGAGATTAGAAAATCGAAACAAAATCTTAAACATTACTTGATGCAAATGAGTAATGAAATACTTTCACATCAATCACTTAACGAAATTATTGAGTGTCATTTGAATCCGTTTACGGTTAGCGAACGCAGCGAAATTGTTATTAACAAACTTAAAGAGATTAATGCCCTTAAATAAAATGTTCAGCGTCTTCGCCGTACTCTCCCGTCATAAGCTCTTCTATTTCATCAACTTCCACCGGAAAGTCAGCCATAAGATCGACGGGATTATCATCAACGAGCATATCGGTTTCGATACGGATTCCGATTTCTTCTTCGGGGATATAAAGTCCGGGTTCGCAAGTGAGAACCATACCTTTTTCAAGCGGAGTTTGTTTAGTTCCGACATCGTGAACGTCGAGGCCGAGGAAATGAGAAGTACCGTGCATAAAATATTTGAAATAGGGAGGATTTTCGCCGGTGTGGTTTTCGATGTCGGTATAGCTCAGCAATCCGAGTTCGAGCATTTTTTCCTGCATCCATTCCCCCGTTTGTTTATTGATATTGTCGATGGTATTCCCCGGAACATAGAGTTTTTTAGCTTTGTTAAAGACATCCAAAACCGCTTCGTAGCATTCTTTCTGACGCGGGGTAAACTTACCGCTGACCGGAATGGTACGGCTACAGTCGGCAGCATAGTTACCATATTCGGCGCCAAAATCCATAAGAACCAACTGACACTCTTTCAGCATCTTATCGTTATCGGGATAATGGAGTATGCAGGCATTTTCGCCGCCGGCAATAATGGGAGGATAGGCATGTCCTGCAGCACCGTGCCTTAGAAATTCATAGGTTATTTCGGCTTCTATTTCATATTCCATCATACCCGGTTTTACCTTATCCAAAACCCGTAAATACGCTTTACGGGTAATATCGACAGCGGTTTTTATCATTTGCAGTTCTTCTTCCGATTTAACCATCCGCAGTTTTTCCATAAGCGGAAACAAGCGCTTGTATTTCGGCTCCGGATAATCCTTCATCAGCATTGTTGACTTTCGCAGATTGGCATAAGACACCTCCGTTGAAAATTTCGGATATTCATTTTGCCAAGTATAAACATTTTCGGCTTTTCGAATCAAATTTTTCAACTGTTTGTCAAATTCATCAATCCAAAAAACGTCATTTATCCCCGAAATTTCAGCTGCCTGCCGGAGACTATATTTCTTTCCATACCAAATTATCTGATTTTTGTCAGTTTTTTTAATGAAAAGTAAACAATTTGTGGTTGCGCCATTACTTTCGACCCATATCAACAATGCCGAATCTTCCTGATCTATCCCTGTAAGATAGAAAAAATCGGAGTTCTGTCTAAAGGGGAAAAACTGGTCGCCATTCCGGGGAAACTCATCGGCAGAAAACAGTATAACAAGCGAATTATCAGCAAATTGCGCAGATAGTTTTTTTCTATTACGGATGAAAAAATTCGGGTCAACAGATTTGTATTTCATAAAAATAACTATTAAAAAAGGTATTATTCAAAATTACGATTTTGGCATTAGCAATTGAAAACAAATTACAATTTAGAATAGATTTAAATTAAGGATACATCAACTTTAAAAGGCATAAAAAACTACATTTGCAGACCATTGAACAGACATTTGAAATAATGAATTCAACAAATAAATTTTAATAAACATAAAATAAATTATGAGTGATTCAGTAGTACGTTACGCGTCGATTACCAAAAAGGTAACAATGTCCCTGATAGGGTTGTTTCTTGCCGTATTTTTGGTAGTCCATCTGTCAATAAATCTGCTGTTGTTGATGAACGACGGCGGTGAAGCCTTTTCGGCAGCGGCAGAGTTTATGGGAACGAATATCTTTATTCAGATTTTTGAAAAAGTATTGTTCCTTGCATTCATTCTGCATATTTTATTGGGAATTTTCCTTTGGTGGGTAAACCTGAAGGCACGGCCGGTAAAATATGTAAAACCCAATGTATCAAAGACATCAACCGGTTCGAAGTTTATGATTCACACCGGAGTGATAGTTTTGATTTTCCTCTTTCTCCACTTTTTGAACTTTTATCTTGTAAAAGTGGGTGTTGTACCGGTTCCGAAAGGAGCGGAAGACAAGCATGATTTTTACAATATGGTGACTATGTTGTTTGGAAATATGTGGTATTCGATTATCTACATTATCTCATTCATCGCACTTGGCATCCATTTGAATCATGCCATACAATCGGGATTTCAGTCTTTGGGCTGGGAGCACAGCAAATACACCCCTTGTATCAAAAAGCTAAGCACGGTTTATGCAATTGTTATTGCTGTAGGATTTTCCATTATTCCCATCTATTTTATATATATTCATTTATAATCAACGGATAGGATATTAAACCTTAAAAATTAAGAAAATGACGAAATTAAATTCAAAAGTTCCCGAAGGGCCGTTGGCCGAAAAGTGGACGAGATATATTGATGAGCAAAAGCTTGTAAACCCTGCCAATAAGCGTAAATTAGATATAATCGTTGTGGGTACCGGCCTTGCCGGTGCAGCAGCAGCAGCCAGTTTTGGCGAGCTTGGTTATAAAGTAAAAGCATATTGTTATCAGGACAGCCCGCGCCGTGCTCACTCCATTGCAGCACAGGGAGGTATCAATGCGGCAAAGAATTATCCCAACGACGGCGACAATATTTACCGTTTGTTTTACGACACCATCAAAGGAGGTGACTATCGCAGCCGTGAAGGCAACGTTTACCGTCTGGCACAGGTGTCGAACAATATCATCGATCAATGTGTGGCGCAAGGTGTTCCGTTTGCACGCGAATACGGCGGATTGCTCGACAACCGCTCATTCGGAGGAGCACAGGTATCACGTACTTTCTATGCCCGCGGTCAGACCGGTCAACAGTTGCTGCTCGGAGCCTATTCAGCCCTGAGCCGCCAAATCAAAAAAGGTAACGTAAAACTTTACACACGCCGCGACGTGCTTGATATGGTTATCATCGACGGTCGTGCCCGCGGTATCATTGTTCGCAACCTTGTTACGGGTGAAATAGAGAAACACGCCGGCCACACCGTTGTACTTGCCACCGGAGGTTACGGCAACGTATTCTTCCTTTCGACAAACGCCATGGGCAGCAATGTGACACCGGTGTGGAGTGCATACAAAAAAGGAGCATATTTTGCCAACCCCTGCTTTGTACAGATTCACCCCACCTGTATTCCCGTTCACGGCGACTTCCAGTCGAAGCTGACGCTTATGAGCGAGAGTCTGCGTAACGACGGACGCATCTGGGTACCTAAGAACAAAGAGGACGTGGAAAAGATTCGCAAGGGAGAGATAAGACCGCGCGACATCAAAGAAGAAGACCGCGATTATTATCTGGAGCGCCGTTATCCTGCCTTCGGTAACCTCGTACCGCGTGATGTGGCATCCAGAGCTGCTAAAGAGCGTTGCGATGCCGATTACGGAGTCGGTCCTACCGGACTTGCCGTTTTCCTCGACTTTAACGAGGCCATCGGACGTCTCGGCAAAGAAGTGGTTGAAGCCCGTTACGGTAACCTCTTCCAGATGTATGAAAAAATCACGGACGACAATCCTTACGAAACACCGATGATGATATATCCGGCCATTCACTACTCCATGGGAGGTCTGTGGGTCGATTACGAGTTGATGTCAACCGTTTCCGGACTTTATGTCCTTGGCGAGGCCAACTTCTCCGACCACGGCGCCAACCGTTTGGGAGCCTCGGCTCTGATGCAGGGTCTTGCCGACGGATATTTCGTTATCCCCAACACCATAGCCAACTACCTTGCCGACCAGATTCACGTGCCGCGCTTCACGGGCAACGAGCCTGAGTTTGACGAGGCTGCTAAAGAAGTTAAGGCAAAACTCGA
>Ga0256913_10001437_pt1 | contig 12212 bp, 10 predicted proteins | sample Axial_MatmetaG_FD_185970 | JGI IMG/M metagenome (GOLD analysis project Ga0256913, IMG submission 185970) | Deep-sea worm associated microbial mat communities from Axial Seamount, Juan de Fuca Ridge, Pacific Ocean - Axial_Mat | ecosystem: Environmental > Aquatic > Marine > Oceanic > Microbial...
CTTGGCATCGCCAAAGTACATGCGGGCATTGGGCCGGAAGAACAGCGCGTTCTGGATACCGGCAAAGCCGGGATTCATGGAGCGCTTGAGCACGATCACGGTCCGGGCCCGGAAACACTCGATGATCGGCATGCCGTAAATGGGGCTGGACTCATCTTCGAGCGCGGCCGGATTGACCACGTCGTTGGCGCCGATCACCACGCAGACATCCACCGAATCCATGCGCGGGTTGATCTCATCCATCTCCACGAGCTGATCATAGGGCACATTGGCCTCGGCCAGAAGCACGTTCATGTGGCCGGGCATGCGGCCGGCCACCGGATGAATGGCATAGGCAACCTCGGTGCCGTTCTGTTCAAGCAGATCGCCCAGTTCCTTAGTCACATGCTGGGCCTGGGCAACGGCCAGGCCATAGCCGGGTACAAAGGCCACCGAATCAGCGGCCTCAAGGATGTAATAGACATCTTCCGCCGAGGCCGGCCTGATTTCGCCCTGGGGACCGTCGCCCTCCTTGGCCACCGTAGCGCTGCCGAAACCGGAAAAGAGCACATTGGCCAGGGAACGGTTCATGGCCTTGCACATGATATTGGTAAGGATAATACCCGATGCCCCGACCAGGGCGCCGGCAACAATCAGGATATTGTTGGAGATCACAAAACCGGCCGCGCAGGCGGCAAGACCGGAGTAGGAGTTCAGCAGGGAAATAACCACCGGCATGTCAGCGCCGCCAATGGGCATGGTCGAGGTGACGCCAAAACCAAGGGCAAGCAGGACAATGAGCAGAAAGACCGCATAGCCGAACCCGGAAGCCGGTGTCATGGCAAAAAGCGCGGCCGCGCCAATAGCTCCGGCCAGGATGGCCCCGTTGATCAGATGCTGGCCCTTGAAGATCACCGCTTTCTGGGTGATCTTGCCGCTCAGCTTGCCAAAGGCGACCATGGAACCGGTGAAGGTGATTCCACCGATAAAGGCGGACAGAAAGGCGACCACGGCGATAAAAAGAGACATCTCCCGGTGCTGATGGTATTCGGCCCAGGCAAGAAGCAGACTGGAGATACCGCCGAACCCGTTAAACAGGGCCACCATTTCCGGCATCTGGGTCATCTCGACCCGATAGGCGGCAACAAGGCCGATGCCGGTGCCAATGGCCATGCCGAGGATAATCCAGCCATAGGAAAGACCGCTGGCCAGCAGGGTGGCGACAATGGCCAGCAGCATACCGAGGGCGGAAAGCAGATTGCCCCGCCGGGCCGTGGCCGGAGAACTGAGCATTTTCAGGCCGAAGATAAACAGCGCGGCCGAGATCACATAGGCAAAGTTAATGGCAACCGGACTCATTTGTCGCCTCCCTTATCTTTTTTCTTGAACATCTCCAGCATCCTGTTGGTTACCGCATAACCGCCCACCACGTTGACGGTGGCAAAGACCACGGCCAGGGTGCTCAGGAAAATGGCAAAACCCAGATGTGACGACTTGAGCGAGGCCAGGGCCCCGATAAGGGTAATGCCGGAAATGGCATTGGACCCGGACATAAGCGGCGTATGCAGGGTCGAGGGCACCTTGGAAATCAGCTCAAAGCCGAGAAAGATGGCCAGGACAAAGACAAAAGTCAGATAAACGGCTTCCATGGTCTCCTCACTTGTTCATGATTTGTCTGTAGGTTTCACTGAACAGGCTGCCATTATGGGTGATGAGCGCGCCGCGGATGATCTCATCCTCCAGATCAAGCACAAAGCGGTCTGCCTCGCGATCCCAGAAATGATCAACAAAATTGCCCAGGTTGGACGAATACATCTGGCTGGCGGTCAGGGCCGCCCGGCCGGGCAGGTTGGCAAGTCCGACAACCCGGACACCGGCGATCTCGACCACCTTGTCCACTTCCGAGCCTTCCACATTGCCACCGGTCTCCACGGCCATGTCCACGATCACGCTGCCCGGCGCCATATCCTCGATCATGGCCCGGTCAACAATCCGGGGCGCGGGCCGGCCAAAGAGCTGGGCCGTGGTAATAACAATATCGGCCCCGGCACAGGCCCTGGCCATGCCCTGCTTCTGTTTTTCCATCTGTTCAGGGGTAAGGGCCTTGGCATAGCCGTCCTTGGTCTGGCCGGTCTCGCCCAGATCGACCTTGACAAACTTGGCGCCCAGGGATTTGACCTGTTCCTCGACCACGGGCCGGGTGTCAAAGGCCTCGACACGGGCGCCGAGGCGGCGGGCCGTGGCAATGGCCTGCAGACCGGCGACGCCGACCCCGATGATAAAGACATGGGCCGGTTTGATGGTGCCTGCCGGCGTGGTCATCATGGGCAGGATCTTGTCAAGCTGCTCCGCGGCCAGGATCACCGCCACATAGCCGCCCAGGTTGGCCTGGGAGGAGAGGACATCCATTTTCTGGGCCACGGTGGTACGCGGAATCATCTCCAGACTGACTGCGGAGATACCGGCGTCCTGCAGGACCTGGACAAGTTCCTGCTCGTTGAAGGGATCCAGGTAGCTGACATGGATGCAGCCGCGCCGCATGAGCGATACCTCTTCCAGAGGCGGCTTGCGCAAGCGCAGCACCATGTCCGCGCCTGCCAGCATTTCCTCCCTTGACCCTGCCAGGACAGCCCCGGCATCAAGATAGTCCTGGTCAGAATAACGGCAGGTCTCGCCAAGACCGGATTCAATCTCAACCTGGGCGCCAAGGCCGACCAGTTTTTTTAACGTGGCCGGAATCATCGCCACCCGCTTTTCACCGGGATGGGTTTCCTTTGGAACCGCAATTTTTATCTTCATTCATGCCTCCTTGTGCATGGGCAAGAGGAGAGCCCGAACCCACCCGGCAGGACATCAGCCCCGCAGGCGTTCGAGCAACCGGATGTGAATATTATCAAAACCGCCGTTGGACAGAATGGCGATACTGTCACCCTGTTTTGCTTCCCGGGCGAGGAAGTCAAGAATAGCGTCAGTATCAGGAAAATAATGCGCCTTCATGCCGCGGCCGCGCAGATCCTTAACCAGCCGGGCCGAGGAAAACTGCTCATCGAGAGGAACATCGGCAAGCGGCACATGCTCCCGCACCACAACAAGATCCGCGTTATCAAAGGCCTCCGCATACTGCTCCTGAAAAATGGCCCTGCGGCTGGAATTGGTGCGCGGCTCAAAGACAATCACCAGTCGTTTCTCCGGCCAGGCCAGGGCAAGGCCATTGATCGTTTCCCGGACCGCAGTGGGATGGTGGGCAAAATCATCAATAACGGTAATGTCATTGACCTCGCCGCGTATCTGCTGCCTGCGTTTAACGCCTTCAAAAGAGGCCACGCCGTTTGCAATCCGGTCCACACCAAAGCCGAGATGATCCATGAGCCCGATCACGGCCGTGGCATTGAGCGCATTATGCAGACCGGGCAGGGGCATGGTGAAGCGCCCAAGCTCTTTTCCCCTTTTCCTGACCGTGAACCTGGTGGCAAGGCCCTGCGCCTCCAGTCCGCACAGCTGATAGGTACAGCCCGTATCCCGGCCATAGGAGAGGACCGGGCAGGATGCCTGGCCGGCGATCTCGGCAACCAGAGGATCATCCATACAGGCGATGAGCGCCCCATCCGCCGGGATCAGGCCGACAAAACGGGTAAAGGAATCCTTGATCGCGTCCAGGTCCGGAAAGATATCGGCATGATCAAATTCAATGGAGGTGAGTATGGCACAATGGGGCCGGTAATGAAGAAACTTGGATACCTTGTTGAAAAAAGCGGTATCGTATTCATCGCCTTCAACAACAAAATAATCGCCCCTGCCGATACGATAGTTGCGCCCGAATGCCTCGACAATGCCGCCGATCATGAATCCAGGCGAGGCTCCGGCCCGATGCAGGGCTGTGGCCAAAAGCGAGGAGGTGGTTGTCTTGCCGTGCGTGCCGGCCACCACAAGCGGAACATGGTCCTCCAGAAAAAAATGGCCCAGTACCTGAGGCATGGAGAGGTAGGGTATATTTTTTCCGGCCAGGGCCACGGCCTCGGGATTGACGGCCCGGATCACATTGCCAACCACCACCAGATCAGGCGCCGGGTCAAGGTTTTCGGCCCGGTACCCAGCCATGATATCAATGCCGATTCCGGCCAGAAAGTCGGACATGGGAGGATAGACATTCTCGTCCGAACCGGTGATATAAAAACCCCGCTCCTTCAGCATCCCGGCCAGGGCGGCCATGCCCGTGCCGCAGATGCCCATGATATGGATGTGGCGGCATTCTTCCGGAGCCCGGTTCAGGGCCGGGTCAAGGGAGACGGCAGTCATACCTTTTGCAGCATGCTTCACGTCAGTACAATCAATCTCAGTATTTGTTCAGTCCCTCATAATCCACTCCAGTGGCATAATCGATAAGCTCTTTCTGTCCTACGTTCTGCCCCTTGACCGTGATCATAAACCGGCCGGCAACCACTATATCAATTTCACCATTCTGGGCCGATGGATCATATTTGACAATGGCCCGCTGCCCCTTGATGGTCTGCAGGTTGCCGCCGCCGGCCCCGGCAAACATGGGATTGTTGAGCATCATCATCACCGACTGCAGAACCGGTGAATCGGAGACGATCTCCACCTCCACGCTTGACGTATCCCGGCTATACTTTCTGGAAACCGTGACCCCGCCGCCAAAGACGGCCGTACCCATGGCCTGGGCGCTGGCCTTGCTTCCCTTCCAGCCGGCCAGGGGTTCTGGCAGGAGATCCTTCATCTTCTCGCTTTTTTTCTGCCGGATCAGCTGGGCCGCGTATTCAACATTGGAGGCCGCGCCGCTCAGGTCGCCGGCCTTGTATTGTTTGATGGCCTGATCTATGGTGGACAGGACATCATCCTGCCCTGATGCCGCCGCCGCGTTCTGTCCGGTAGGGGCCTCTGTGCCGGCCATGGCTGCCGCCGGAAAAAAACCCATTGCCAGGACTGAAAAGACAATGGCTGCCCTGAAAGAAAATGTAAAATATTTCATTGATGAGCCCACGATAAAAGGGGTAAAAGAGTGCGTGCAATCGATATCCGTCATAACGGAAAATACGGGCAGGCTGCTCTTCTGCTCCTGACAGGAACAGGACATAAGCACATTAAGCGACCGCCCGGTGTTGCCATAAATACCAGCAGGTATCTCCACTGTCAAGCAAACATGGCCTGAACATACCCTGCAGGATAGTCTCGGACAATTTTTTTTTATAATTGATCACAAAGAGTTATTCTGCTTCAATACCTGTCTGTTCAAAAAATCGACCTGCCTCTGATGCCGACGGCATCAAGCAGTATTTCCGGAGAGAGTAAATGAACCTTGTTATCGGCGGCAGTGGTTTTATCGGCGCCCACCTCGTTCATGAATTGCTGAGCCATGATGAGCAGGTCCGGGTCTTTGACCGTGATCCCTATCCGGCCGGGCTTGCCCGGCAACCCCGGGAGTCCGTCCAGGGCGATATCCTTGACACCGACCACGTTGCCTCGGCAATGGAGGGATGTAAGACCGTCTATCACCTGGCCGGTATTCCCATGCTCTGGGCCCGTGACGTAGCCACTTTTGACCGGGTTAATCATCAGGGCACCCGCAGTATTCTGGCAGCGGCGAGGAAAAAAAAGATTGAAACCCTGGTTTTCACGTCAACTGAATCCATCCTGGCTCCGACCAGCGGCAACGAACCGGTCCGGGAGGACGCCGCGCCCAGGCTGGAGGATATGCTCGGCCCATACTGCCGGTCAAAATTCCTTGCCGAGCAGGCAGTGTTCCAGGCCGCCAGAGAGGGAATGCGCGCCATCGTGGTCTGCCCCACCCTGCCCATCGGCCCGGGCGACCGCAACCTGACCCCGCCCGGCCAGATGGTTCACGATTTTCTGCTCGGCAAGATTCCCGGTTTTCTCGACTGCACCCTCAACTTTGCCGATGTGCGTGACATGGCCATCTGGCACCGCAAGGCCGCAAAACTGGGTGAACCCGGCCGAAGATATATTCTGTCCGGCTATAACCTGAAGATTGAAGAATTTCTACAGCTTCTGGCCAGGGAGAGCGGCCGGCCGGCGCCGCGCCTCAAGGTTCCCTATCCGGTCGCCCTGGCCTGGAGCTATGTGGAGCATTATTATGGCCGCCTCACCGGCCGAAAACCGAAAAGCTCCATCACCGGTGTCAAGCTGTGCCGCCGCTCCATGGCCTTTGACGGCTCCTGGACCTGGCAGGCCCTTAACCACCGGCCCCGGCCCCTTGCCGAAACCATCCACGAAACAGTTACGTGGCATAAGGCGCAAATCGCCCGATCCGCCTGAGCCGGACTCCTTTCCGGCCAAGAGGCGGATATGCATGGAAAGACGTGCTAAAAACCATATTCCTCATAGATGGGCGCTAGCCGCCGGCGGATTTCTTCCTCGGTCAGGCCATACTGTTCCAGGGAATAACGGTGACGACTCCTGTAAGTCCGGGCCCGGTTCATCTCCGTGGTGAGCAGCTGGTCATAATCAGAACGTATCTGCAGACCGAAATAATGGTAAATGCCATACACGGTCTTTCTGGGATCAGCGACAAGATCGGTATAACGTACCTTTAAAAGCCTCTCGGCGGGAATGTGCTGTTCAACCTCATGGAGATGGAGGTAATAACGGCAGATCAGCTCGGCCATTTCCTGACAGGCCTGCCCATTTTCGACCATATGCGGCGCCAGTGATTTCCAGGTCACCTCGAACATGGAGATCAGAGACGGTATGGACTCGGCCGGATTACGGACCAGGTGAACAATGCGCATATCGGGCAGGACCTCTTCGATGGCCTGGATACGACCGGCAATGAGCGCCACCTTCTGAAGCAGAATTGCATCCGGCCCGGTGGCGTAGAGATGGCGCTTGAGACAGCTTACGTAGTAGCGCATCAGCTTTTTCCTGGTGCCGGCAGGCAAGAGATCAACAAAGGTGGCGGAGTCCATTTCCCTGATAAAGGGAAACAGGAGAGCCAGAAGCGGCGAGAGCATGGCATACATGAAGAGCATCTCGTCCGACTCCGCCTTTTCCGGACCGGTTTTGTGGATGGTTTCCCAGCCCTTGAAGCCGCGATGACTGACAAGCGCAAGGATTCTGGCTCCGGGGCGGCCGAGCAGGCGGTCAAGGCGGCCGGTGAATGCAAACAACCTGTAACAGCACACCGAGGGAAAAATGGTGTGATAGAGTTTGAACCAGGTGAACTGCGAATCCAGGGCCAGCAGACGATGGCTGAAGGTAGTGCCGCTTCTCGGGTTACCGATGATGTAGAGCGGCCTTTGCACCTTCTGTTCCTTGAATCCGGGAAAAAAGATGTGATCAAGGCCCCGCATGCAGAGAACAAACAGACGCAGGAGCAGAAAGGGGAGCACAAAAAGTATCACCAGGGCCGCGTGCCGGGGTGCGAAATAGCGCCTGGAAAAGGTGAGACGCAACAGTTTGAAAAATGTCGGGTAATGGAAATACATTTTTTTGGATACAAGGTTCCGGGTTCAGTGTTCAGGGTTCAAGGTTCTGGAATATGGCCTTTGAGGCATGGATCCGTCAAGTGAGAAAGCAAACACCATGAAAAAAATGCGTGTTTCCAGCCTGGTCTTTGCCATTCTTGGCCTGGCCGTCCTGTTCTATCTGGTCAGGCGGGAGGGGACCCGCGAGGTCATGACCGTGCTGGGCCTTGTTGGTCCGGGTCTTGCCTGGCTTGGAGTCTACCGGATTCTGCCCATCTTTCTTGACGCGCTGGGCTGGCAGCGCCTCTTTGCCAGCCCGGCCTCCCGGCCCGGACTTGGCCAGCTTTTTCTGGCCCGCTGGGTTGCCGAATCGGTCAACACCCTGTTCCCTGTCGCCCAGGTCGGGGGCCATATTCTGCGCGCCCGGATCATCGGCCGGCAGCGGAAAAAGGATGGCGAAGCCGGTGCCACGGTCATGGTGGACTTTACCCTTGGCCTCACCACCCAGATCCTGTTCACCCTGCTCGGCATTGGTCTGCTGCTCGCCCAGGCGCGGGACTACCACGCGGCACCGCTTTTTTGGGCAACCGGCATTGCCGCCCTGCTCATCGGCGGTTTTTTCGCCAGCCAGCGGGCCGGACTGTTTTCGTTTCTCGCCCGCCGGACCGCGCTTGTCTGGAAGAAGAAGGCGCCGGGCCTGCTTGACGGGGCCATGAACATGGATCAGACTATCCAGAAAATCTACGGCCGCAGGATCCGGATCCTTATCTGCGCCGGATGGCGCCTGATCGCCTGGATGGCCAAGGCGGGAGAAAACTGGCTTTTTTTCTTTCTGCTCGGCACCCCCATCAGCATGGCCGATGCCCTTATCCTGGAATCCCTGTGCACGGCCTTTCGCAGTGCCGCATTTTTTGTGCCGGGCGGACTGGGCGTCCAGGACGGATCGCTCCTGATGATCGGCGCCCTGCTCGGCCTGCCCAGGGATGGAATCATGGCCCTGGCCCTGGCCAAACGGGCCCGGGAACTGATGGTCGGCCTGCCCGGCCTGCTCTGCTGGGCCTTCATCAGCCTTCATCTCAACCGTAAACAGATTGCAGAAAACCGATAAGACACATCATGCGCAACTATCTCCGTACCAGTAAACCCTGCCTGCCCGAATGGTGGACAGAAAAAATCCTCGACCATGCCCGCCTGATGCTTGTTCTGGTCCTGATACTCTCCACGGTGCTGCTTTTTTTTACGGTGAAAAATTTCAAGATCTCCACGGACCTGACCAGGATGATCAAGGAGGACCTGCCCTTCCGGCAGATGGTCCATGAATACCACCGCCAGTTTCCAGACCTGGTCGCCCCGATTGTCATCGTTATCAAGGCGCGGACCCCGGAAGGCGCACAAAATGCCACCGATCTCCTCGCAGAGAAACTCACAGAGAAAAAGAACATATTTTCCCTGGTGTATGCGCCGGGCAGCGGCCCATTCTGGCAGAAATACGGGCTTCTTTATCTCAGCCGCGAAGAACTGGAGGACCAGGGTGACACCCTGGCGGAAATGCAGCCCTTTCTGGCCCTGCTCAGCGAGGATTTTTCCCTGGCCGGTCTCTTCTCCGTTCTTGAAACCATTGTTGACAATGAGGATTTTTCCCTGACCGACAATCCCCGCCTCCTGCACCTGTTCAGCGGCCTTGACCAGACCATGCGGGAGGTGGGACAAGGGAAAACAGGACAATTTTCCTGGCAGCAGCTCATGGCCGGCAGCAGCCCGCCGGAGCGGAACCGTCGGTTCATCATTGTCAAACCGATCCTTGACTACGGCAAGGCAAATCCGGCCAAAAAGGCCGTGCATGCCATAGAAGAGATCAGCCGGCAACTGGATCTTGATGGCAGATTCGGCGCAACCATCAGCCTGACCGGCAAGCCGGTCATCAACTATCAGGACCTGAAGAGCGTCCGCAAGGATATCACAACCGCCTCGCTGCTCTCCCTTGTCCTGGTGGGGATCATTCTTTATATCGGTATCGGATCCCTGCGCCTGGTCTTTGCTTCCCTTTCAACCCTGCTCATCGGCCTGGCCTGGACAATCTCCTTTGCCATCCTGGTGGTCGGCCGGCTCAACATGATCTCGGTGACCTTTGTGGTCCTGTTCATCGGCCTGGGCATAGACTATTCCATCCAGATCTGCCTTCGCTATAAGGAGCTGGTGTTTCTGGGCCACAACCATCGCCAGGCAATAATCGGGGCAGTCTCGGGCACGGGCAACGCCCTTATTATCTGTGCCATCTCAACCGCCATCGGTTTTTATGCCTTTGTGCCCACGGCTTACGTGGGCGCCTCCGAGCTTGGCCTGATCTCCGGCACGGGCATGTTCTGCATCCTGCTGGCCTCGATCACGGTCCTGCCGGCAATCATGTTTCTGTTGCCGGAAAAAGAACATCACCTCCTGCCGCTGCCCCTGGGCAGGGGGGTGGCCGCGTTTCTGATCGATCACCCACGCCCCATTGTCCTGTTTGGTCTGACGGCGGCCCTGGTTTCGGTCGTGCTGCTGCCCAGGGTCCGTTTTGACGCCAATCCCTTTCATATGTCAGACCAGCGGTCAGAGGGGGTACGGACGGTCATGCAGCTTTTTAAAGATACGAAGAACCCGCCCTGGTCCATATCCATCCTCGAAAAAGATCCTGTCCGCACAGAACAGCTCGCCGCGCAGCTGAAATCGCTGCCCGAGGTGGGCCGAGTTCTCACCATTGCCAGTTTTATTCCAAAGAATCAGGAGGAAAAGCTGAGCCAGCTTGAAGATATGAACCTGATGCTGCCGCCGGCCGCCATGAAAACCGATCAGCACGATGACGGCAATGCCCTCCAGGCCCTGGAAAAACTTAGCTGTGCCCTGGAGAAAAAAATCCGGAGGCTGCCGGAAGGTGATCCCGATGGCGCCGCCCTGGGCAGCTTTGTCCGGACTGCCCGGCAATTTCTCAAAGAGGCCCGATCGGAAAACAGGGGCGCTGAACTGGTTGCTCACCTGGACAAGGCCCTGATGCCGGGGCTTGCCTCGCTGTTGAACCGGATGACGGAAATGACCCGGGCCGGGTCTGTCAGCCGCGATCAGCTTCCCGGTGAACTGGTCCGCCGGTATATATCAAAACAGGGCGTGTACCGGATACAGGTCTTTCCAAGGGAGGACCTGCGCGACAGTACAAACCTGCAGTCCTTTGTCAGCGCTGTCCTTGCTGTTGCACCGGATGCCACGGACCAGCCCATTACCGTGTACATGGCCGGCAAGACCATTGTCTCGGCCTTTCGCACCGCCTCCCTGCTCGCATTTGTCCTCATTGCCCTGTTTCTGCGCCTGGTCATGCGCAGCTGGATCGAGGTGGCGCTGGTACTGGCGCCGCTGCTCATCGCCCTGCTCTATACACTGGCCCTGGCCGCTCTGTTTGCCATTCCGTTCAACTTTGCCAACATCATTATTGTCCCGCTCCTGCTTGGCATAGGCGTTGATGCCGGCATCCATGTCATTGCCAGGGTACGGGAAATACGGGGCGTAAACATTCACATCCTGGAGACCTCCACGGCCCGGGCCGTGCTGTTCTCTTCCCTGACCACCATCATGAGTTTCGGAACCCTGTCGTTCATGCACCATGCCGGCACCGCCTCCATGGGCAAGCTGTTGACCATCTCGGTGCTGGCCATGATCTTCACCACCCTTTTCCTGCTGCCCGCCTATCTGGAACTGCGCCTGTCCGGAGTCAAGAGCAGAAACAACGGCCCGACATCATGAGAAAACACATTAGTCTACGCCCTCTTCAGGCCGTAGCGAGGCTATCTTCTCATCAAGCAGGGCCAGAAGGCCATCCACCCCGCTCAGCTTAAGCACAGCCTTGAACTGGGCCCGGGTCAGCGACAACTGGCTGACCCCTTTTACCCGGATATCGACAATCCGCCAGTTTTCCTTTTCACTGTCAAAGGCAAGGAGATATTCAAGGCTTCGCTTCTTCTTGTCCTGCTTGAAAATATCAACCACAACACGCCAGTACTTCACCCGGAAGGGAGTGCTTAAGGAGATGACAAACCGCTGACCCTTGTAGCTTGTGAAGCGTTCGGCATACGAACTGACCGACCAGGTGATGTATTTGTCAAGAAGCGCTTTCCGCTCCACGGGCGTCATCTTCCGCCAGTAGGAACCGGTTGTCTTGCGGATCATGAGGGAATACCAGAAGGCCTCTTTCATAACCGGCAGAAGCAGATTATAGCGGCCCTGAAAACCAAGCTTTTCTCCCTGTTTCATACAGCTCAGCAGGGTATCGTCAAGGCGGCTGATCACGGCACGCGCCGATGGAGACGTCTCTGTTGGCACATCCGCGGCAGGCGCCGCCAGGCCATGTGCGGCATACCCGCTCAGCATCAGAATCAGCAGCGAAAAAATCAGACAAATCCGTTTATGCATTTTCATAAAAAATCCTTTTAGAAATCGGAACAGGGCATCCATCCTCTTCAAACGGCGGGCCTGCTCCCCCTGGATGGCGGATTTTGGTTTCAATCTCATCCACGATCAGGTACATATTGCACGATTGATGAGAATGATAAACACTGTTTGCACCACTGCCAATCCCTTTTTATATGAAAGCCCGGTCATGTCCGTTTTGAGGGCACCGGCTTTCATCCCTTCGTTGTCCTCGGTGTACCGGGATGGTGGTTTATCCGAAAATAGCCCTCGAAGACGGAGTTTTTCGGGCTATTTTCATGGTTCGTTGTGGCTGTGACCTGTACAATCTGGTCCAGCCATGCTGGTTTATCCGAAATT